>Ga0080006_1195831_pt1 | contig 294785 bp, 278 predicted proteins | sample RS3BMetagenome_FD_69209 | JGI IMG/M metagenome (GOLD analysis project Ga0080006, IMG submission 69209) | Ferric oxide microbial mat and aquatic microbial communities from Rainbow Spring, Yellowstone National Park, USA - RS3B (SPADES... ...
GACTCCCCGACAGCCCCACGGCCGATCCACCTGGCCCCCCTGCGAACCCGGCCGCGCTTCGTCGCGTCATCTCCAACGGATCCCTCGACGACGATCTCTCCGAGCTGGTCGACGCGATCAATCGCCGTAGGAGATGATCGCCACCGCCACACGAAGGCATCGATGGCTCGGCTCGTGCTCGCTCCGCGCATCGGTCTCGACTGCCGGGTCAAGCTCCACTGCATCCGGGGCGAGACCGGCACCGTGCACGAGTTCGACGGCGGTGCTGCTCGATCAAATGGTCGGCCGCTTCCTCCACGTCACGTTCGGCGTGCGCCCAAGGTCATCGAGCGGACCTGAATGTTTACGTTCTGTTGCCCACTTTTGGTGATGGTACGAGGGCTTGGCTGGACGCGCATCTGTCGAAACGCGGATATTCGGCGGATTTTTTGGGTGAGGGTGTTGGCAGGTGAGAGGATGGCTCTTATGCAGCAAGTGGCTGATTCGCAACCGGTTAGCTCCTCGAGCGGGCCTGCCGTCGTGGTGGCAGCGACGGTCATTGTCGTGGTGGCATTGCTGGTATTGGGCTGGCCGGCGCCGTGGTGGCGTCCGGGGTCGGGTTCGCTGCGCCCTGGGTTCGCAGCGGACTTCCTGGTTGTCGTCGAGGCGGTCGGCATCCTCGGATGGTGGCGTTACACCACGGCGAGTTTCGTGATCGTACAGGCTGCCACCGTCGCCTACGCGGCAGTCGGCTACCCGCCGGGCCCGTCCGGTTACGCCGGCCTCGCCGTGCTAGCTGCTGTAGCGGTGCGCTGCGAGCAAGCCTCGGTTCGCCGCGTAGCGCTCGGCGCGGCGATCGGCGGCGTGGTGATCGTAGAAGCCGTCCGCCACCCACGCGGCGGACCCGTCGTCGGTCTCGCGAACGCGGCTCTGGTCGGCCTCGCGTGGGCGGCCGGGGCCGGGATCCGCCTGACACACCAGCGCAGTACCGCGATCGCTGAAGCAGCCCGCCAGGCGGCCCTCGCACAAGAGGAGATACACCGCCGGGAGACGGCCGAAGCCCGAGTCGAGGCCGCTTCGCAGCTCCACGACCGTATCGGGCATGTCCTCGCCGCCGCACTGCGCCAGGCCGAGGCCGCCGGAGTGGCCGACGGCGAACGGCGAGCAGTGCTCCTGGCGAGAGTCGAGGCGAGGGTCCGCGAGAGCCTGATCGTTGTCGGCGAGCTGGTAACAGCATGGGACAGCGACCGCCGCCATGGCCCCGCCCCACCAGGTCAATCCACCCTAGAGACCCGCCCCGGCAGCCTCGGCGAGCTCCTAGGCGGGTGGGTAGCGACGCTCGCAGCGTCAGGGGTACATGTCGCACTGTCGATCGAAGGCGCTAGAGAACATCTCGGTGACGCCGCCGAACAAGCACTCGCCGCAGCCCTCGACGAGGCGATAGCAAACGTGACGCGCCACTCCGCCGGGACGAGCGTGGCAATCGACATCCGCTTCGACCCCGGCGGGGCGACGTTGCGAGTCGAGGACCCAGGACCGTCCCGTGACAGCCACGGCCGGGCCGGCACCGGACTCAAAAACCTCGCCCGCCGCCTCGAGACCGTCGACGGCCGCATGCGAGCAGGGCCGACCGACACCGGCGGCTTCACCCTCGAAGCGACAGTCCCCGCCAACAACGCTCACCTACCACGATGATCGACGTAGTAGTCATAGACGATGACCGCGACGCAGCGGAAGCCCTCGAGGATCTCTGCGCCTCCAGCGGCGACCTTCGCTTCTCCGGCTGGGCGGCCAACACCCCCGACGGGTTGAAATTGGTCGAACAAACTCGTCCCGACATCGTCTTAGCCGACATCCGCATGCCGGGACCCGACGGTGTTATCCTCACCCGGGCTCTCGCAGGCGAGGGCCGCGACCGGCGCCCGAGGGTGATCGTGCTCACCGCTTTCGCCCTCGACGAGTACCTGCTCGGCGCTCTCGCCGCCGGGGCCAGCGCCTTCCTACCCAAATCGACGCCGTGGCCCGAGATCGCCGACACCATCCGCGCCGTCAACCAAGGCGGCTCGGTCGTCCCCCCGATACTCACCCGCCGGCTCCTCGACCTCGTCATGGCCCCCGCAGAAACCACCGCCGCGTTGACACAACGCGAAACACAGATCCTCGCCCTAGTCGCCGCCGGCCGAACCAACCGGCAGATCGCACAACACTGCTACGTGTCGGTCGGCACCGTACGATCCCACATAGAACACCTACGCGCCAAACTAGGAGCAACCAGCCGGATCGACCTCGTCCTAACCGCAAGACGCTACGGGCTCGGCTACACCGACCACCACGATGATCCACCCTGAGCCCGACCTGAACCGGACACGCCACCAACGTGGACAAGAACGAGCGGACGCCCCACCCCCCCCGGGGGGGGCTCGCTGGCGGAGGCGCATCAGCCACTCGAAGTCGCCCGGGAAGTTAAACCTGAAACAAGCGAGAGAGTGCACGGTCGAACGTCCAGACCACGCAAGACCCCCGATCTAGCTGGGGTTTCGAAGAGCCGGCATGGTCAGCGTGGCGGCAGGGAGCGGCGTTTCAGGTGAAAGCGACGCCAGCTCGTCACCGCGAGGTCTTCGCCGGTGCCCGCCCGCCCCGCCGCAACCGGTCGAGCTCGATCGCCGTGTCGATCCACTCGGCGAGGAGGGACTGGAGCTCGAGGTAGTTGGCGGTCTCGGCCTCTACCTGAGCGAGGTGCTCGGGGTGGACTGTCTCGGTGCGACTGCGCCCGCCTCTTGAGTAGTTCAGCTGGTAGTAGGGACCGTGGCGCTGCGGCGGATCGGCCTTGCAGCGACATCCCGGGGTCCCGCAGGTGTTGTACTGCACCGACACCTTGCCCGGGCGCAGATCGCCGAGCTCGGCGATCTGGGCCTTGACGCGCTCGATGCGCTGGCGCAGTGCTTGCTCGCTCACCATCTCGTCCACCTCGGGAATCCTTGCACGCCCATAGCCGTAGTATCCTAATACTACGGCTATGGGAGGAGGCCCCGTGACCAACGCCAAGCGGAGACGACAGCGCAAGCTCGCAGCGGAGAAGGCCGCGATCGGCCGGCGACTCGACAACGCGGTGGCGGTCAACCCGGTCGGCCCGGTGCTCGGACGGTCCAACATCGCCTACGAGCTCTCCGAGCGCACCAAGGCGGTGGCGCACGGCGGCATGGGGATGATCGCCAAGCTCGTCGAGACGGTCGGCCTCGCCGGAGAGATCGACTCCTCGTTGTATCTGCTCAAGTGCCACAAGCCCTATCACGAGTCTGATCACGTGCTGAACATCGCGTACAACGCACTGTGCGGAGGGCGGACCCTCGATGACATCGAGCTGCGTCGGGGCGACGCGGTGTTCCTCGACGGGCTCGGGACGAACAGCATCCCCGACCCGACAACTGCCGGGGATTTCTGCCGGAGATTCGACGCCGACTCGGTGCTAGCGCTCCAAGAGGCGGTCAACCGGGCCCGTCTTCGGGTCTGGGCCGAACAGCCCGCCTCGTTCTTCTCCGAAGTGGCGGTGATCGACGCGGACGCGACCATCGTTCCGACGAGCGGTGAGACCAAAGAGGGGATGAGCATCTCCTACAACGGCATCTGGGGGTACTCGGCGCTCCTCGTCTCGCTCGCCAACACCCAAGAACCCCTCTACCTGGGCCTGCTCGGCGCCAACCGGCCCAGCCACGAGGGCGTGGTCGACTCCTTCGACCGGGCGATCGCACTGTGCCGGGAGGCAGGGTTCAGCGAGGTCCGCCTGCGCGGCGACACCGACTACGCGCTCACCGGAGAGCTCGACCGATGGGACGACGACGGCGTGAAATTCGTCTTCGGCTTCGACGCCCGGGAAAACCTCATCGAGTCCGCCGAGGCGTTGGACGACGAGCTGTACCACGAGCTCGTCACCCGCGCCGAGCGACAGATCGCGACCAGGGCGCGCACCAGGGCGCGCAAGGTGAAGGACGACATCGTGCGCGAGCGGAACTACAAGGTGCTGCGCCAGCAGGCCGAGGACGTCATCGAGTTCTTCTACCGGCCCGGCAAGTGCAAGCGGGAGTACCGGGTAGTCGCGCTGCGAAAGAACATCTCGGTCGAACGCGGCGAGAACGTCCTGTTCGAGCAGTTCAGATTCTTCTTCTACATCACCAACGAGTGGGAAATGACTCCAGACGAGGTGGTCGACCAGGCCCGCCAGCGCTGCAATCAGGAGAACCTGCACGCCCAGTTGAAGTCCGACGTGCGCGCCTTGCACGTTCCGGTCAACACGCTCGTTACCAACTGGGCCTACCTGACGATGGCCACCCTCGCTTGGAGCCTGAAAGCGTGGTGCGCGCTGTTGCTGCCGGTGAGCCCACGTTGGGCGAGGCGCCACAACGAGCAACGACAGCGCCTCCTCACCATGGAGTTCCACACCTTCCGCAGCGCCTTCATCGACATCCCCGCCCAGATCGTGAAGACGGGCCGGCGCCTGCGGTGGCGCATTCTCGCCTACAACCCGTGGCTGGGTCCGTTCTTCCGCTTGCTCGACGTGATCTGACCGGCGCCGAGACGAGAATTACAACCAGCCGAGAGGCCGGTTTCTTCAACGACCCCGCAAACCGGCGCGACTCGACCGAGGACGCAAAAACACGCTGACAGAGGCGGCCGAATCGCGGTTCCTTCCGCCCATCAGCTCACGCGACCCGTCGCCAGTGCGCCGTCGAGGTGAACCGACCCCGAATATCCCCATCCACCTCCGGGATCGCTTGTTTTAGGACTAGTAGCAAGCCGACCAGGCCGATTACCAAAGCGACAGGAACAGGATTGATTCGCCGCCACAAGTGTCGGGCGTAGAAGCTAACCGTAAAACTCCCGGTGACCGTTGAGGACAATAGCAGACCTGCAAGCCGATAGTAGGCGTCATCGCTTCTCATTAAGACCCGACCCTCCACCTGTCCTACTAGTCCCACCGACAGTACTGGCTTGCGCCGCTACAGAAGGCCAAGCCGGTCGCTCACCTACTCGCGGATCTCGGTGTCACCAACTCACCAAAAGCCACACAATAAGGACTGAACGGTCGGCTCGTTCCCCATCTTGCGTGGGTTGCCCACCAACTGAGGCGGACCAGGCCACATCCGGAACTAGCCGACCGTGTCAATCCATGTTCCCACTTATGTCGACGTCTTGGCAATAGACGTGCACAAGAACACCATCTCTGCCGCGCTGCTCGAATCGAGGCCTGGCAGGCTGGGTGCTGAGCTCCTGTGATCCGCAGCCGTTCCCTCAGAGGCGTCGAGTCCTCGCGACAACTCTTCCACCACCCGGCTTCGCAGCCTCCTTTGAACCGAGGTCTCACGGATGCTCAATATTGCGGCAATGAGCAGAGTCCCGCTCAAGCCGACGAACACTAGGGAGCCTTCAGTCGGGTGGCCTACGAACCTCGATACCGTCTCGAGCACGGCCACGACACCCAGCACCGTGTAGAGCACTCCACAGAGGTAGGTCGGTCGTGCGTTCATCCGCGGCCCCCTTTCCGATAGCTTGCAGGCAAGTCAGCCCCCCGATAACCCGCCACGTAAGGCCGCCCTGAAGGCTCTGCGTCTAACTGCCAGCCGGACCGCCATCGCGCAAGGCGCAACGGTCGCTGCGAAAAACAGCACCGCCGCACGCGAATCCGCGGAAACGATCACGGACTGAAGCACGAACCCCAGGCCTACCAGAGATAAAAGCAACATCAAGCAGATGGAAGCTAGAGCCCACTCCAACCCGCCCCGGTCGACCACGTCAACCGAGGTAGGTATCGAGTTGATGACTGCGAATCGAGCCTTCGCTCGATCCTCGGATGTCAAGCTCCAGTACAGCACTGACAACACCACCCTATAACTATGTTAGGACACAGCAGGACCGGGCGCAATGAGGCTACTAGCAGTAGTCCAGTCGCGCTACAGTGTTAAAGCCGGTACCAACATACAGGCATTGGTAGGGGTTGTAGGACGGTGGCGAGTAGAAGTACCCCTCAAGTAATGCCCACACGGCCCCGGCGACAGCACATGCCACGCCGAGCGTTTCTGGGCCTGCAAGAAGGCATATCAGGCTGGGGCCACCGGTTGCTGACGCCCAGATAGCCCATTCAAGTTCGAAGGTCGACAAGGAGGAGAACTCCCAGCCACAAGACCAATCCTGACACGAAACTCCTTCTGGCCTCACGCGACCCAACGAACCAGTGTTAGCTCGCACTCGATGTGCCGTGATCGCCGGCAAGCCGACCGCCTCAAGCGCCTGGGCGAAGGAGTCACCCTTGCCTAGGTCACGTTCCAAGGCAGGGATTTTACCGTCCCAAGATTTAACAAGCGCTGACGCGTTCGCGTAGCCAGCTTTCATCGTCACCGACGGCAGAGTTGCTGCACCCGCTGGTACCACTGTCAGCCCAAGACTAACCGTTGTCAGTAATAACACAGCTACTGCGTACAGTCGTAGACGATGGTATCGCATCCTATAGCTCACCTTCTTTAGTAGACATATTGCTTCCCTTCTCGTGTGATCAGTTTCTGTGTGCCCTGCTTGTCGAGAGATCTGCCGCGTGGCGCGGGGAGCACCTTTCCTGCTCGGTGGCTAATCGGGTGTTGATCTCCCATTAGCGCATTCGAAAACAAAATGAGTCGGCCAGTTCCACCGTGCAGTGACCGCTAGACCTGGCCGTCTCCTATTTGACCGTCAAGTGATCAAGCACCTGTATGCCGATTCTGCTGTCTTCGGGGGGCTGGGGCATGGTCGTAGGACCTGGGCGGTGTGGTGTAGGGGAACTCCGGAATGCGGCCGACGTGCAGCGGCAGCGGCAGCTCTGGCGCGCTGCGAGTATCCGGGGGTGATGGGTTTGCTTGCCGCTTTAGCCCCATGGCCACCACATGGCGGGCCTCCTTTCTCTATGCGAGCGTGTGCTCGCTTTTGGTGATTGTAGGAGTGTCGGTGTTTTCACGCATCTGTCGAAACGCGGATTTTCCTAAGATTTTTTCGGGTGTCGTGGCGTGGTCGGGTTACGGGCGCGAGGATGGCCTGTGTGATACGGTCAGCTCTCACACGGCGGGGGGTGCCTCCCGGCGGTTGGGGGTTGCTGGCCGCCGCGACGGTTACCGTAGCCGTGGGGGTGGCGGTGTTGGGCTGGCCGACATCATGGTGGCGGCCGGGGTCGGCATCGACCCGCCCGGGGACAGCCGCCGAGTTCCTGGTTGTCGTGGAGGCGGTCGGCGTTCTCGGATGGTGGCAGTACGCCACGGCGAGTTTCGTGATCGTACAAGCAGCAGCTGTCGCCTACGCGGCTGTCGGCTACCCGCCCAGCCCGGCCGGCTACGCCGGCCTCGCCGTGACCGGAGCTGTAGCAGCACGCGCCGAGCGTGCCTGGGTCCGCTACGGCCTGGTCGTCGCGGCCACGGACACCCAGGTCGGCATCATCGTCCAGACCTACACGTCCCTCGTGTCGGGCGGCCCGTCCGGTATCCGTCGCATCGGCTGACCCTGCCGGGACTGTACTCGATGGCTGTTCGGGCGGCCTGACCGGCCTGCTGCGACGTCGGAGCTCATCGGTCGATGAGGCCCATCACCTGGTTTGTAAACCTGGTCGACCTGCCGCTGTCTCCGACCCTCATGCGCCCCTTCCCGGCCCGGCGGTGCATGTGGGGCGACGCGTGGCGCCATAGTCGTCGCTCGGCGTGTACTTTGTGTGGGGACGATATCTGACTCGCTGTCCGAGGTACGCGCAGCTCTGGTGACACCGACCCGAGCACTGGGCCTCCAGGCGTGCAGGCGTCGCTTTCACCCTGCCCACCCACCCAAAGAACACCGGCGAATATTCGCGTTTCGACAGATGCGCGTCCCGCCAAGACCTCGTACCATCACCAAAAGTGGGCAAACGAACACCCGAGAGAAAGGAGGCCCCGCCATGCGGTGGTGGCCGTGGGGCTAACCGGAAGTCCGGATGGACGATGTGGTCACACAGAGAGCCCATCTGTGTCCACGGTTACATAATAGGGGACCGGAGTATTTCCCTCATGAGCGGAAGTAGTTTACTTACAGACTTCTTTGGTTTCTCGGCTAGACACCATCCAAAGGGGAAACCTAATGACACAAACCACACTATTAGAGGTATCAGGAGCAGTCGGTGCAGGTCTGAGGACCGTGAATGACTATAGAAGATTCACCAAACTGAAATCACAACTACGACTGGTTGCGATTGCCCTTGTTTCGTTATCGATGCTAACCGTTAGTATGATCGCCGTCACTCCGAACAGAGCTTACGCGGCTGGTGTAAAGGCAGACACCTCTTATGCTAGCCATATTGTGGCTTCGGGACCAGGGTTTGTGATTGTAGGTGAAGGAGCTAGGATAGCCACGTCCCACCCGTTAAGCATTTCGACTAGTAGCCCAGGCTCGCAACAGGTGGGGGGAAAACCGGTGCCGTTCAGCGTTACCAACTGTGGTTGGGTTACCTGTTCGGTGTATCTAAGTGTTATGCAGACAGAATGGTTTTACAACAACCTTATTTTTGCGGGAGGAATCTACGCTGGAATCGGTGGCTTCTGCGATTTGACGTCGCAGATTCCTGGTTTGACAGGAGCCTTCGCTGCATGGGGTTGCGGAGCTGTATGGGCAATATATGGTGGCTATCTCTTTCAGACCCTCTCGAATGCAGCACAAGATTGGAACTGTCTAAGGGTCCGTTTCGGATTAACTGGATTAGAGTTCTATAACGACGATAGTATCTACTGTCAATGGTCTTAGGGAAACAGTTAGGGGCTATATTTTGACGCCAGATGTGCGGGCATTCCTAATTTGGCTCGTCACCGTACTAGGAATGTGGTTCTTCATCAGGCGGCTACCATCCCATCCGAATCGTTCCGGTGTATCCTTGTATATTGCAGGGCTGCTAATTGGGACTATTGTCAATTTTGGGGTTCTGCTGCTCTTGCGCTACGGGTAGAGTCGGGGCGTTCAAGGGAACGGCGCCAGCCGTGTTCGCCGCCGAGGGTCGCCTCCCCTTCGACCCCATCTTGGTTCGATGGAGGCGGTGATCAAGGGCCGGCCCGACGTAGCCGGGGACACCGTGGCTACCTCTTACAGTTTGATTGGGAACAGTTTGGTCCTGACCGTAGGGGGCCGACTGTTCGACTAGCCGCAAAGCAGGTTACGGGCTTGCCGCGTCTCGTGGCAAAGCTCTCGACAAGCAGGGCAGACAGAAGCTGATCACACAAGAAAGGCAGCAACATGAACATGCAAACAGTAGACGGTCAGGCGCGTGAGCACACGAAGAGGGTTCGACGAGTGATCGCTGCCGGTGTCCTTGTTGCGGATGTGCTGATTGGTGGACAGCTGACAGCTGGTCCAGCTGCAAATGCCGTTATGCGGTTAGGGCCGTCTGTGACCAAACTACAAGCCACTGTGGGGACGTCAAGCGTGAGCGGAATCGATTTGCTCCACCTCCCAGCTTGTCCTGCACCGGTGCCGGATGGGAATCTTCATCCTACGTTGAAGCCGCTGTCCGATCCAGCCGCACCCCACTGCTATATCAGCCCTTCTGTTACACCGATATTCATCGGCGATCATAGACTGACTGCTCAAGGAGCCGTGCGCCTTTCACCTGCGACGGCTTCCCAGTTCGCAAGCAAGAGTCCTACCTTTGATCGAGCAGCGACGATTCATCCGACTGCTTCTGCTCAACCTCTGTCAGACTTTTCTGCTCAACCTCTGTCAGGCCCGTTAGGCACGGGGCCCAGGGTGGCCGGAATGTACGGCTACCTGACAGCGCAGGATGTGAACTTTCCAGGTCCTAACGGATACGCGACCGCCAACTGGATTGGAGTACAGGATTCACTGGGGGGAGGAGCCAATTTCCTACAGGTGGGCCTCTTCGACCAAGAAGACAACATATTTAGTTGTAGTACGGATAACCAGGACTTCTTTTTTGCGGAGGTCGAAAATAATGGAACGTACCAGGCTCCATTCTGCGCTCCTGGCTACCAGTTCGGAGTCGGTAGCCAGACGGCCTTTGAGTTGTCGTATAACAGTTCCAACCTAACTTGGGAGGCGTGGATCAACTGGGCCGGCACTTGGGAGGAAGTGATCGTCGCCGGATTCGGAACTACGCCGCTCGCGGAAGACACGGTCGCCTACCCCTCAAACATTCTTGAGGAGGTGAACGAGGTTGGCGCTCCATGGCCAGCGATTAGCGCCACCGACAACTATCTGTTGTTGTCGTTTACGTACGGAGCGCCCTTTTATTATTGGGTGCCGTCTAATGAGTCGGCTCAGGTGTTGAACAATCCCGGCGAGGACTGCTCGAACGTACAAACCGCCTACAATGACATCTACTACACTAACTGCTCATGAGAGCAGTTAGGTTCGGGGTACGGTCTTTCACGGCCGCCCCTGTACTGTTCGCGATCTTCTTAGGGTTGACGCTTACTGCGTGTGGATCAAGTGGCGCAGCAACAACCAAGTCGCCAGCTGATGTCACCACGACAGTCATCCCTCCGCCATCGCAGGCCGGTACAAGCGTGCCATCCTCACTAAGAACTTCCTGTGCAACGACCGGTGTCCCTGGCGGCGCACTCTCCTCGACGACGCTCGGTTGTGTTCCGGGTGGCCCAAGCCACGGCGGGTTCATTCCCACCGGCGTTGGTACCGTTCCGCTGTCGCTTGGGCTGGGCGCCAGCGAGAGCCCGCCGGCGCCCAGGACCAGCGGACCCCGAGGCACGAATAACGCCGAATAGGTCGCAGACCAAGTGCTCGACCGGGTTTCCGGTAAGAGCGCGCGATGAGATGTTCTACACCGGAGCGATTGGAGGTGCAGATGAGATGCGTTTGTTTCGAGGGTTGCTCCGTGCCTCCAGGCCACAAGATGGAGTTTTTGGTGCGCCTGATCGGACGCGATCGACCTGGGCAGGCAGGGGGTCGTGCGTGCGGGTCAGTTGAAGGCGCCGAGGGGCCAGGATGGCGTGCCCAGGTGGTCAACGAAGGTGAAGCCATGAGGCCCGGACGTGGCTTCTTCCAACTGGGTGTACTTCCCGTCTGCGACCTGCGAGAGGGTGATTGTGGCGGGATAAGGAGTCTGTGATCCCTGAGCGCAGTCGGGGACGCAGTTGTCGTAAGTCCACGTTCCGTGCCCGATGGCCTGGTGGGCGTCCCACGTGGGCCAGGAGAGCCCGGTCACAATGTTGCCGGCGTCCGCGCTGAAGCCGATGGTCTTGGGGAACCGGCCTGAGTAGCCGGCACTGCCATGTTGCGGAGGGATCGATAGAAGCGGGAGCGGTGGTACCGCGCTGGTCGGCAACAGCCAATAGCCCTCGGCGGCGTCGTCGGTGGCGATCGCGGTGATCGGGTCGTCGACCGCTTGTCCTCCCATCGAGCCGTAGAAGCGGGCGTCACCGAAGGCGAAGACCCCACCGTCGGCCCCAGCAAGCCAGTAACCGTGCGCGTCAGGCGTCGAGGCGATACCTACCACGGGCTTGTCCAAATGCATTGGGCCGGTCGAGCCGTAAAAGGGGGTCTACTGACGTTTTCGTGGGTGGGTTGAGCGGCCAGGGACGGTGACACCCCGTGTGGTTCCTAGGCTTCCGGGCTTCTTCAGGGTCTAGGAGCAGGGAGGCCAGACGGGGTGTCGACTCACAGGGTATGGAAGCGGCTGCTCGGCGTCGAGCACGCCGTGATCGAGGCGGTCGATCTCGAGGGCGAGGAGGGCGTCGAGACAGTGGTGGTGCGGGTGCGGCCCACCCGGTCACGGCGGGGCTGATGCAGTCGGTGCGGGTCGAGGGCGTCGCGCTGCGACGCCGGCGGGGGCAGGTGGCGGTGGCGGTCGCTCGACTTGGGCGCGACGATCGTTGAGCTGGAGGCCGCCGCCCCGAGGGTCCGCTGTCGCGCTCATGGGGTGGTTGTCGCGGCGGTGCCGTGGGCGCGTCCTGGGTCACGGTTCACCCGGCCCTTCGAGGACCAGGTCGCCTGGCTGGCCGCCCACTGCTCGGCCTCGGCTGTGGCGGAGCTGATGGGGGTGGCGTGGCGCAGCGTGACCTCCGTCATCGAACGGGTCGTCGCTGACGCGCTCGGCAGCCGAGACCTCCTGGCGGGGATGACCCGGGTCGGGATCGACGAGCTCGCCTACCGCAAGGGGCAGCGCTACTTGCTGGCGGTGACCGACCATGCCACCGGCCGGCTTCTCGCCGCCCTCGCCCGGGTAGACGCCGAGTTGCCCATATCAACCTTGGCCAGTGTGGCCGGCGTGGGGAGGACCCGGGCGTCAGGGCTCATCTCCGAGCTGTCTGGCCTGGGCCTGGTCGACCGCCGGGAGATCGGTCGGACCACGATGGTCAGGTTGGCTCGGGACAACGCCGTAGGGAGCCTTGTCGATCGCCTCGGCCACCTACAGAGCGTCGTCACCGACCAGCTCCGGCTCATGGCCGCCGAGATGGATCCAGCCCCGCTGGCGCTCGTCGTGTTCGGCTCGTTCGCCCGGGGCGAGGCCAACGTCGATAGCGACATCGACGTCCTGGCCGTACGACCCGGCGACGCCGATTCAGACCGGTGGGCCGACGCCCTCGCCACCTTCGCAACGAATGCCCGACGGCTCACCGGCAACCCGGTCCAGATCCTGGAGTACGACCTCGCCGAGTTCCGCCGCAGAGCCAGCCCTCGAGCCAAGACCGGACGGGCGTTCTGGGAGGCGCTGAGACGCGACGGGGTCATCCTGGCGGGGGCGAGCGTCGACGAGCTAGTGAGCGGGAGACATGTCGCCTCGCGGTAGCAAGCGCCACCCCGTCTCCCCCGCCGACGCCCGCGCCTATCTCGCCAAGGCATCAGCGTGGCTGCAGGCGGCCCGGCAGCTCTCGCAGCTGCTCCGGTACAAGACTCCCGCCCAGTACGACCCCGCCCCGATGCCGGAGGGCGACGCGACGAAGGCGGTCGCCCTGGCGCGCCGGCTCGTCGACCGGGCCGCACAGGTCAACGCGAGACGCAGACCCTCCAGCTGATCGGACACTGGTCGATCGAGCACGTTCGCGCACGCCGCCACCGGCGACTGACTCTTCCGAACTCAAAAAACTGCCCCCACCAGGGCTTTTCCTGAGAGCCCGAGAGCGGAATCGAACCGCTGACCTACGCATTACGAGTGCGTTGCTCTGCCGTCTGAGCTACTCGGGCGCGCCAAGACATGGCAGCGAAGGACATTAGCAAACTGCAGGGCACCGGGGACCCGAGCCGGCTAACCCTGAGAAGGCTGGCTCAACCGACCATCCGCCGCCCAGCCGACCTTCTCCGCATCATCCTTCTGAGCTCCCGCCTTTCCTCCTCGTCGTATCCGCCCCAAACCCCGAACTGCTGGTTGGTCGCGAGGGCGAATGCGAGACACTCGGACCTAACCGTACACCCACAGCAGACGGATTTGGCCCTCTCGGTCTCCTCCCAGCCCTCACCGGTCTGGCCTACCGGGAAGAAAAGCTCGGTGTCCATGTCCAGGCATGCGGCGTCTCGCCGCCATCCCTCGCTGCCCCTCTGGGCGGCAACCCTCAGCATCGACAAAGCCCTCACGAGATGATCGTCGTCGTCGCCAAACTTTGATACGGCCACCGGTACTCCTCTCGGACCCGATCAGGTTACCCCGGTTCGAGCACAACCTAATCAGTCTGACTAGATTATCCTAGTCATTATGAGTAGTTCTGTGAACGCGACAGTGACAAGAGACACCACCTCGGAGGCACCTGACCCCGCTGTCCAGGCTCCCGGGTCTTTGAGCATCGGCGAGATGTCGCGTTATACCGGGCTCAGCGTGAGCGATCTACGCAACTGGGAGGCCCGTTACGGCTTTCCCAAGCCTCGTCGCTCCAAGGGGGGACGTCGCACCTACGGCTTCGGGGACGTCGAAGCTGTGACGACGGTCATGGAGTACCGGAACGCCGGCATGTCCCTAAGCGCTGCTATCCGCCGGACTCTCGAAACTCCGGCCGGAAAGCAGCTTGGTCCCGGCAACCTGTCGTTGTTCGCTGCTTTGCGCAAGAGTCGGCCGGATATTGCAGTGCACGTACTGGACAAGCGGACGCTGCTAGCACTCACGCGAGCTGTCGAAGACTGCTGCTTTGCTGCAGCGCAGCGGCCGATACTCATCGGGGCCTTCCAGGACACCCGCTTCTTCAGGAAGGCAGAAGCCCGCTGGGCTGACATGGCATCGAGCTCGGCTCTGGCCGTGGCGTTCAGCGCAGCGCCCCCAGGTGCCGACACGTCCCAGGCTAGGTCGAGTCCCGTCCGATACGAAATAGACCTCCCCGATGGATCCCCGATGCGGCGCGAGTGGGCCCTCGTATGCGACGGAGTCGAGCTGCCGACGTGCGTCGTGGCGTGGGAACGGCCGGGCCAGGAGCGCCGAGCCGACCCCTCGCGGGTGTTCGAGGCCGTCTGGTCCGTCGATCCGGCCGTCGTAAGGATCGCCAGCCGTCTCGCCCTTTCGATCGCTTCGAGCTACGACCCGCATTTCGATTCGACAGCTCTCGACCTTCCAGATCGAGCCGTAGTAGGCACCCAACCCGACGCAAAACACCTAGAGGCCCTTCTCGGTCGCACCTTGCAGTACCTGTCCAATGCAGCCTGACTCGATCGCAGGCACGGCGCCCGTGATCGACTCACGCAGGAGTGGAGGGCGGGCGGTTCCCCGCCGGCGACCGCTCAAGACGCGCCTCGTTGTGGCGGATAGCTGCGTGCCTGCTGAGCGCGACCGTCGCCGCCAGCACTGCCACCAAGGAGACTACTTCTACGCTGACAGCCTGCGGTGACACCCGGAACGTGTCGTCGAAGGCGGCCCAGCCCAAGAGGACGCTCACGATCGGGTTAACGGTGTTGATGGCCGGAATGCTCGCCGTCATAGGGCCGGCCCGATAGGCAAGCTGACTTATAGCGACGCTTGAAAGGCCTACGACGGTCATCGCGTACAGCTGCCAGCTCGACGCCAGCACACCTAGACCTCGGGTGGCAAGCTCAGTGCAGATCTTGATCAGAGCGGCGCTGCCGGCCAGCCCTATCCCGGCGGCGACACCGAGCATCGTCGCCGCCAAGTTACCCCGGCTGCGCTTTGCTACTACCAAGCAAACCGCCACTCCTGCAACGGAGCCGGCAGCGATCCCGAAAGCCGGAAGCGAGTCCACCGCCCTTGCGCTCTGCGAGGCTGGAGTGGAAGTAACAAGGAATGCCGCCAGGCCTGCGACGAGGACCACCGCCCAGGCGAGCTCTGCCAAGCGAAGAGGCGGACCCCCGGCGAAGCGACTGGCCGGCAAGGTGAAAAGAACGCCGGTGATCAGAAGCGGCTGAACCAGGGTAAGAGTCCCCTGGTTCAAGGCGTAGGCGTGAAAACCGAGCCCCACAGCTAGAAGGCCGGTGCCCAAAAGCCACGCTGGAGACACGACCAGGCGCCGGAGCACAGCCAGCGGCGACGCCGACCCCGAAACGGCGAAAGTCGCCTCCCGATATTGCAGAGCGGTGCCGGCAGCGAAGAGGGCCGCCGCCCCGAGAGCGGAAAGGGTTGCCGCGTCGGCGCTCACAGTGCCGTCTCCTGCTTAGGCTGATCGAAAGCGATCTCGACACGGGCGTCGGTGCTGGTGGCCGCGGCCGGAAGGGTAACCTCGAGTCGGGCTCCTCGGTTCGAGTCCGCAACCTTGATCCCGCCGCCGTGCGCCAAGACGATCTCCCGGGTTATCGCCAAACCCAGGCCGGAACCACCCGCATCCAAGCTTCGGGCCTCGTCGATCCGAGCGAAGCGGTCGAACACCCAATCACGCTTACCAGGCGGAATCCCCGGTCCGTCGTCGGCCACGGCGAGGAGCGCCAAACCGTCCTGCTCAGACAGTTCCACCGCTACGACGCTGGCCGCGTGACGCTCGGCGTTGTCTATGAGATTCTGAACTACCCTGGCCAGCTGGCGACGGCTTCCGCTTACCCGCGCTGCGGAAACCCTGCTCGGATCGAACACGACCCTGCTGATCGGCCGGCGCCGGCGTATCTCATCCATTACCACGTCGTCCAGGTCAACGTCCTCCCTACGGCGAGATCCTTCCCCGTTCTCAAAGCTCGCGAGGAGCAGGAGGTCCTCGACTAGACCCTGAAGCCGGCCGGCTTCACCCAGCGCGTCGGCCGCGACCACCGGCCAGGGGACTTCGTCCGGATGAGCAAGTGCTATCTCCAAGGTCGCCTGGAGCACCGCCAAGGGGCTTCGCAACTCATGAGACGCGTCCGACACGAACCTACTTTGGGCGTCCGCCGCAACCTGAAGCCTGTCAAGCATCTCGTTCATGGTCTCCGCGAGACGCGCGACCTCGTCGTGGGAATCGGGCACCGGTACCCGGCGCTGGAGGTCATCTCCAGAGATGTCGGCCACTTCCTCGCGTATCGCCTCTACCGGCCGCAGGGTTCGACCGGCTAGAAGCCATATCAGGACTGCCACCAGTCCGATCACAACCGGAAGACCTGCAATGAGCGACCAGGCGACCGTCGCAGTAGCCTGGTCGACGGGGTGGAGCGTAACGGCCACGTACACCGTCACCGTGGGTCCTAAAACCGTAACATCATCGGCGGCGCTTCCTTGAACTGTCCCTGACCGCGCTCGCACTTGCTGGGCCAGGACCAGAAATGGCCCCTCGGGTGCAGCGTCGGCGCCTGACGTTGCGCCCGGAACGCCCTCTACCTTAGAAAGCTGAACTCCCTCCTCGCCTGGCTGCACCGTGCTGATCGGCCTCGCCGAAAGCGACGGTGAGCTCCACGCGAGGACCCGGCCATCGGCCCCGACGACTTGGGTCAGGGTATCCCCTCTGCCTGCGGGCAGCTGCGCTGGGAGGGAACCCGCCCGAAGCAGCGAGGCGACATCGTCCAACTGACTTCGCGCCGTTACCTCAATACCCTCGGTCATGGCGGAGCGGAGCTCGCTCACCAACCCGACAGCTCCGAGGCACAGCGCCACACTCACGGCTAACACGCCGACGAGGGTCGCCCTCGCCCGCAGCGACGCCACCCGGCGGAACACCCCACTCATCCCCCGTCCGCCGCCAACCTGTAGCCGGCGCCTCGCACAGTCTCGATCCCCTGCCGCCCGAACGGGACGTCTATCTTCTTGCGCAGGTATCGCACGTAGACCTCTACAATATTGTCGTCCCCGTCGTAGCCGATGTCCCAGACGTGATCGAGAATGTCCGCTTTCGAGAGTACCTGACCGGCGTGACGGAGGAACAAGTCCAGCATTGCCATCTCGCGAGGGGTTAGTTCGATCACCTCGTCACCTCTGCTGCAGACGTGAGCGGCGGGGTCTAGGCACAGATCTCCCGCCCGCAGGACGCTCGGCCGCTCCCGCACGCCGCGACGAAGAAGGGCGCGTAGCCTTGCCAAGAGCACCGAATAGGAGAAAGGCTTGGCGAGGAAGTCGTCCGCCCCGGTGTCGAGAGCCTTCACCTCGTCGGCTTCGGCGGTCATCGCTGTGAGCATGAGGATCGGCGTCCATATTTTCGCCTGGCGGAGGGTTCGACAGACGTCGAACCCGTTGAGCCGGGGCAGGAGGATATCGAGAACGATCGCGTCGTATGGGACGCTCTGCGCTAAAGCGAGACCCTGCTCTCCGTCAGGGGCTACGTCGACGGCAAAACCCTCGGCCACCAGGCCGCGCCTGATCGCCTCCGCTAGCCTTGTCTGATCTTCGACGACGAGAACACGCACCGCCAAGCCTTCTCTTTTTCTGGCCTCTACCAGCGAAGCAACCCAAACCATTCTGCCAGCGGGAGAAGCTTCCAGTAAGCGCGACCAGGTTTATCCTAGCGGTGGGGCGCCTCTAACAGCCATGTTCAGCGCGCTCTCAGCTAGCCTGTGGCGAGAATGATCGCATGCGGCACGGAGTCACCACGGGAAGATCGTTGAACGCTCGGAGCAAAGCAGGCGATCCGAGCTCTTTCTGCGCGTCGCCGACACGACCCGACCTTGCCGTTCGCTGATGAACCGAGACTCCTCATCGCTCATACCCGAGCGCTATCTTGCCCTTCACGACGACGACCTGCCCCCCTCCTCCAAGAACAGGGCGGGATCCAAGCGATCAGCGGCGGGCCCTCGCCACTCGACTCGGAAGCGTCGCTGGCCGCTTCTGCTGATACTGCCGGCGTTGGCCTTCCTCTACTTCGTATGGTCGATCTTCGGGGCCCTCGGAGCTCCCGGCAACCAGAGCTTCAGCGCCAAGTGGGCCGACTGGTTTCGCTCTCACCATATGGCTTTCGTGATCAACCACCTCGAAGCCGCCTACTACAGCCACACAGCTCCCGCCAAAGGCGGCCGGCCCAAGGCCCTCAACGCCGTCCCCAAGACGGTGCCCGTGACAACCAAGGCGGCAGCGGCAGCGACTACCGTGGCGCTACCCAAGCCGGCCAACGTCCCTCTGGTGGTGCAGCCCGCGTTGCCCGGTGAAGGCCAGTGGCAACCTGTCGGCCCCACAGTCGACGGCCATCCGGCTATGTACGAGTCACAGTTTCGCGCTGACACGGTCTACACGAGCGAGATCACAAGCGCCGTGTGGATAGACCCGAAGCTGCTCCACCTCGCGCTAGTGCCGGGCCTAACCGAGCCGGGAGGGGTATGGCCGGAGCCGCCGTACATCACCCCGGCTCAGCTACCCACGACAGTCGCGGCTTTCAACGGCGGTTTCCGTTTCCAGGACGCCCACGGGGGTTTCTATCTTGACGGCAGGACGGCAGTGCCCTTGCGCACCGGTGCAGCGTCGCTGGTGTTCTACAAGAACGGCTCGGTCAACGTCGGAGCTTGGGGCACCGAAGTGACCATGACCTCGAACGTCGTTTCAGTGCTGCAGAACCTGGTCCCCATGGTAGACAACAGTCAAGTGTCTCCGTCGGCGACTTATAACGACACGTCCGTTTGGGGGGCCACCCTGGGCGCATCAGTCGTGGTCGCCCGCTCGGGAGTCGGTGTCACCGCTAACGGCGCTCTGGTCTATGTCGCTGGTCCCGCTCTAACCGCCCGCACCCTCGCCGAGTCCCTGCAGCGAGCCGGCGCCGTCAGGGCGATGACGCTGGATATCAACCCCGAGTGGGTGACGTTCAACTTCTTCAACCACCCGAACCCCGCCGACCCGTCCCAGGTCCAGCCCGAGAAGCTGTACCCCCAAATGCAACGGCCGTCCACCCGGTACCTCGGACCGACCAAGGAGTCGCGAGACTTCGTCACGGTCTCCCTGCCCTCCGCACCGGCGGGATAACCGAGGTCAGCCAAGGCTTGACAGCCGCCGGCACTGAGCTGACCTCGAAGGCCGTTGTGCTGCCCGGTCAGATTCGCCGGCCAAACCTCCATCCGATGTCGCTGTTAAAACCGTAACTTAAACCGTGGGAAAGCTTCTGTGAGGTTCCTTCGAAAGCGCCTGCGATGGGTCCTCGGCGCTGGGGTGATAGTAGTGGCGCTGGCCGTCGGCGGCCCGTACGTGTTCATCCACTTCGTAGAAGGGACAGCACCGGCGAAGCTGAAACTGCCGGCGGCAGCCGGTTCGAGTGGGTCAGCCGCCCTCTCTGCGCGCTCAGTAGCCGCCACCGGCAAGTGGAACGTGGGAGCGGGCTCCGTAGCTGGGTACAGGGTGGGCGAGATCCTTCTCGGCCAGCACACCACCGCAGTCGGACGGACCTCCAAGGTGTGGGGTTCGCTCACGATCACCTCCACGTCAGTCACCTCGGCGAACTTCGGGGTCGACATGGCCAGCGTCGTGAGCGACCAGTCAGCACGAAACGCCCAGTTCCGCAGTCGGATAATGGACACGTCGGCTTATCCGACTGCGACGTTCAAGCTAACCACGCCGATAGCCCTCGGGAGCATTCCAGCCGTGGGCAGGGTGCGCAGCTACCCGGCGACCGGCGAGCTCGACATGCACGGCGTAAGCGCCGCCGTGTCTTTCACCGTTTCTGCCGAGCGGACTTCGAAGTCGTTGGAAATCCTCGCTGACATTCCGATCAGGTTCGCCACATGGCACATAGCCAACCCGAGCATCGCTGGACTGGTGACTACTCAGAGCTCGGGCACCTTGGAGGTATTGCTGGTCATGACCAAGGGACCAGGGAATCCCGTCGTGACCGGATCTCCCTCCCCGTCGGGCACGAGCAGCGGCTCCCCCATCACGGTCCCGGCGACCACGGTTCCGCCTCTGACCGTCCCGGCCGGCTGACCCCGAACCCGCCGGCTGACCCCGGACCAGCCAGGCGGCCACGCTAGATTGTACAGATGCGGTCCTCACGTGAGAACCGGGTCAGGCTGCTACTAGCCGTCACGGCGTGTGCCCTCGCAGGGCTGGTGCTGCTGGATCAGTACCATTCTTCGCCGGCGGCAACGAACGCTCGCGCCGAGAAGTCCCCAGCGGTCGGCACCACCCCAGCGCGCACCAGCACGGGCGCTTCCCCTTCGAGCGTTGCGACCAGTTTCGGCGCGACGACCTCCGTGATCCCGACGACTTCGCCTCCTACGACGAAGCCTTCTCCTACGACGTACGCGGTGGCGACAACGGACCTTTCCATCCAAGGTCACGACTTGAGCGGCGCGCCGGTGGCGCTACCTACGACCGTGCTTTACCCTCAAGCGGCCACGGGCACGAAACGCTTCGGCCTGGTGGTTTTTTCTCCCGGTTTCGACATCGACCCAAGCGTGTACCTTCCGCTGATCAGCACCTGGGCGGCCTCCGGGTTCGTCGTCGCAGAGGTCAGCTACCCCGACACTCTGCCGAGCTCTCCTCTAGTCGAGTACAACATGGTGAATCACCCCTCCGAGCTTTCCCAGGTCATCACCGACTTCGTGGACGGTTCACCCTACGTTCCGGCGTCCATCTCCGGTCTGGTCAACCCGGCCGAGGTGGCCGTCGCCGGGCAATCCGACGGGGGGGACGTCAGCGTCGCTTCGGCGGCAGCTGCCTGCTGTATGGACACTCGAATAAAGGCGGCGGTCATCCTCTCCGGGGCCGAGGAGACCCTTTACGGTGACAGCTACTTCTCGCGCGGCTCGCCGCCGATCCTCGTGGTTCAAGGGGGCGCTGACACGGTGAACCTGCCCGCTTGCAGCGAGCAGATCTACGACGAGGCGCCGCAGCCCCGGTTCTATCTTGCGATCCCGTCAGCCACCCACCTTTCTGCTTACAGCGCCCCGGTTGGCCCAGAGCTGCTCGTCACCCGATCTGTCACGGTTGCATTCCTGGAGAAGTATCTCGACGGGACCGCGGTGACCTCCTCTCAGCTCGACGCTCTCGCAAGCTCGCAGGGGTCGGTCGCGTCTTTGGTGAGCGGAGCCGCTACCGTGCCGCTGGTGGGTAGCTGCCCTGGGGCACCACCCGGCTCGTAGAGACATGGCTGTAGCGGCTTCGGCCGCTCTTTCAGCGGAGGCTAAGCCAACCGCAGCAGCCGACCAAGTAGTTTAGAGACGTGAAAGATCTTCGATCGGTACCGGCCCCTGACCGGCGGACCGGGTTCCAAAGCCGGACTTGGAACCGTCGGGCGGAAAGCTGGGACCATTCTGCGATGCCGGGCCTGGAGAAAGTCACCGCTGCAGTGTGCGACAAGGCGGCCCCGGTAGCCGGCCTGGACGTCGTCGACCTCGGAGCTGGCAGCGGCCAGATAGCACTGAAACTTGCCCCTGAAGCCCGCTCGGTTCTCGCCGTGGACTTCAGCCACGACATGCTGCGGATCCTTCAGGACCGGGCCGCCGACCAGGGTCTGAGCAACGTGAACACTCAGCTGAGCACCCTGCAGGCACTCAGGCTGCCCGACGCAAGTGTCGACGTGATCGTGTCGAACTACGCTCTGCACCACTTGCGCCACCCTGAGAAAGTCGAGCTCCTCGGCCGCTGCGCCAGGTGGCTGCGTCCGGGCGGGCGAATTGTGGTCGGGGACATGATGTTCGCCTTGACGGGTGACTCCCAGGGGCGCCAGATCATCGCCAGCAAGGTGAAATCGATAGCAAAGCGTGGCCCAGCCGGCTGGTGGCGGATAGCAAAGAACGCATGGAAGATGCTCGTTGCCCGCCAGGAGTGCCCCGAGCCCATGTCTTCGTGGGAGTCGATGCTCGCAGGGGCCGGCTTCGAGGTGTTCGACTCAGGACGGGTAGTCGCAGAGGCAGCGTTCGTCGCCGGTCGTCTGCGGACGAACGCAACGACGGCCTGAGCGTCCGGTTGACCGACGGGTCGGGCGCCGACAAGGCCCCGTATCAGCTGCAGGTAGGACCTCTAGAGGTCTCTGAATGCGAACGGTCCGCACTCATCCACCATGCCACCTTGGGTATGGAGTTCCTTGCGCGCTTCGGGCCCGGCTTCCTCGCCGCCTACCATCGCGCCTGGGTTCGCAGCCCGTTCGGTCTCGCGCTGGCAGCCAGGGACCACCAAGGGCGCCTGGTGGGCGTTATGTTAGGATCTCTAGACCCCGGTTCGCACTACAAGGCGATGCTCGCACAGTCGGGGCCGTTGCTGGCGGTGAGGATGGTTGCGTCGGCAGCGACTAGACCCCGGCTCGCCTACCAGCTCGTCGTCACACGATCCGGCCGCTACGCACGCGCTTTGCTGCGTCACCTGGAGGCACGGTTCACGGTGGAGCGCCAGGAGAATGAAGACAGCCGTGACGCCGCGACAGCCGGCTCGGACTCCACGACAAAGTCCTGGAAGGTCGGGGAGATTACCCACCTGATGGTCGACCCCGCGCTGCAACGCTTCGGGGCGGGCCGGGCGCTTGTCGACCGGACGGTCGAACTGGCTCGCTCGGCGGGCCTAGACAAGCTAGTTTTGGTGACACCACCTGACATGGCGGCTCGTCGCTTCTACGAAGCTCTCGGCTGGATAGCAGGGGAAGATGTGACGAGCCGGAGCGGGGAGAAGTTCGTTTCCTACAGCCGGTTGCTGTCCGAACGGTCAGCCGGAGCCTCAGGCGCCTGACAGCTCGCGGCCAGCCACGGAAACCTGCCCAGCGGCGGCTGGATCGACATCCCAGCGCGCCGGGGCCTCGAAGGACGCCGCTACCCGCCCACCGGACCATCTGGTCACGAACGCGAAGCGGTCGGCGCGTATCACCCCGTGGCGCCACTCGACTCTGACATCCCCCTGGCATGCGAGGCGTTCTATGCCGTAGGCAGGGACTCGGGGCCGGATACCGAGTAGTTCACGCTGTGCTGCTGTCGGCATCACGGGAGCCACGTGCTCCCATCCCGAATCGGGTTTTATGCCACAACGGGTCTCGAGCTCTATGTAAAGGGCGGTCCGGTGAAAGTCGGCTTCGAATACGGGGGCTGCGATCCTCTTGGGCAGCCAGGAGCAGTCGAGTACGACGGGGCTCCCGTCGATCAGCCTGAGACGCTCCAGGTACACGAGAGGTTCGTCAGCTTCGCAGCCGAGAGCTGCTGCTGCCGTAGGGTCGGTCCTCTCCTCCAAGAAACGGACCACGCTTTCTTGGACGAACCCCTGCTCCTCTGCCGACCGGTAGAGGCTATAGATCGTTCCGAGCGTCTGCTCGAGCGAACGCGGACGCACGAAAGTCCCCCGACCACGGCTGCGTTCGAGACGACCTTCCTGCTGAAGCCGGCGGACCGCCTCCCGAACGGTTTGGCGGCTCACGTTGTATCGGCTCGTGAGCTCGACGTCGCTGGGGAAGCGCTCCTCGAATTCACCCGCGTCCAAGCGGGCCTCGAGATCGGCGAGTATCTGGACCCATAACGGTTCGCCACTCCGGCGATTCAGACGGGTGAGAGGCATGAGATGCGCCGGTGAAACTCGGGTCGCGCCGGTCAGCTTCGCCTCAACAGACCCTTCAGCCAGCGTCCGTCCGTTGCGTCCGTCTTGTCGTGGCCTTGGCAGCGTTGGTCGTGGGGCACTGATCCGAGGACCTGCTCGACGTGCGCGCCGCAGCCTGCCCAGGTCGTCTTACCGCAGGTTCGGCATTTCACTGCACGGCACATGGCATCTCCGCAGTCATATCAGACCTTTCCTTTGATCATCAGGTTCCAGTATAGGAAAGGAAGCCCATAACGCTTGAGCAGCCACATGTCGTAGCGTTCTTTTTTGGTGTTGATCAACGGGATCGTCGGGTGGGGTTTCATCGTGTAGTCGAACTCGGCGAGGAGCATCTTGTTGCGGGAGGTCGTGAGAGGACACGAAGCGTAACCGTCGTAGCTGGCCTTGGGGTCCTTGCCGGCCATGACCGCCCGGAGGTTGTCCACGACCACGGGAGCCTGTTTGCGCACCGCCGCTCCGGTCTTGGAGTTCGGCGATGACCCTGCATCTCCGAGGCTGAACACGTTCGGGTAGCGCATATGGCGCATCGTGTTCTTGTCGATCTCCACGTAACCGGCCGGGTTGGCTGCGTCCGCGAGGGGACCTCGCTTGATCCATGCGGGGGCGCTTTGGGGTGGCACGAGATGTGCAAAGTCGTAACCGAGCGTGAACTTGTGGTCCGACCCTTCCGAGCGGTCCGCAACGACGATCTCTTTGGCCTCTGGATGGACCTCCACGGCCTCATGGCAGAGCCGCACGTCGATTCCGTATCTGGCGGCTACGCCGTCTAGAACCCGGGAGAATTCCGGCACCCCGAACATCGCCGGCGTGGGGAGCAAAAGCACCACCTTGATGTCCGACAGTACCCCCTGTTTGCGCCACCAGTCGCAGGCGAGGTAAGCGATCTTCTGCGGCGCACCTGCACACTTGATAGGCCCCGAAGGCATGGTGAACACGGCCGTCCCGCGTCGCATCCCTTTGATCATCTCCCACGTCTTGGGGGCGAGATCCACCTGGTAGTTGCTCGACACGCCGTTGGCACCCAAGGTTTCCGCCGCTCCGGGCAACCGGTCCCAATCGAGTGCGATCCCGGGGCATACCACCAAGAAGTCGTATCCGACGCTACGCCCCGACTCGAGTCCTACGACGTTGGATTCTGGTTCTACTTCGACCGCTCTGTCCTTGATCCAGGTGACCCCTTTCGGCATCACCGAAAGCTCAGGTCGTACAGTCTGTTCGACCTTCGCGCACCCGGCTCCGACGAGAGTCCACAGCGGCTGGTAGTAGTGCACTTCGGACGGTTCGATCACCGCTACGTCTCGCTCCCCGGCGTTAGCGAGCCGGGCGGCGACGCTGATCCCAGCGGTGCCTCCGCCGACTACGAGAATTCGGTGTCGGGTGATGTCTGGCATAGTGTTCCTCCCCTGTTACACGGCTATCGGCGAACCGATAAATGTACGAACATTATGTCCCGGGCTGGGATCTGTGTCAAGAAGAACCGCTCAAGCGCTGGCAGAGGTCCCAGCCGGCCAGCTCGCCAGGAGGCAGTAACGGTCTCCTCGAATCAAGGTTCTGCGCCACTCGACCGGAGTATCGCCCGCCATGGCAAGACGCTCGATGGAGAACAAGGCAACCCCTTCTGGCAGCCTGAGAAGCTGGCGCTCGCGGGGGCGGGCAAGGACGGGACTGACACGTTCCCAGCCGCCGGTTACCCTCGTCGAGCAGCGCTCCAACAAAACGTCGTAAATGCTTCCTGAAGTTAGGTCTACGTCCAAGAGACCCCCCGCAATCTCTACTGGAAGCCAAGAACGGTCCCAAGCTATGGGTTCGTCCCCTGCGAAGCGGAGCCGCTCGACATAGATCGCACGATTCGCGTCTGAGAGGTGGAGAAGCGTCGCTCCTTCAGACGGGCAGGTCGCGACCTCGGCGCTGATCACTTCGCTTCGCTCCTCGAGACCTTGCGCGCTGATAGACGACGCAAGGCTGTACATGGAGTGCAGGGGCTGCTCTAGGACAGGCCTGGCGAGTCGGGTCCCGCGACCACGCTGGCGACGCAACAGGCCCTCCTCGGACAACTTTCGTACCGCCTCCCGGGCCGTGTGACGACTCACCCCGTACGAGCGGGTGAGTTCGTCGTCGGTCGGAAAATGCTCCTCGAAGTCCCCTGCCAGCAGGCGGGTCCTCAAGTCGTCGGCGATCTGGGCCCACAAAGGAAGCGGGCTGGAACGGTCGACGGTCACCATCACGATCTACGCACCGGCCAAGAAGAACGACCCGATGAGCACTATCAGAACGTACAAGGTCACCAAGGCCATCGGGACGTCATGCTCGTAAAGAAACGACAGGACCCCTACAGCCACCCTGAGGATAGGCGTCGCTATCAGGATCATGACACCGATGACCACTATCCCACGTCCCTGTCCGGAGGCCACCGAATGTCCAAGAGCGGAGAAGGAATGCGGGAACTGTGAAGTGCTCGAAGTCAGCTGCCTGTAGGAGAAGCTGCCGGTGAACGACGTGTACTCGCTGTGATGGGCGAACATGATCCCCAGACCGACAGCGATCACCACGACGCTCAGGGTGACACCGATGCGCAGCACGAGGCTTATGGCTATCTCGACCTTCCTGATTTTCTCCTCCATCGCTGCCGCCTCTTCGGGGGTGAGCTTGCGATGGCCGTGGCCGGAGACGCCGAGGTTGTCTGTGGCGGTAGAAGCAGAATCTGCCAGCCCTGAGCCGCCCTCTGGGGAAGACGCAGGGTTCTCGAAGGGATCTGTCACGGGAAGAGTCCTTTCTGGAGCATTTCCAGGGAGATGACGACCAGTACCACCACAAAGACGAGGCGGACTGTCTTGCTGGTGATCCGACCGAGGACTTTCGCTCCGAACATCGCTCCCACCAGCACCCCGGCTGCAACGGGTGCTGCGATGATCGGATCGATCTGACCTCGGACGAAGTAGACGCCGGCGCTAGCGGCAGCCGTCACTCCGATCATGAAGTTGCTTGTGGCAGACGACACCTTGATTGGAAGGTGCATCGCGCTGTCCATGGCAGGTACTTTCAAAGCTCCCGACCCGATACCCAAAAGGGCGCTTACGAGGCCGGCTACGTACATCAAGAACAGTCCCAGTTTGGTCCCCACCACTTTGTATGAGATTTCTTTGTCTTCTGCCACGTCGAAGTAGGAGCCGTGCAGGTTGAAATAGTTCGCTATCCGGTCGTTGGAGACGGTCAGCGGCTGGGCGGCGTGGCGTTTGCGAAACGTGGCGAAGGCCGAATAACCGAGCACGATGCCGAAGAAGGCGAACAAGAAGCGGGCGGGCAGCAGGGTCGTCAGGTAGGCACCACTTACAGCCCCCGTGGTAGTGGCTATCTCGAGGAACATACCCGCCCGGAGGTTGGTCATCTTCTCTCTCACATACGCGGCGGCTGCACCGCTCGAAGTGGCGATCACCGAAACGATGCTCGCCCCGATCGCCAAACGTATGTTGACCCCGTAGAGGATAGTCAGCGCCGGGACGATCACCACCCCTCCCCCGAGTCCGATGAGCGACCCGAGCACCCCTGCCGCGACGGCCACGAGAGTCAACGACAGCACGAATACCAGAGGCGTCACTGCCCCAACGCCCATCGCAGCGGGCCACGGCGACGGTGCTCAAGAACCACGCCGGAATTCGCATCGGTCCATAGGCGACTCGGCGGCCGAATCGGGAACACTCTCATAAACTCTCTTCTTTCTTTAAAAACCCGGTGTGACGCCTTGGCCAGCCCCCAACAGGACTCATCGAGGTTGGCGTGGACAAGCAGCAACTGGTGCAATGGCTAAGAGACCAACGTGAGTTTCCTCGCACCCCAATCATTGTACGTACTTTTGGACATGTGCACAACTTCCCCGGAGCGCCCTTCGACCCGGCGCCACAATCTGGCGGATAGTCCCAGTCGCCACGCATACAAAGAGGGAGCCGATTCGCAGGGTATCGTCGTCGCAAGGAGGCTGAAGTGACCCACGACGTATCCGATTCCGACCGCCAGTCCGTCGCCGAGTACCGCTCGATCCGGCTTGTGCGAGATGGACCGGTCCTAACCGTCGTGATGTCCCGACCCGAAAGGCGCAACGCAGTCGACGGGGTGATGTCGGATGAGCTTGCTGCGGCCTTCGAAGCATTCGAGGGAGACGACGACGCGTCAGTAGCGGTCCTCTACGGAGAGGGGGGCTCGTTTTGTGCTGGGGCGGACTTGAAGGCAATCGGCACCGAGCGGGCTAACCGGGTGACGACTTCGGGTCACGCTCCGATGGGACCGACCAGGATGAGTCTCTCCAAGCCTGTGATAGCCGCCGTCGAAGGCTACGCGGTCGCTGGAGGTCTCGAGCTCGCCATCTGGTGCGACCTTCGCGTCGTATCCGAAGATGCCGTCTTCGGCGTGTTCTGCCGACGCTGGGGCGTTCCTCTGATCGACGGTGGGACCGTGCGACTGCCGAGGCTGATAGGCACCAGCCGAGCTACAGACATGATCCTCACCGGCAGACCCGTCGACGCCGCCGAGGCCGCCCAGATCGGCTTGGCCAACAGGGTCGTTCCGTCTGGAACGACCCTGCAAGCAGCCCAGGACCTGGCACGCCAGCTAAGCGGGTTCCCTCAAACCTGCCTACGAAACGATCTCCGCTCTGTGCACTACCAACATGGTCACTCCGAGGCCGACGCCATGGCGTTCGAACTCACACTGGGGAGGCAGTCGCTGGCAGCGGGGGCACAGCAGGGAGCCAGCCTGTTTACCTCCGGGGCGGGCCGGCATGGAAGCTTCGACGCTTCGCGCCCGCAGTGCCAAAGTTCTCAGTGAGAAAACTTCACTTGAGGCACGATACGAGCAAGCCACCCTGGTCGATGCCACGCCTTGTGGCCACCCAGACGCAGGACTACAGGCAGGAGCACCATCCTCACGACCAAAGCGTCAAGCGCGACAGCAGTAGCGAGTATCACTCCCATCTCCTTCGGGGCGAGAGGCCCCGACAGAGCGAACGTCAGGAAAACCGCGATCATCACGGCCCCGGCGGAAACTACCACACGCCCTGAAGTCCCTACCGCTCCGACCATTGCGCGTTCGGGGTCGGCGTGGGTTTCGTAGCGCTCCTTGGCCGCCGACAAAAGGAAAAGCGTGTAGTCCATGGAGACACCGAAGACCATAGCCCCGAAAAACAGGGGACCCCAGGCGTCGACGAACCCTTGTGGCGTGAACCCTAGGAGACCCGAGAGGTAGCCATCCTGGAAAATGAGACGGGCCACGCCGAACGCCCCAGCGACCGACAGTGCTGTCACCGCCACGCCTGCCGCCGCTACCAGCGGCGCCCCGAGTGCGATTAGCAGAAGGAGGAATCCCATTACAGCGAGGATCGATAGAACGAGCGGAGTTCTGCTCGACAGGGCGTGCTGGAGGTCGAAGTTCTCCGCTGCAGCTCCGCCTACCAGAGTGCCGGCAGGCAGGGCTCGCCTTATGGAGGTGATGGTGACACCCGTCTCGGGTGAAGACGGACCGCTGGAAGGGACCACGTTGTCAAGCGTGTATCCGTGGGAGGTAGGACCCGCTACTACACCAGCGACGCCGTGAAGGTGCTCTAGAGTACTGACTGCTGCCCTGTTAGACGCCGACGGGACGACCACTTGAAGCGTTCCCGGTGCGCCCGGCCCAAACGCCGCAACAACCTGGTTGTATCCGACCCGGGCGTTCGCCGAGGGCGGGATGATGGTTATGGACGGCATCGACGTTCTGAGTCCTATCACGGGGACAGCAGCAGCGATCAGAACTACCAGGCCTGCAGCCGCGGCCCGCCACGGGTGCGCCCACAGGACCCGGCCCCATCCGTGGAGCTTGAGCTCGAATTTGTGCCCGTGCGGGTGGACGGCCGTGGTGGAGATCTCCTCGCCTTTAGTGCTACGAGCCCGCCGCATCCGCAGCCTGCCGGAGTTGATCTTGGTGCCAAGCGCTCCGAGTACCGCGGGCAGGAGCGTAAGCGTCGCAGCGAGGACCGCTAGAACCGAGAGCATGATGCCGAGGGCCATTGAGCGGAACGCTGGACTGGGAACGATCAGTATCGCCGCGAGAGATCCAAGGACGGTGAGTGCGGAGAAGGCCACCGCCTTCCCGGCTGTAGCCATGGTCTCTGCCACTGCGGCGATAGAAGTGGCCCTGTCACCTGGCATCGCACCTCGACGGTGTAGAGCAGCCCTGAAGCGGACCACTAGGAAAAGTGCATAGTCGATACCAAGCGCGAGCGCGAACATCAAAGCAAAGTTCAAGGCCCAGATGGACACGGGGGCAACGTGGTTGGCCAAGACCAAGGCGCCAGCTGCGACCAGGAGCCCCGCCATGGTGAGCATCAATGGAAGTCCGGCAGCGACGATGCTACCGAAGGCTATTGCGAGAATCGCCAGCGTGACAGGCCACGAGAGCATCTCCGAACGCATCATCGCTGAATGGTTGGCGGAGTTGAAGTTGGCCCACAGTGCGCTGTCCCCGGTCAAGGTGACGCTAACACGACTGGACCCGAGGCGTCCGATCGGCCCTGCGAGAGCCTCGGCCGCCTTGACCATCGTGTTCGGCCCGGCAGCGGCTCCCGCAGTGATTATTCCGGTTCGCCCGTCCGCAGAAAGCGACAACCCGGCAGAGGGCCCGACAACGGTGGACACATCCCGGTTGGAACGCAGGAGGGCTTCCGCGCGTGCGACCGCCGTCTGTCCAGCGACGTCGGACGCTATCGGAGCGTTGTGATCCACAACTACAACCTGCAGAGCGGTTGCTCCCAAGCCGCTGAAATACTTGTCGATGACGTTTCGGGCCGCGACTGACTGGCTCGTCGAATCCTGCCAGCCGGCGCCCGCCAGAGAGGACTCCACCGATGGCGCAAAAAAGCCGAACCCGATAAGCACGACCAGCCAGACGGCCAGAACAGCCCTCAGATGACCTCCAGTCCAAGCTCCGAGCCTCGCCATTATTCCCGCCCGCTGCGATCCCCCACCAGCGTCACCACTAGAGGCCCCATGGGCAGTAGTGCGTTTCTTGTCGCCCACAGAGGCGTTCGGACCGTGGGGCATATCAGTCAGCATGCATCTTCTCCTGAAGCTAGGTGGCTCCGCCTTGCCGGCGCCGTCCGTCATCGACTTCCGCAAGACCTGGGTCTTAGTACCCTGGGGGGTATCATAGCAGCAAAAACTGATACCGGGTGGGGTATAGTTGAGTGGTGGATATACCCGAGGAAGTTCTAGACGACGTTCGTAAGCGACTGCGGCGGATCGGTGGACAGGTCCAAGGAGTCGAGAGGATGCTCGGCGAAGGACGCGAGTGCAAGGACGTGGTAACCCAACTGGCAGCAATCTCCAAGGCAGTAGACCGAGCTGCCCTGAAGCTCGTCGCTGCCGGCTTGGCCTACTGCCTCTCCGACCCCGAGAAGGCTGCGGCGGATGGGTATCCGTTAGAGACCGTTGAGAAGATGCTGATGTCAATAAGCTGAGGCCTCTTTGTGTTTACCTCATTGGAGGCGCTTCCAGTGGCCTCAAAGGGGCCACGAAGAAGCCTCGTCATAAGTCATCTCAGGATACCAATCGACTGTCGATACGCTCCCAGCCAATCGCTTGTACGTCGTCTTACACGATTCATAGCCCCCATGATGGCGCGAAAGCGTAAATGAGCTCCTCTTGTGGCTATTTGGTGATATCATCAAGGGGCAACTTCCCCGGACTACACAGGAGTCACCTTGGCAGCCAAACTTGTCGTGACCGCCAGCAAAGGCGGCAGCCGTATTTCGCTCGTCGGCACGAGCGGCACCGAGCTACTTGGATCAAAGATATTCGACGAACCACGCGCCAAGGGTGCCACCCTGCGCTCACTCAAGAGCCTCCTCGGTGAGGACATAGTCGTCGAGGACTACACCCTTTCGGACGGGCGAGCCAGCCGGCTTGCAAAGACGTCCACCGTGCCTGCTGAAGCCCCCGAGGCCGTTGTCGAGACCGCCACCGAGCCCCCCAAGCCGCGTGCCGCATCGAAGGCGAGCGTCGCGGCCAAGGCGTCACGCAAGGGTCCGGTCAAATCAGCCACCAAGCCAGCTCCTAAGGCAACAGCCAAGTCACCGTCGAGCGTTCCAGCCAAGAGCGCACCGAAGGCAACTGGCAAGGCGGTAAGCCGGACTCGCAAGCAGCCAGCTAACTAGCTACCAGATCCGCCCGGCATCACTTTCGGCCGAGCGGTACAGCTAAGTGGCCGACATTACGAAAGGCCAAAGCCCCAGTACCAAAGCCCCGGAGGGACTTCCTTCTGGGGCTTTGCTGTGGGCCGGGGCGGATTCGAACCACCGTAGGCTACGCCGGCAGATTTACAGTCTGCTCCCTTTGGCCACTCGGGCACCGACCCTAACTTTGCCCATCATAGCCTATCTCTACCAGCGCCGCCAGCCCGAGGAGACGACTCCGAGTCGACGGCGTGGCGCGCCTGCCTCCAGAAGGTCATGATAGAGGTATGTACAGGGAAATCATCTACGAAGTCCACGATCCAGTGGCGACAGTCACACTCAACCGCCCAGAGTCCCTAAACGCATGGACGCAGCGCATGGCGGCAGAGTTCCGCCACGCCGTCTACCAGGCCGAGCACGACCCGGCGGTTGTCGGTATCGTCGTGACCGGCGCAGGCAGAGCTTTCTGCGCCGGCGCCGACATGCGCAACCTGGCGACGCTCAGCGACGGAGGCAGGATCGACACTGACGACTCCGACGTGGACGTTCCAGCGGCCTTCTTCGATGATCTGCCCGACGACTTCAGCGGAACATACACATGGCTCATGGGTCTGCGCAAGCCTGTTATCGCCGCTATCAACGGCCCGATCGCCGGCATGGCCGTACCGATAGCCCTGTCCTGCGACATCCGCTTCATGGCAGAGGACGCTCCGCTGCTTACCGCCTTCGCCCAACGCGGGCTGGTGGCCGAGTGGGGGCTATCGTGGCTTCTGACCCGTCAGATCGCAGCGGGCGACGCCATGGACCTTCTTTTCTCCTCACGGCGGGTTTCCGGCGCAGAGGCCGCTTCGATGGGTTTGGTGCAAAAAGCTCTGCCCGCAGATCAGGTGCTCGCTTACGCCGTGGAGTACGTCAAACAGCTGGCATCCAAGTGCTCGCCTACGTCGATCGCTGTGATGAAACGACAGGTTTACAGCCAGCTGACGACGTCGTTGGCTGATGCGGAAAGCGATGCTCTCAGGCTGATGAGCGAAAGCTTCACCCGAGCTGATTTCAAGGAAGGGGTCAGCTCCTTCATGCAGAAACGTACTCCGACCTTCGCTCGGCTCAGCTGACGGCGATCGGCGCTACTCAAGCTGCGGTAACGCCGACAACAGCGTGTCAGCGCGTGCCGAGACGGGCCTTTTGGACTTTGCCCATGGCGTTGCGGGGAAGTTCGTCTCTCATCTCCACCCGGCGGGGTCGCTTGTGCACTGACAGCAGTCCGGCAACGAAGTCCGACAGCTCGGCCGAGCTCACCGCTTTGTCTGCGACCACGTACGCGACTACCACTTGACCCAGATCCGGGTCGGCTTCTCCAACGACGGCAGCCTCTTGGACGCCAGGATGGGCGAGCAGAGCGGACTCGACTTCCCCCGCGCCGATCCTGTACCCACCCGACTTGATCAGGTCCACGGACCGGCGGCCTACTATGCGGTGCCTCCCGTCCCCGTCAATGCTTGCCACGTCCCCGGTCCTAAACCAGCCATCGTCGGTGAAGCACTCGGCGGTGGCCTCGGGTAGGTTCAAGTAACGGTCCATGATGGTCGGGGTGATCACTTCGAGTTCCCCAACGCTCTCCCCGTCACGGGGCATCTCGACTCCGTCGTCGTCCACCACACGGCTGCTAACCCCAGGGAGACAGCGCCCGACCCAACCCGGCAGTCGCGGTTCTCCGCAGCGACCGCTGACTGTGATGAGCGTCTCGGTCATGCCGTAGCGTTCCAGCGGGCCTTGCCCACAGGCCGCCCGCAACTTCTCGAAGACCGCTGCGGGCAGACCGGCGCTGCCTGACACCAAAAGGCGTGCTGCGCTGAGGCTTTGCGCTACCGACGCAGACGCAGCCACGCGGGACCAGACCGTCGGAACTCCGAAGAGCATGGTCGCGCCCCGCTCTTGCACGGCCGCCGCATAACCATCGGGGTTGGCACGGCCAGTGTGAACCAGGGGGCTGCCAACTCTCAAAGGCCCGATCACCCCGAGGACGAGACCGTGCACGTGGAACAGCGGCAAACCGTGAGCTAGAACATCGTCGGGCGTCCAGTGCCACGCCTCGGCAAGAAGATCCAGGTCCGTTGCGATCGCAGAGGCGCTGAGAGCGACGCCCTTGGGCAGACCGGTAGTCCCGCTTGTGTAAAGCACCATCGCCGTCCGCGAAGATTCCAGTGCGTGGCGTGGCGTGAAATCTCTCCTTGCTGCAACGTCGACGGGCCACCGCGCTGTGTTGAGAACCATATCTATCGAACTGTCGGCTTTTATATGGTCCGCTTCCAAGGGGCCGGCGTCGGGGGCCAAGGGCACCAGCGGTACTCCGGCCATTAACGCTCCGAGCACCGCTACCACGGTCTCAAGCGACGCGTCTGCGCGCACGCCGACAGCCGGTGCGCCCTCGACCCGGGCTGCCACGGCACCCGCAGCCGCCGTCAGTTCCTCTGCGCGCAATGACCGGCCAGCAACCGTCAGCGATGGCCTCGACGCTTCAGGAGTCGCGTGACGGCCGTCGAGCCAAGGAAGAAGATCCACGTTAGGACTATAAGGGAGCAATCGGTTAGCGTATGAACATGCCCACCTTCGACATAGTGTCCGAGGTCGACATGCAGGAAGTTCGCAACGCCGTAGATCAGGCGCAGCGCGAACTGTCAACCCGCTTCGACTTCAAAGGTACCGACTCATCCGTGGAGTTGTCAGGCATGGAGCTTCGGCTCCACTCGGCGACGGAGGACCGTCTAAGAGCGGTGCTGCAAGTCGTCGAGGAGAAGCTCGTCAAGCGCCAGGTGTCGCTGAAGTGCCTCGACGCTCAGAAAGTCGAAGAAGCTTCCAAGGGGACGGCGCGCCAGACGGTGCTGATCAAGTCGGGCCTTTCCGCGGACAACGCCAAGGCGATCAACCGGTGGATCAAAGACAGAGGACCGAAAGGGGTGTCCTCGAGCACTCAAGGCGAGCAGGTACGGGTGACTGCGAAAAAGCGTGACGACCTTCAGGCTGTGATCGCCGGGCTCAAAGAGCAGGACTTTCCGGTACCGCTGCAGTTCGAGAACTTCCGCGATTGACCCGTCGCCAGACTACTTGGTCCAGGTCCGCGACCTAAGACGTGCGATGCGTTCCTCGGTAGGTGGATGATCGGAGAAGAGCCTCTTCATCGAAACGTTCATCCCGGCGAGAGGGTTGACTATGTACATGCCGGCCATCTCCCGGCGCACGTAAGGCATCGGGATCTGGCGGCTGGCAGCGTCGAGCTTGGCGAGGGCACGCGCGAGGGGTTCTCCGTCGCCGATCAGCTTTGCTCCGGAGCGGTCAGCTTCGAACTCCCTGCTCCGAGACAGGGCCAGCTGCAGGAGGGTCGCCGCGAGAGGAGCGAGTATAAGCATCGCCAGCAGCTCCAAGATGTTCTCCCCTTCGTCCCGGCGGTTGCCGAACCCTCCGAAGAACAATCCGCCCCAAGCTGCCATGCGCGCGAGAAGAGTGATCGCCATCGCTATCGTCGCAGCCACCGACGATATCAGGATGTCCCTGTTGCCGACATGGGACAGTTCGTGGGCGAGCACTCCCCTCATCTCCTCCCACGTGCATATCTCGAGGATTCCAGCGGTGACCGCGACCGCCGCGTGGTCAGGGTTGCGTCCTGTAGCGAAGGCGTTCGGCTGGCGGTCCGGGGTCACGTACAGGCGTGGCATAGGCATATTCGCGCGGCTGCAGAGGTCCCGCACGACTGCGTAGTACTGCGGCATCTCCGCTTCGGAGACGGGAACCGCCCGGGAGGCCCTTATGGCGATCGAGTCGGAGAACCAGTACGAGCCCCCGGTGAAAGCCAGTCCGATTACCAGCCCGATGACTACTCCGGCCGAACCGAAGAAGCTCCCTACCCCAACGCAGAGCACTGCCAGCAAGGTCAGTATTACCGTGGTCTTCACAGCGTTTCTGTACACGAAGACCATGGTGGCCTATGAAGGTTAAAAGACGCGAAGATTTCAGTCGTAGTAGCCGGAATGGATGTAGACCGCCGGGATCCCCTCGCCGTGGAACATCTCCACGTTGCGCCTGTCGTCCTCGAAGGCCAGCACGGGGACGATCCCGAAGTCGCGAAGCGCCCGAACTGATCGGCGCTTGAACTCGGGCGCCGCGTCGTAGTCCCCGCGGTCGCGCATGACCAGCAGGTCCCATCTCAGCTTGTAGCGCGACAACCATGCCAGGGTCTGAGGGGACACCCGCGACGGCCTGGCCGTAAGGAGAACTATCATCAGGGTGGGGTCCAGCAGCTCCAGAAGCCGAGCTACCTCGCCTATCAGGGGATCGTCCCCGCACGAGTCGAAGAAAGCCTCCCAGTCCCGCCGTCCTCCTTCGAGGTAGTGCTGACGGCTGGCGGCGTCGGACAGCACCCCGTCCATGTCGAATATGACAGCTGCTCCGGGGATCACGCCGGGGTGGCTCCAGGTCCAGTTCCGGTTGGGGCCGCCTCTGTCGGTCAGGTGAAGCTCGGACACGCCACGACGGTAGTAGCATTTCCGCTCGCGTTGGCCTTAGCGGACGAGATACCCGACCTAGTCGACATTGACCTTCCCGCAGGGGCGCAAGCTCTGGTTGTCGCCGATGTTCGCCTGTCATGCAACCCGACTCCGAAAGACGGGGAGCGCGCAGCCATGCTGGCACGAAAAATCGCAGGCGAGACCTCCCCGGGGGCACTGGTGATAGCAGGCAACCTGCTCGACTCGCCAGGGGACCCGTCCGCAGCTCTGGACGCGCACCCGGCGCTTCGAGATGCCATCAGCTCCTTCTCGGCTGGCGAGTCGAGAAGGGTCGTTGTCCTCGCCGGGGACCGCGACTCCCCACTGGCAGCTGACGCCGGCTACCGGCAGGTCGTGCTTTCGGCTCTGCACGCTGAAGCCTCACTCGCCGCGGACTTGCACGTGCGCGGCAGTGACGAGGTCCGGACAGTTCGGGTGGAGTCGGGTCGAACCTTCGACCCGCTGAGCGCCCCTTCGGACCCGCGTAACAGCCTCGACTCGCCCTATGCGAGCCACGTTCGCGCGCTGGTGGTCCCAGCACTGCGATCGCGGACCGCCTCGGGACGCCGTCATCCCCTGGCCCGTAGGGACGCTTCGGGGTGGCTGAGCGGACTCGAGCGACTCGACGAGGTCGGCTCGCTGTCTAGGTTCGTAGTCTCGCGGCTGGTCTACAGGCGCCTCGTACACGCCAGCTGGCTGATAGTCGCGGCTTTCGCGGCCGCACTCGCCCTCCGCGTCCCGGCAGCCGTGCTGAGCTCCGCCCGCCACGGTGGGTTGGACACCCGCTTCGGCCTTTTCGCAGTAGCCGCCGCAGTGGAGTTGGTCCTACTATTCGGGATGGCCACGGCCGCTATCAGGACGACCAACCGGGCTTTGGGTGCTCTCGCCGCCGAGGATGCCGCCGTGACCGACCCTAACGCCCGTGCTCGCTCAGCGGCGCGTTGCCTCATAGGCGACGGCTACTGGGGTCTCATAACCGGCCACACGTGTCGGGCGGAACTCACCAACCTCGGAAGCGGCTTCTACGCCAACGCAGGAGCCTTCGCCGAGGTCGTCTCGGGGTTCCCCAGCCGGCTGCCCGGGATAGGGCTGCCGGCACCATTCCTATCAAGGTCGGTGGCATCGTGGTTGGAGTTGCGCAGTGACGCGACCGGCCCGTCGATCAGCCTGTCGCACTCGTGCGTTGACCTGCCCGGGTCGACTCTTCTAGAAAGGATTGTCGCCAAACGCGCCGAGAGGCCCACGTCTCTTGGACGCTTCCCGGCCTTGGTGGCCCGGTTCCCGCAAGGCGAGTCGTGGCCACCTCGGCGTTCCGCCGAACGGCGTGACCGGCGGGTACGTAGGCTCGCGGCGCTACTGCTCATGGCGGTCGGCTTCGGTTCCCTGCTCTCGGCGATGTCCGACCCCGCTGCCGACAGGCTCACCTTCATCCGTAACCTCTTCCCGCTGATCGTCCCCGAGGTGGCCGCAGCCGGGGCAGCCTTTTTGGGAGTGGGTCTGATCGTGATCGCCAGGAGCGTCCGGCGAGGTCAGCGTAGAGCCTGGGTCGTTTGCGAGCTGCTGCTGGTCGGCGTGGCGATCCTTCACCTGATCAAAGGTATAGACGTCGGCGAGGTCACCGTAGCTCTCGTCTCGGCTGCGCTGCTGTACGTCTACAGGGAGTCGTTTCGCGCCCAATCCGACGTTCTTGCAGCCGGACGGGGGATGGCTACCGTGGCTGTCGCTGCCACGCTCGTCGTGGCTGCAGGGACGCTGGCTGTGGAGCTTTCCACGACCCTCGACCACGCACGAAATGCTCTGAACCCGAAGGTCTCATGGCCCCACGCGTTCGAAGCGGCTCTGGCCCGGATGGTCGGAAGTTCGGCCGTGACGCTGCCCCCGCGGATCGATACGTTCCTCTCGCCGGCGATGCTCACAGCTTCGGTCGGCCTGCTGGTAGCCGCTTTGGTCGTCGTCTTCCGCCCCGTAGTAGCTCGCAGAGGGCTCACCGCCGGCCTTCCTCACGACGTCACCGGCTCCAGCGTTCCGCCGTTCGCTGGCACGGCTACCGGATTGCCCGCTGACCTCGTAAGATCGTCAGCGAGAGTCGGAGCCACCGCGGACGGGACGGTCGTCTCCGGTCCTGAAGGGCTTTCACTTGCCCGCGACGTCGTCGAACGCCACGGGTCGGGCACGCTCGACTACTTCGCGCTAAGACCCGACAAGAGTTTCTTCTTGTGGGGCGACACCCTGGTGGCTCATGCCGTCTACGGATCCGTGTGCCTAGTTTCTCCAGACCCGATCGGCCCGGCGGCCGAGCGGGAGGAGGCATGGCACCGGTTCCGCCGCTATGTAGACATCCGCGGATGGGCTCTCGGGGGGTTGGGTGCCGGCGCCGATTGGCTTCCCATCTACCGTTCGACTGGCATGCGCGACATCTACGTCGGAGACGAGGCGGTGGTCGACTTGGAGCGTTTCAGCCTCGAAGGCGGCAAGCACAAGAGCCTGAGGCAGGCCGTCAACCGGGTGGCCAAGTACGGCTACATGGCCACTTTCCACGACCCTCGCGAGATTGGAGACGAGCTCCGGGAAAGTCTGTCGATGGTGATGACCAAGTCCCGCAGGGGGGACGTCGAACGTGGCTTCTCGATGACTCTCGGCCGAGTGTTCGACTCCCACGATCGTGGACTGCTGATGACAGTCGTTCACGCCCCCGCCGGCGAGTCGGGGCCGACGCGGCCGGTGGCTTTCTGCCAGTTCGTCCCTGCCCCTGGAATCGAGGGTTTCTCTTTGGACCTGATGCGACGAGACGACGGGGACCATCCGAACGGCCTAATCGACTTCGCCGTGGTGGAGACGATACGCGAGCTCAAGGCTCGCTCGATGAGGGGGCTGGGCCTCAACTTCGCGACCATGAGGGCCGTGCTCGCCGGCGAGGCAGGGCAGGGACCGCTCGTGAACCTCAAGGCCCGAGCACTAAAACGCCTGGGCGGTCAGATGCAGATCGAGTCCCTGTGGAAGTTCAACGCCAAGTTCGACCCCGATTGGCTCGCCCGCTACGCCGTCTACGACGCCCCGGAGCATCTTATCGACGTGGCGGTTGCCATAGCCCGTGCGGAGTCGTTCTGGGAGTTGCCGCTCGTCGGAAGGTTCCTCGTGCCGCCAGCGGACGCCGGATAGCTCCTGCACTCCCCCGACGCAACGACACCCTATGCTCCGCCCGTGGCCTGGCTCACGGCCGGACGTGGCATAAGACGACGCTGGCCCTATGATAAGCCGTGTGGGGATCGCCTATCTCGCTGCTGGTCTTGTGTGCGTCCCAGTATTGCTCATGGTCTTCCACCGCCTAAGCGGGGAACCTCCCGTCTCCAGCCAACCTCCGCCGACCCTAGGCGATGAAGCCGAGGAGTGGCTCCGATCGCAGACGCGACGCACCCGGCGCAAGCTCAGGTTCGTGCCTGCGCGCCGGTCAACCGGGCATGCCTAGACGCGCCTAGCTAGCTAGGACAGGTTCACCGAGCCCGTCGCGCTTCGAGGTGTACATGGCTCGATCTGCCATACCTACGAGCTCGTCGGCATCACCGCCTGGTTCGGAGGTCCAAGCGACGCCGACGCTCGCCCGTATCGGCACGACCGCCGCCCCGAGGTCGTAGCTCCCCGAGATGCGCAACGCCACGTGATTCGCCAAAAGCAGAGCGTAAGAGTTGCTCCCGAGCCCAGGTGTCACGACGAGGAACTCGTCGCCGCCGAACCGGCCAACCGAGTCGCAGCTACGCAGGCATTCTCTTAGACGCTTCGCCACCTCGACCAGCACTGCGTCGCCCGTAGGATGACCGAGTTCGTCGTTTATCTTCTTCATCTGGTCGATGTCCACGAACATCACCGCGACGCCGGGGCTCCGGTTGCTTGCGTTGAGGGCGTCGAGTGCAGCTTGGACTTGGTCGAGCACGCTCCTCCTGTTCAGGCATCCGGTCAGCGAGTCGGTTGCAGCACGAACCTCCAGCTGACGCAGGCGGCGCACGTCGGCGCTCACGTCGGCGAGCGAGCCCGTGACACCGCTAACTTCACCGCTCCTGTCCCGGAGGGGTCGCGCGCGCAGCGAGTAGAACGTCTGCGCAGAGCGCCCAGCGGATACTTCTATGACAGCGTTTGCTTCCTGACCACTAGCAGCCGAGGCTAACGCCTTGAGCAGTTCCCTGTGGTGGGTGGACGATTCCGATGACCTCCATTCCTGTAGCCGGCCACCGGGTCTCATTCCTGTCATCTCTACCATCTGCGTGTTCGAGTAGATGACCAACCCGTCCAGATCGACGTGGAACACCCCTACCGGTAGCGACTCGGTCACCTGCTCTAGGAGCTGCTGGCGAGCTTGGAAGTCACGCACCGCCCGTTCCTCCTCGGTCACGTCGACTATGTAGCTGAACACGTCGCCGTGCATTGGATCGGCTAGACGGTTGTCGTTGGTCACCTCTAAGCACAGCCACCCTCCGTCCCGGCGCCGGTAGCGGTAGCGGCACGGCCGGTGGACTCCGGCCTGGGCAAGCATCTGCATCCACCCGGAAATGGCTGAGTCGCGGTCGTCTGGGTGCACGTAGTCGAGGGTCCGGGTTCCTCTGAGCTCATCTCTTCCCCAACCCAGGAGCGCCTCCGTTCCCTGGTCGACGTCGAGGATCACGGACGAGGCGTCCCGGACGAGCCGACCGACGCGCGCCATCCGCTGCCCGTCCGGCACTCCCGACGACGCATCTTTCGAGTCCTCGAAGCTGCTGGTGCGCTCGGGGGAGAGGGCTGCCGCGACCACCCCGTAGGGTTCCCTAAGGTCGAACATGTGCACAACTTTGATCTCGTCCCCCGACAGCATCCTAACCCTCGCGCTTGCGATTCCAATGGTGCGGGCCCGCCACCACGCTCTTATCACGGGACCTTGATGGGAGGGGGCTATCAGCCCTATGAGGGGGAACTCGCGGGTCGGGCACAGCCTTGCGTCGTCGATGAGCCCGGCCGGCAGCTTCACCGTCCTGGGCGGAACGTCACCGCTCAACGCCGTTACTGTTGCCCCGGGTTCTGCTTCCACAAGTTCCCTCAGCGCGTCTTGGATCCAACTTGAGGTCAGTGCCGTGCTGGCCGGGTCGCCGCTGGCGTCGACGAGCATTCCCGCACCGAGTCTGGGGTCCACACCGTTTTGCTTCGGTCGAAATCAGGATCACCCTGAATTCACGCAAACAGCCCCCAAACACGCGGAAAAGGACCCTAGTCGGAATGCTCTCAGCCGGCTGTCGACGTGACCACTGTGATGTCATAGGGTCCGCCGACCCCAGGGAGGGTTACGTTATGGCCTTGCAAGCTAAGTTGCACCGAACGAGGAGCACCGAGACGCAGCCACAAGCCTCCCGAGGCGCTGAAAGTCTTGGTGGATCCCGGGGTCAGCGTGGCTTCGAACACGGCCGGACCGTTCGCAGAGCCGTCCCGAACTTCCAGCCAGCACGAGCCTGACACAGACAGCACTGCCGATACCGCCTTGCCGGCCACCTGATATTGGTAGCCCGCAGCGGTCTGAGTCGCTGCACCGACGACGGTGGTCGTCGGTGCTGGCGTGGCAGTACTGGGCACAGACGTAAGCGGCGCTACCCCGACGGCGGCCGTCGGAGCTGGGCCGGTCGACGACACTGCGGGGGTTCCGCCGGGCTTCGAGGAAGGTGACACGACGGTTGCGCCGACGACTATGGCGGATATGACCACGACGGCGCCGGCTGCCGCCGGTATCAACCCCCTCAGTCGCCCCTGGGAGCGGGCGTGCACAGCCCGCTGGGTGGGCGGCGAGCCGACGTCGAACCGCTCCAAGGCCTCCGCTGGCGGCACCGTCACAGGCGGCACCGTCACAGGCGGCACCGTCACAGGCGGCACCGTCACAGGCGGCACCGTCACAGGCGGCACCGTCCCTAGCCCGGGGATGACCACGGAGTGTCGGGTTTTGGCCGCCTGGTGAACTTCGACCGGTTTCCCCTCGGCATCGCGTTTCCCGCCGACTTGATCGTCGCTGGAGTGCCTCGACTCGTCTCCGAGCAGACGGACGTGGTTAGCGGCGTCACCGGCGTCGACCACGGACCTACCAACGATCCGCTCAATAGTCCCCACGGTCTCCTTATGAGTCTTCATAGAACGGTCGTCGCGACCGCGCGAGCCCAACAGCCAGGCACCGATCAGGCCTGCGAGAGCTACAAGCCCGAAGGCGATTATCAAGGTCACTTTGCGTCGGTGGCCTTACTGCTACGGCCGGCAGCGATCAGAATCCGCGGTCACCGCGGTCGTCCGCTGAGGGAGTCTGGCTGCGGCCCCTCATGCCCAGGCGGCGACCACCCAGGAGCCTGGCGCGGTGGCCCTGCTCTGGTTCGTCCGCCGAACCGGAGGGAGTTGCGGGTCCCGTCGGCAAGCGTTGGGCGGCCTCTACACCGAGAACACCGATGACCTGTACGCCTCCCTCCAAGGCTGTGGGTTCGAGGACTTGGACCGCACCTGCGATACCCTGCGTGACCCCCGCCTGGAAGGAGCTCCCTGCGGCCGTCCCCGGCGACGACGAGCCCGTTACCTCAATGACCGGGGCGTCCAGCTGAGCGGTCCGCGCCTCGTCGCCGAACGCCTCTTCGAAGACTCCTACGATCCCTTGGGCAACACCGTCCATCTGGCTGCGATCCAGGCGGACCTTCGGCAGGGAGCGCGATCCGGCCTCAGGTTGGTCCAGGAGCACAGCGCCGTCCTTGACGAGCGGCTCGAGCACCTGGCACAGCTCGAGGACATCCCGGTTAAGTCTCTTGGCGAGCGCTGCGATGCTACGGCGGCCGTCGAGGGCTACGAGCACTGTCCAGCTGTCACGGTCGACCGTGATGTCGGCGGATAGTGCTTCGGCGAGGCGCGGCACTGCATCGAAAGTGTGAACCACCTTCTCCACTTGTCTCCACAACTCCACGCGCTTCTTTCCACCTTCGAGTCCGTCTTTGAGCGCGACCCGAGGGCCTGGGACGAAAGTCGCGTCCTCGTCAGGCTGCAGATCGAAGGTTCCGAACGAGGACCTGAGAGCCTCGAAACATATGTACTCCAGGGTCACCGGCCACTTGGACTTGGAGGCCACGACGATGCTTCCTGATGCCTCGGCTGCCACGGCGTCGCCATCGAGAAGGCGCACCGAGCCGTGCAGACCCCCGGCGCGCACTGCGAGCCTTCCGCGGCAGCGCCGCCGTGCCAGGAGGTCGAGGATGTCGACGAAATCCTCGGGATCGAAAGTCCCCGCTAGCTGCATGAAGAATCACTTCCTGTATGAATATCTTGTCCGAACCGAACGGAGCTGTCCTCTTGGAACCCAGCGCTCAGGTCGGCGAGCGAGCAACTCCACTACTTCCACTCTCGCGCTCGGAGCGCCAATAAAGGTCGCGCGACACTTCGGCTTTCACCTGTTTGTGACTACCCACCAGTGACCCGGTTCAACCGAATCAGCTCGAGAAACTTATCGTTAGGGTGCCCTCAACCACCCCTAAGGGAAGCGGCATCGAAAGCGAGCTTCGCGTCGTCGAGGGGGACGACGACTGAAACTGGCCCGAGCTCGTCGGGTCGCTCCGAAGCCTTCACGACAGTTCCCCAAGCAGCGAAACGGAGCGCGTGTCGGGCGAAGGGTACAGGGCCCTCCGACACCTGGACTCCCACGACGCCCTGGCCGGTGAGTTGGCTGGCCATCGCCTGCATGCGTTCCATGGCCGATTCCCGAGCCGCGTAGAGCGCTTCTGTGTAGTTGGTCAGCTCGACGTTCTGGGAACTCTGGCGCAGAGCCGCCGAGGCGCTGCGCCTCGGCGCGTTGACGAAGGAGGCTCCGAAAGCCAGCCCGACGGGGTCCCATCCGCCCAAGCGCAGCAGCGTGAAGTCTCGGCCGGAGAGGTCCGACAGGAACGGCATTGCCGGAGGGCGAGCCCCGCTGCCCGGAGCCACCGCCGAGCCGACCAACACCGCGTTGACGAGGTGGCGTTCGACCGCCACGTCGACTCTGACGCCGACGACGCCGTGGCCGCCAGCAGCCCTGCACTCTGCCTGGATTGCAGCCGCCGCTCGTGCCATAGCCCCAGCGTAAGCCGCCGAAGCTGCCACGACTTCCCCCTGGCTCCATGTCCAAATCCCGGCGGGTATCGAGAACGCCGCCGCCCCGCACACCAGCTCCACGGGCTCCCACCCGACCGAGTGTAAGACGAGGGCTTCGTCGATGCTCAGGTCCGACGTCGAACCTTTCCGGGCCACCGAGCGACCGGCGTACCCGTTCGCAGCCAGCGACAGAAGCGTGTCGCGAAGGTTGCCTGCCGTGGCGTCACCGTCTCTGGCCGAGGTCATGACAGGCGCAACGTCAGCGTAGGGGCCGGCAACGGGTCAGCTTCGCGGACCCTTCGGACCCGGGTTCCTCGCAGGACTGCGTCGACCTGATAGTCACCTTCGCCGACGTCGGACCACGATACCCCGAGAGCCGCACCGTGGAGAGTGTCGCCTCCAAGGGAAGACTTCACGTGATCGCGCACCAGTCGTCGAGCCTGCATCTGCGCGTCGGAAACTTGGGTGATCTCGCCGCTCGGTGAGCTAAAACCGCCGGTCTGATACCCGCCGGCCATCAAAGCCTGGGTCACGCACACAGCCCAAACCCGGACTGAGGCCATCGACGCGACGACCGAGGCCGGCATGAAACCAGCTTCGATGAGCTTCGCGAGCCTCTGGCCGGCGAGGTACGTCGACCAGATGGCAGGCGGGCGCGGCGCTCCTTCGACGACGACCGCAGTCCCATAGACGTGAAACTCCCTTATAGACGTGTCGATGAGGTGGGATACCGTGTCGACCACTGCTATGACCCCGTGGGCGCCGGCGGCGGCCGCCTCCTCCATCATCCGGGAGAAAGCCGTGTTGAAACCGTGCTGCCACGCGTCGGACACCCAGCGCTGCTCGAAGTTCTCACCGAAGTTCCGGTGGTCCATCCCGGTGTAGTAGTGGGGACAGCTGTAGGAGGTGATCGTGCTACCCCACCTGCTTCGGCCGTAGGAGCCGCCAGCCGCCTGTCCGCCGTAGCTCCCGGCTTGATAGCCGCCTGAGAACGGAGCACCGAAACCCCCGCCTACCGTTCCCGGTATGCCACCCCTAAAACCACCCATGCCACCCATCGCCCCTCCGTAGGCCGGCCGGTAGAGATAGGGCGAACCCATCCCGTACCAGGACCATCCCATCACGCAGAAGCCCTGCACGAGAGCGACCGGCCGGATCCCCATCTGAGCGCAGGCAGCGAAGTCGTTCACGCTCAGCCCGGAGGACCAAGCCGAGCTGGACAGACGCCCGGCAGCTTCGGGCGGCACGTCACCTTGGTAGCCGTCCGGGCTTACAGCGCCCTCCGCCTCGGGGATGCCACCCGGGTCGACCATCAGTTGTCCAACGAGATGACCGTGATCGGCTGGGGCAGAGTGGCCGCCGCGCCGGTGTCTCCGACTGCGGTGCCGATAGACAGAAACTCGATGGTGTGACTCCCCCACTGGTGGCTTTTCTCCTCGAGCCTCACCCCGACGATGCCGGTAGAGCCGAGACGCTCCGCTTCCTCCTGCATCCGGGTCATCGCAAGCTCCCGCGCCTCGTAGAGTGCCTGAGTGAAGTTCGGCAGCTCCACGTTCTGACCTACCGACCCGAGGGTCTGAGCGAGACCGCGGTGGGCGATGTGGTATACGCAGGTTCCCATCACCAGACCCTGCGGAATGTGGCCGGTCTGCATCAAAGTCCAAAAGTCCTGACCGGAAAGGTCCGAAGTGAAAGGCTCCCCCAGCTTGTTACGATGCGACACGCCGCTCTCGGCTTTTACAGCGGTGCCCACCGCAATGAACTCGGCCGCGTCGTTACCCCACTCGTAGTAGTTCACGTCGAGGCGTACCCCCACCACACCATCGGCGTCGAGCTGCTCGGCCTCTTCCTCCATGCGGGTCATCGCCAGCTCCCGGGCGTTGTACATCGCCTCAGTCAGTTTGGTCAACTCTTGCGATTTGCTCCACTTACGAGTCTGTATCCCGGTGTGGTAGATCGAGGAGCCCATGACAAGCCCGAGCGGGTGGAAACCAGCCTGCTTGATCAAGAGGAACTCGTTGACCGAAAGGTCGGAGGTGAACAGCTTCTTGAGCTCCGCCAAGCGCTTACCGGCGTCCCGGGGAAGATCAGCGGGTAGGTTTGCGTCGCTCAAATTGTTCCTCCGGTCGGTTGCCCCCCGTTGACGATAGCTTCGAGAGCCATCCGCGAGGCCTGGTTGGTGTTCGCAGCTTCCTGCAACTCCCCTAGAAGCCTACCCAGCCACGTGCTCATGTCGGTCTTCTCGGTCTTGATCCTGATCCCCGCCGACTCGTAACCGACGCTGGTGACAAGGCTGCCTTTGGAGATCTCGGCGCTGAAGGTCTTGGATCCAAGGAAGACCCGTAGGGATTTGATCTCCTTCGCGCGGCGCAGAAGCCCGCCGTCCCTCTCGACGGTGACCTTTTCGCCAAGTGTGGAGCTGAGCTGGCGCGCCAACATCTCCAAGAGGGCTTTCACGTCGTGGGCATCCGCCAGTATGGCCGTCGTAGCGAGCTGGAGGTCTAGAGGGTCGCCGCTCACCGCTCTATTGTCTCACAACCCGAGGGGCGAGCATCGACGCTACCGCCTCGGTGGCTCCCGGCGTCGTCGGCGTGGGGGCCCTCCAGCTGTGGCCGCCACCCGGGTACCAGACGTATCGCAAGGTGCTCGACGAGGCGCACGACCAGGTGGTGACCACTGCCACCCCGACGTCGGTAGCTTGTCCTCGACTAGCGCACCCGTCGAGGGCACGCAGACGTGACAGCTCGACCGGCACGGTCGGCTCGGTCTTGGCGTAAATGCGCTTGGGGACCCCGTTCGGGCTAACGGTAAGGAGAGGGTCGTTCTGCTGGACGACGATTGTGACGTCCAGAGGGTGCATCGAAGGGCACGGGATCACCGGCACCGCTTCGACCGCCGCGAAACCGCTTAAAACTCCGGGCATGTCGCACGCGAGAAGGTAGGCGAGCCGCCCGCCATTGCTGAAACCCGCCGCGTATACCTTGGAGCGGTCCGCCATAGGGGTTGAGGCGAACGTCTGGTCGAGCGCGGCGCGCACGAAGGCCACGTCGTTCAGACCCCTCCGCCAAGCCGGTCCGCAGCAGCCGTCTGCGTTCCACGAACGCTCGTAGCCTTGAGGCGCGATGATAACAGCTGGACCCGATGAGAACGCGAGGCGGGTGTAGCCGAGAATCTGGTCCGCTGTCATGAACCGCCCGTGCAGAAGGACCACGACCGGAACCGCAGCGTTCAGACGGGCGGGTTGAACGCTCAGATAGGAGCGGGAGATGCCGGCCACGACGACCGTGTGCAGCGCGGTCACCCAGCCGTTCGGCTCGCGCGGTGCTGCGCTCAGAAGTTGCGATGCACCGGGAACCGAGGAGATCAGCCCTGCAGGGATGCGCGCATGGCGTCCGGCGGGCTTCACTGAGCCCGAGGTTGAGTTCGCTCTTCCGGGCACCAACCTTCGGCCAGCGAGCTTGACGGGCCTCGCCACCTGCGGTGACAGGCTGCCGGAACTCACCCGCCCGCCGAAAGCGAAGACCGCGACGACCGCTACCGCAACGAGAAGGCAACTTGCGATGCTGAAACGCTTGAATTCGCGGCGGGCGGACAACAACGACACCTCACTTGCTTTCTGGGCCTCGCGGACTTCGGCTAGAGGCCCACCCGGAAAGTCTAAGCCGTAAAGTTGTCGAAACGCTGGCGGCCGTCGCTGAAGCGCGCCGAATTCGACTAGAGCCGGATCGCCGGATCTAGCGGAGACCGGCCGGCGGTCAGGCCGGCACTGCTTCGAAAGTTTCCGCTGGCACCGACTGGATCGCAGCGAGGAGCTCGGTCCAAAAGAACGCAGGGGTGAAGAAGGCGAGGGTGTCACCTTTCTCCAGCATCAGCTTGCGGTACATGACCATCTTGCCGACGTCGTAGCCGCCGAGCATGGACATCCAGTCCTCGTAGGAGCCGGCCAGGAGGAACGCTGCTCCAGCTTCGGCCTGTGCCCGCCGGCATACCGACGCGTCGATGACCACGCCGGCTTCGAAGTCGAGGCATAGTGTGTCACTCTCCGCCCCTTTAGGCATGTCCCGCACCGACAGCGCCAGCCTGCCCGTCACCGACGGCTTGACCATGTCGATCCAATCCCAGAAGTCCACGAGCTTGGAGGATCTGCGCTCTGGGTCGGGCCAAGCGTTGGCTTGGGCCTTGACCTGCTGCGCCCACTGTGTGCTCATAAAACCAGCCATGTCAGCCTCCCGCCAGCGTGGGCCGGACCATGCTGAGCATCTCTTCGAGGTCAGCTGGCAGCGACACGCCGACCATCGCTAGCTTCTTGTGGAGTTGGTCCATGAAAAGCGCTTGGACTCTATCCTCTGACCATCCGAGCGGTTCGTAGTAGACGTAGCCGCTGCGGGCTGCTCCCATGGTCAAAAGTGTGCGGAGAGTGTCGTGGATGTCGGTCACGTAGGAGGGATCCTCGTCGAGGAGTTGACGGACGAACCGCATGCCGCCCTGTACGTGGCGGGCTTCGTCCCTGCAGGTAGCGGTGAACCCGGTGTAGTAGGCGGGGAGCACCTTGAAGTCCCGCGCGTAGTTAAGGGTGATCTTCATGACTGACAGAGCGAGGACCCCTTCTATCCAAATCATATAGGTGGTCGCGTACTTCATCTGCAGGTGCTTGTTATAAGGGTCGCGCCGCAGGTCGTCTGTCAGGTAGGCGAGGAGGCCGAAAGGCCCGACGAACGTTTCTTGGATATAGCCCCACGAGCCGTCGAGCACATCCATTATCCCGTCGCCTTCCAAGCCGACCACGTCACGGTAGAAACGGTCGAAGAACACCGTGTGGCGGGCTTCGTCTTCTAGGTGGCTGGTCAGGAAGACCTTGTAGTCTTCGGGTATCCCGAAGAACAACGGGGCAAGCTCGGCCTCGACCTGGCGTTCGCCGTGGTGGAACCCTGACGCTATCGACAGGAACGAGTTGCGGGAGTCGTCGTTCATCTTGTCGACCCAGTCAGCCCGGTCCTGGGTGAAGTCCAAGTCGTTCACGTTCCATCTCTGGCGCAAATAACGGTCATACAGGTCGAGGTAGCCGGGTAGTTTCGCAGTAGGAACGTGGACGTAGTCCAAGACGTCGTCTATGTCGGTACGCCCCAAGCCCGCGAGATCGGTCATCTCAACGCTGTCGATGCGATCGTCGGTCATTGTCATATTCGCGTCCCCCTTTTGGACGTTGCGCTTCGCAGTGGAGCGCAGATTTCTCTTAACATCGTAATCCTAAGCGGGGCTGGCCGCAACGGTCAGTCTGCAGACCTTAGGGTTGCCAGGTCGGGCATGCGCAGTCCCATCACGGCAGCTGCTGCGAGCCCGACGGCTCCGACGGCGATAGCAGCCGGACCGATGGAGCTCGCAGCGATCAGCCCTGAGAGCATGAAAGGCCCTAGCGCTCCACCGGTGTCGGCTATGAAGCGCCACAGTCCGAGGAATGCCGCCCGACTGTGGCGGGGTGCGAGATCAGCTCCCATGGTCATGACGATCCCGCTGCCCACGCCGTTCCCGAAGCCGAGGAGCAGACCGACGGCGAGGAGGGTATCGAAGCTGTGCGTAGCTGGTACCGCCAGTTGGCCTGCGGCGAGGATCGCAAGGCACACCACGGCGATCTTCTTTCGCCCCCAGCGGTCTGACGCCCACCCCGCCGGAGCGAACAGGAGCATGTCTAGTCCCGACGAGACTCCGAAAATGATGCTCACTCCCGTCGCATCGATCCCCACGTGGGCGGCCCACAGCGGCAATAGGGCTTGCCGGCTGGCTCTCAACGCTCCGATGAGCAAAGCCCCGGCGCCGGGTCCGAGCAATGCCTTGGAGTGCGTCCGGGCCGTGGCACGCAAGTTGGCGGCCTTGTGGTCGGGCGGGGCGGTCACGGCGTTGGGGAGGCGGGTGGCGGACAGCATCAACGCGCACCCTCCGGCGGACGCCAGCGCCGCGACCCAGAAGGCCCCGGACACTCCGAGCACGCTTATAACGCCAGCACCGACGAAAGGGCCGGCGAACGTCCCGATCCGGCTCGCCCCGCCGAGTGTTGCGATGCCCTGCCCTCGCCGTCCGGCTGGCAGGACGCCGGTAGCGTACGACAGTCGGGCGACACCCCACATCGCCCAGCCGAATCCTGAAACTGCCACTGCGAGTGCGAGGACGACTGTGCTGGTCGCCGTCGCAGCTACCACGGAGGAGGCCACCTGCACGACCGTCGCTGCGAGAACTGCCCGACGGTCGCCTATCCGGGCCACGAGCGCGCCAGCGGGCACATCTCCGAGCATGGTCCCGAAGCCTCTCAGGCCGACCATAGCCCCAGCGACGGGAACTGAGGCGCCGACGTGGCGGGCCATGAGAGCTATCACCGGGATGATGGCTCCCTGCCCAACGGCGTAAATAGCCCCAGGTGCGTACAGCGACGCCACCAAGGACCGCAGGCCGAACGCCTGGTCGCTCTGGGAGGGTTCGTTCACGACAGCCGCCTATCCCCGCCCGGAGGCGCCGTGGCCTGCTCGCTTCGCATCCGCTGTCACCTTAGCCGGGTGCCCTGGCGGTATCGCCGTACCCGTCGACAACTCGCGAGGCTCAGTCCCGGATGTCTTGAAGCAGCCACTCGGTGGGCAGCGCGGCACCCAGGCCTTTCTGCTTTGCGAGTTGCAGCACCCGGCCTCCGACGGCAGCGAACTGCAGTCCTTGCGTCCCGGTGGTGATGAACATGGTTATGTCAGAGGCGTCGACCCGGCCCTGGACCTTGCCCGTCTGCAGGTCTGTCAGCGTCGGGAATGCTCCCGTCTGGCTTCTCCGGCTCGTCGGTATCCGGGCCTGTTCGTCGGGCGTCCCAGCCACGTAAGAGGCGATCCCCCCAGCCTTCCATTGCATTCCGGGGACGTCGGACCCGAACGGGACCGTGTGAACTCCCAGCTGGAATGTCCGCCCGCGAGCCATTTCGATCAGCTCGTCGGACAGCTCCCGGCGGGTCACGCAAGTGACGTGAGCGCCCTTCGAAACCCACTCGGCGTCAAAGGTCGACCCCATGGAATCTGTGGCGGTCGCTACTATCGTAGCGCCTCGGACCGCCTCCTCGGCGCTGTCTACGGCTTGCACCTCAAGGCCAAGGTCCGCCGCCGCTCCTCTCGCGAAACGCTCCCGGTTGGCTTTGGTCGTGCTGTAGACGCGCACCGACTGGAGCCGGCGCACCTGCGCAATGGCCTCTAGGTAGGTCCTAGCCATGCCCCCTGATCCGATCAGGCCGAGCGAACCCGCTTCGGGCTGCGCGAGGGCGTCGACGCCTATACCGGCGGCGGCTCCGACCCGGACGTGCTGCAATACGCCGTCCTGGATGAGAGCGAGGGGCTCGCCGTTAACGATACTGTAGAGAAGAATGATGCCCGAGTAGAGACCCGGCTGGACGCAGTACTTGTCCTGGGTGCGGCCTTGGGGCCATGACACGATGTCCGACTTGATCCTCACGGCCGCCACCCCAAACGAGCGCGACGCTCCTGCCATCGAACCCCACTGGTAGTAGTCGTCTCCCCGTCCGGTCGGCGCGTACATGTCGATCCTGGGAATGTAGGTGGCGTCCCCTATAGCCAAGTCGGAGTAGGCGGTTCGCAGGGCGGAGATACCCTCCGCCATAGTCAAAACGCTCGCGACGTCAGCGTTGCTCAGAACCAGCACTGCGTCCGCCCTCTCAGCCCTTGGCCGACACGTAAGGGCTGATGGCCGGCCCTTGGGTCACAGCTGTGCCGACCTCGCTTGCCAGCGTAGCCCCGTCGGTGGGCCCGATTGCCAGTGACTGCTTTTTAGCCTGCGCTTGCAGCGCCGATGAACCTGCTGCTTGGGAAAACGCGTTGCGCAGCACTGTGAGCTCAGCTGCCGGTATCCCTGGGGGACCCGCGAAGTCGTCGGAGAGGTCGCTGAGCAGCAGGGCCTCTTTCACCGCAGCAGAGTCCGAGCTCGAAAGAGTAACACTCGACAGTTCGCCTGACAGGCTCGGCGTGTTCCCGAGTAGCTTGGAGTACTCGGCGCTCGAGTTGGTGACGAGGAGGGGTACTGCCTCGCCTGCGGTGATCAGCGAAGCCATCGAAGGAACGGACTCGAAGATGAGCTTGCCGTCCTTGGCGAGGAAGCCCTGCTTGAGGGCTGCTACCTCGTTGAAGCCCGTCAGGAGGTTCGTCGGAATGTGGAAGGCTCCCAGCACCACACGGTTGAGCAGGTCGCCGACACCGCTACGAACGTCGAGTACCGGCACCGGTGACGAGGCGTGAAGCAGCGCCGAGAAGCTCGTGATGCCCGAACCGGGTTGGGTCACGAGCACGTTCGGCACCTGGCCGGGCTGGCCGATCCAGCTGAGCTTCGACAGGTCGAAGTTGATGCCCGGCTGCTTCTCCACACTGCTCGCAATGTCCCCACCGATGTTGACCAGTCCTAACGTCAGCCCATTTGGAGCGGACGCAGCCATCTGATTAGTTCCCACAAGAGTACCGCCACCGTTGACGTTCTCCACGTTGACCGTCGCGCCAAGAGCACTCGCCAGGTAGGGGGCGAACAGCCGGGCGTAAAGGTCATAGCCGCCACCTGGCGAGTCCGGTGATATCAAGGTGATCGTCTTGCCCTTGAAGTAGCTCGCTGCAGCTGCGCCCCCAGTCGTAGTAGCACTTGACGAGCCTGACGTGGTGGTCGCACTCGACGTGGACGACTTGGTCGACCCGCAGGCTGACAAGGTTCCGAGCGCTGCGACAGCACCCAGGCCGAGAGCTGCGACTCGCTTCAACCTGCGACCTCCGCTGGTAGCTGGCTTTTCGTGGGAAGGGATGGCTGTGTTCATGATTATTGTCTCCTTGTCGTGACTGTTTGGCGTAGCTAATTGTTTTGGATGATTGGGGAACTTGCTGGAGTCGCGTTGTTTGGCGGTGGAAGTACACCCCTGGGCACAGGAAAGCTGAGACGCCCCACCTTTTCAGACGTTGACGATCCGACCTGCGAAGGTCAGGTGGAACAGCGTCACGAACAGATATGCGATCCCGAAGGTAAGTGCGCTTACGGGAACTGCCAGCACAAACCTGGACTTCACAGTCTGACATCCTGCCGACGTGAGGCAGTAGCCTGCGACGCCGATACACAGACCTAGCTCGAATCCTAAGAGGTACGCAGCCAGCACCAGCACGAAAATCCATAACAGAGCAGCGCCTTCGCGAAGGTTGACTAAGCGCTTCGATAACTGCGGCGGCTCGGTTCTCGCCCCTGAGTCGTCTGGGCCGACACAAGTTACAGTGCTGTCAGCACTGTAACTTGTGTCGTTGGCGCTGGCTGCCCTGATGCCAGATTTCAGAGATGCCAACTCTCCTCTCATGCGGCGCAAGGACGCGAGCGCCAGCCCCCAGCGTCCCAGGCGGTAAAGGGCCGTAGCTGCTCCTATCGAGGAGATGATGGCTGGGAGCCGGCCGGCCTGGCTTGGATAGCCCAGGGCCGTGACCGTGTAGGCGATGCAAACTCCCGCTATTACGGCGCTGGTCGCAGGCTCGAGCACTGGATGGTCCCTAGTGGAGCCGTCCTTGGCGAAGGCTACCACGGCGCCCCGCAAACTCGGGCTCGAGTCGTTACGTCCCCGGCGCACTAGTAGGACAAGCATGACAGCAGCGATCAGGAGGAACACGTCGGCAAGGGGACTCTTGGCGAAAAACGACCAGCCATATATCGACATGGTCAGGTGCACGTTGTCCGCGAAGGTGTTCCCCAACACCAGCCCGATGGTGATAGCCGCCAGGGAGTAGTTGAGCTTTCGCATCACAAGGCCTACCACTGCGAATAGTGCGACTTCTACCACACCGAGGAAGTTCGTCACAGAAGCGAAGCTGCCGATCACAGCGAGGGCGCTGATGATTGGGAGCAGCACCGGTCCGCGAATAGAGGTAACCCGGCTCAGCCACGGCGTCAGCATCAACCCAACAGCGCACGATACGAGCCCTCCTATCGCCATGACCCACATCATCGTGTAGAGCAGCGAAGGGTTGGTCTTAATCAGAGTCGGTCCGGGCTGAAGCCCGAGGATGCTCAGACCGGCTATGAAGATCACCATCCCCAGACCGGACGGGATGCCGAGCGCAACGGCTGGGATCAGTGATCCGACCTCCTTGGACAAAGACGACGCCTCTGCCGATGCGATCCCAGCGGGACTACCTTTGCCGAAATCTCGACGGTATTTCGACGTTTGGCGTCCGATGCTGTACGAGATGAAGTTCGACGCGAAGCCGCCAATACCCGGTACGAGGCCTAGAAGCGACGCGACCACCGCCGAGCGGAGCACGTCGAACCAGTGGTTGTGCAAGGTTTCCCTGACCCCGCCTGGCACCTGCCGGCGGAACTCCCGAGTGCCTCCTAGGGATCCCTCAGCGGCTACGGCCGTCTTGCGGCCGTACATCACTGCCATCTGCGTCATGGCGAACACCCCTAGGGCGAACGGGACGACGCTTATCCCGCTGAAGAGGTCAGTGTTGGAGAAAGTGAAGCGCTCCACTCCCGTTATCGGGTCGCTCCCGATGAAAGAGAGCATGAATCCGATAACTCCCGAGAGCACTATCTTGCTCACCCGGCGGGACTCCCCGGAGCCGCCTATGAGCACCAAAGCCAAGATGATTATCGCTGCGAACTCGGGGGGATGGAACACGTTGATCAGTTGGCCTGCGACCTGCAGCAGGGCTACGAGGATTACGCAGCCGATCAGGCCTCCCGTAAGCGTCGAGGTGGCGGAAATCGCCAATGCGCGTCCGGCTTGGCCCTTCTGGGCCATTGGGAAGCCGTCCAAGGTGGTAGGAAAGGACTCGGGTGCCCCCGGGGTGTTTAGCAGTATCGCCGGAATCGAGGCTGCGTAGTAGGACCCAGCAAGAGTTCCCAGCATAAGCGCGACTGCCGGGACTACCCCCAGGTGATAAAGGAACGGAAGCATCAAGCTGAGCGCCAACGAGACTCCCAGACCGGGGAGAACTCCCATGAACATCCCCACCAAAAGCCCCACGAAGAGCAATCCGGCTGCTTGGAGGCTGAGAAGATGGCTCAGACCGCTGACAAGGTTGCCTCCCATGTCAGTCCCCGACCCACCGGGTCAGTCCCCACCATGGCTTCGAAGCTGCCAGCGCCCCCAGTTCAGCGAGTTCAGGCATGGTGAAATAGCCCGGTTCGCGTTCTGTCTCTCCCACCCTGACGCATTCCCCTCGATTTTTCGGACACAAGTAACGGCAACCGACAAACATCATACCATCAGACCATCTCTGTTGCAACCAGGCTTGCGAGGGGGCGGGCACCGACCTCACGTGACCGGTAAGGTCCAAGGGCTTTCTCACAGCTCGAGGGTGCAGGCAGCGAAAACCTCCCCGACTGGAATCTCCCGGGACGTGAGACCCTGCTCGTAGGAGTAACGGGCGAGGGTTGCAAGCGTGTCGGCTTGGTCGAGGATCCCGTAGGGGCGCGGATCCCGTAGGGGCGCGGATCGACCCGCATGGCCTCCTCGGCCCCACCGAGCAGTCCCAGCCGGCTCCACGGCTCCACGCACGAGCGGACCCGTTCGACGAAACTCCGCTTTGCGTCGACGAACATGTCGTAGAGGTTGAGAACGACCCAGGGGTGCCTTTCAGCAAGCTCGCGTCGCACCACGACGGTGTGATTGACCGGCAGAAATCCTGTCGCACGGTAGTATCGACGGCCTTCGCCGAGCCTGTCGGTGAACAATGGACGAACCCTAGCATCGGCTTCTAGGTCCACTCGGGAGCGGTCGACGAGGTTGGGCTCCCGCAAATATAGGAGCGTCGCGTCCAACTCACCTGACAGCATCGCCGTGCCGATGTCAGTCTCAACTCCGAGGTAGCTGAGCCTAACCCCGTCGGGGGGAACGAAGCCGGTCGCCCCCCCGTGGCTACGACCGGGTGGACGCTCCATGAACCACTCGGCGTCTGTCGGTGACACCCCGAACTCGTGCTGGAGAGCTCCCCGAGCCCAAACAGCGGCGGTCTGTTGGTATTCGGGCACGCCAACCCGTTTGCCGGCGAGATCGGACGGACTTTCCACCCCGGCGTCGGAACGCACCAGGGTCCAGGTGTGGAAGAACTCCCGGGTGGTGAACACCGGGATACCCACCCAGCTGTCGTCTCCCCGATCGATACTTATTAGAAGCGACGACATCGACATCTCCGACACGTCGAACTCCGAGAAGCGCAGTTGACGCCAGAACATCTCCGACGGATGCAGCCGGCTCCATACCACCGACATCCCCTGCGCCTTCGCATCCCCTGCGAACACCGCGTCGGTCATTGGCCCCGAAGTCAACGCTCCGGCGAGCTCCAGTAGCGGTCCTGTCATTCTTTCTCCTGAGCGCAAGGTCTCGGAGCCGGCGAGAATCGCCAGAGTGTATAGCTGTCGACCTCGGCTTCGAGGGCGCCGGCAGCCAGGCCGGAGGGATCAGCGGCGATTGCTGGGTTGCGGGCGATCGCCCCGAGGGCAAGCTTACGCAGCCTTCGGCCGTCCCATCCTTCGGTGCGTTTGGCGAGACCGCGGTGAACCTCCTCGTTTTGGGCTAGGCCGGCCAGGCTGTGCCAGTGGAGCGCGAGCTCGGCCAGCGAATCCGCGATGATACGAGCACGCGTCTCCACGTCCGGCAGGCTGAGCTCGACTAGAAGGTCGGCCCTCGAGATGACCGCCTCGTCGAGAGCGTCCACAAAGTTCGTCGTGACGACGAAGACGAGACGGGGGTGACTTGCGGCAGCAGCATCCATTCCCGCAAGCACTGCGTCTGTAGCCCGGTGCACGTCCACGGGGTTGGTTTCGAACGAAGCCGACGATCTTCGCACTGCGAAGCTTTCGACCTCGTCTATTACGACGACGGTGTGCGGGCGCCGAGCTGCAAGCTCTGGGACTGTTTCGCCCATCAGTCGTGAGATGTTGCGCTGGCTCTCACCTAGCATGTCACTCGGGAAGGCGTGGGGGTCAATCTCGACGAGGGTAGTAGCCCCTCGGGAAGCGACAGCGAGAGCCGCTGCTTGCGCCACCCCTTGCGCCAGCGTCGTCTTGCCGGTGCCGGGCGGTCCGGCCAGCACCACAAGGCCGTGGAGTGGACCTGCGAGCGTCGCGAGACGAGGGCCGTGGAGCAACCGCAGCAGGACGGTCCCGAGTATGCGCTCCTTTACACCGGGCGGCGTGATGATTGCATCCCAAGGACCTTCGTGATGGTCGGCGGGCAGCGCGTGGACGCCCCTAACTCCTTGGGGCAGAGCTGGTGCGCTCACGGCCAGGTCGGCCTGGTGACCTCCGGCCAGTCCACGGTAGAGGGGTCTCCTGCCTGGGCGTCACGAATATGGTCTGGTGGCTCCTCGAAAAGTACTAAGGGGTCGCAGAGGACGCGCATGGTCTCGAGCACGCTGTCGAACATGTGGATACGGACTACTTTCGCGGTGTGGTCGGGATCGTCGTTGAAATGCTGGTGCCACAGGTAGTGGTCGACGACGATAATGTCGCCTTTGGACCAGGGGTGGTTCTCGCCGCCTTCGGGCTCAGCCCCGAGGTAGCTGTGACCTCGCCCTTCGAGGACGTAAAGCCACGCCTCGCCAGGGTGGCGGTGCATCGACTGACCCCGACCCGGGGCGATCTCGAACATCGCCATGGTGATGCCCGACGCCTGGTACCCGATCGCGCGGTCGAGTAGGAACGTCGTCCTGGTACCACGCGGCGTGTTGAGCAGTTCTAGGTCATCCCAGCTGGTGTGCAGACGGCCGGATCGCCGGGCCTGCTGCTCTCGCGCGAGACGACGCACCCGGCGCGAGTACGGGTCGTCGCCTTCGACGGGAGGAGCGTAAGGCGGCCTTGGGGCCAGATCCGCCGGGGCAGCGTCGCCGCCTTCCTCGACCGCAGCCATCCCGAGGCTGTTGACCATAGGCTCGGAGGAGAACGTGACGAAGCGGGCGGTCTCCTTAGCGTCGTTGCCGTGACGGTGCCACGCCCACGACGGCAGGTGGACAGAGTCCCCCGGACCCCATTGGACCCTCTCCCCGTCGATCTCGGTCCAGCCCCACCCGGCGACTACGAGCATCATCGCGTCCCATGAATGCCGGTGGGTGCTCGACACCACCCCAGGGTCTATCTCGTGAGCTAGCGCGTCCATCGTGCGCGTCGGACGGTCACCGTCAACGCCGACGTAGACCCCCTGGCGCATCCGTCTCGGGGTTTCCACCATCGCCACGTCGCCGAGCGCCACGACCGTGTTGCGGTAACCGCGCCACTCTTCAAGGAAGTCGGCGCGGCGCTTCTTCTGCACGTGGTAGTGAGTCACCTGGGTAGTGGTTTTGGTAGCCATCAGCTCTCCCTGCTCGCTTCCTGTTTGCTCGGTTCTTAGGGCGCCACCCGCCCGAGGCTTCCCGGGCGAATTGACCTCAGACTCTATACGGTATAACACTTATATAATCAGACCTCTAGCGTGTGGGTATGATCTTCTCGCAGGAACGGATCGGCCCCCACGACGCGTCGAGCACACAAGGGCCGGAGGAAGGTGCAGCGACATGAGCCAAGCGACTGCTGAGCGGCCGGCTTCTCGCGGCGACGCCCGAGCCAAGGCGACCGGGGCGACCCTGTATACGGCCGACTTCGACCACAGCGGTGCCCTCCACGTCGCGGTGGTCAGATCGGACGTCCCCTCCGGGAAGATAGCTTCAGTCGATCGGTCCGCTGCCGAGGCCGTCCCAGGAGTAGTCGGAGTGCTGCTGGCCGACGACCTTCCCGGAGTTCTCTGTGGGCGCCGAGTGCGTGACATGCCTCTGATCGCACGCGGCGTCATACGCTACGCGGGCGAAAGGGTGGCCGTGGTCGTTGCCGATACCCGCGCCGCTGCGGAAACCGCCGCCAGCTTGGTGGAAGTAGACATCACCGAGCTTCCCGCCGTGTTCGACCCTGTAGATGCGCTGGACGAAGCCGCCCCGCGCGTGCATGAGGCGCCCTGGAGTTATCCGGGGGCTGTCGTGACCGAGGTGATGCACCCAAACCTTCAGTCGCTCGTCGAGGCCGGAGACCCGGATGCGACGGCAAAGCGGCTTTCCGAAAGCGCCTTTAGCGTGGAAGCCACTTACACTATCCCGTCGACCAAGCAGGGCTACTTGGAGCCTCAGGCGTGGCTGGCTGTTCCCCAGAGCGACGGAAGCATACGCCTAAGAGGCACAACGAAATCCCCTTACCGTCTTCGCGAACAGGTCTCGACTTGCCTCGGCCTGAGCCCCGGGGAGCTCGAGGTGGAGCCGACTCCTCTCGGAGGCGATTTCGGCGGTAAAGGAGCCCCCGGGGACGCGCCTCTGTGCGTGGCGCTCGCTCGTCGGTTCCGCCGGCCCGTACGTCTGGTGCTGCGCTCGGCGGAGGACCTCACCGCCACTGACGCTCGCCATCCAGCGCGGGTGACGGTCAGGATTGGCTGTGACCCCGACGGCCGCCTGACGGCTATGTCCTTCGACGCAGTGTTCGCAGGTGGTGCCTACGCATCCCACAAGCCCGGAGTGACCGTGAACCTGCACGGAGCCGTGGAAGCAGCCCTAGGCTACAAACTTCCCGCATGGTCGACGCGCAGCCGTGTCGTCTACACGAACACCGTGCCCAAGGGCCACATGCGCGCCCCGGGCGCTACCGCGAGCGTCTTCGCGATCGAGAGCGCCCTCGACGAGCTCGCCGTGCGCGCTGGTATCGACCCGGCGGCGTTGCGGGCCGCCAACCTCCTCGGCGACGGAGACCGAGACGCCTACGGTCACAGTTGGGAACAGGCGCGCGGGGCGCAGACACTGGAAGCGGCCCTAGCGGCCCTAGTGACGTCGGCGTCGGTTCCGGTCCCGGCCGGCTGGTCCTCGGGGACGGGGATCGCCGTGTACTGCCGGCCGACCTCTGCGGCGTCGACGAGCCTCCGCCTGATACCCGCGTCGGACGGAAGTTTCGTGGTCGAGGTGCCGATCCCTGAAACGGGCACCGGTAACCACATGGTCGTACGGGAGTTGCTCGCCAGGGCATTGGGAGTTTCCGCAGACCTCGTCGAGGTCCGACAGGTCGCCACGTCTCAGCTTCCTGGAGATCCCGGAGTCGGCGGGAGCAGGGTGACGGTAGGCATGGCGGTAGCTGTCGAAGAGCTGGCTCGGCGCTGGGCGGCAAGCGACCACGACGGAGCGGTCGAGGTGGAAAGCAAGGCTTCCTATCCGCCAGTCCTGTCCTACGCCGCACAGATAGCGCGAGTCGCGGTGGACCCCGATACCGGGCAGGTGAAGGTGTTGGAACTTCTAAGCGCCGTAGACGTGGCGCGGGTGGTGAACCCCGTAGCCCACCAGCTTCAGATAGACGGCGGCGCGGTGATGGGCTTCGGTTCGGCGGTCATGGAAGACTCGCTCGAACAGGATGGCCTCGTCTGGGCCGCGAACCTCGGAGAGCTGAAACTACCCTGCGCCGCTGACGTTCCTCGCCTGACCACGATCCTGCTCGAAGGAGGTCTGGGCATCGGCGACGCCAACGTCAAGTCGGTCGGGGAGCTTACGAACGTGGCGGTGCCAGCGGCCGTCGCGAACGCAGTCGCTAACGCGGTCGGGGTGAGGGTCCGAGACCTTCCAGTCAGCGCCGAGAAAGTCTGGCACGCTCTACAAGCGTCCGAATCTGGGAAGGTCGCCCGATAATGCGTTTGGAGTTAACGCTCAACGGCTCGCCGGTCGACTTAGACGAGGATCCGACCGCCACCCTTTTGGATTGGCTTCGATCCCTGGGCCTGACTGGCACCAAAGAAGGGTGTGGCATAGGAGTTTGCGGTGCCTGCACCGTGCTCGGTGACGGTCGACCTATCAGCGCCTGCCTGACGCTTATAGGTACTCTCGACGGGGTATCCGTCCTAACCGTGGAAGGAGTGGCGCAGTCCGAGCCCACGCTTGTAGAGGCCTTCGTCGATTGCGAAGCTATGCAGTGCGGGATCTGCACTCCAGGTCACGTCATGGCTGCGGCCGCTGCGAAGCTGGCAGGGATCGGCGCAAGCGCGGACGTCGACTCGGAGATCCGCTACTGGTTGGAAGGCAACCTTTGTCGTTGCACCGGCTACGAGACGATCGTTGCGGCGCTAAGGAGCTACCTTGAGCGCTGACCGTGCCGTGTTCGTGTCTCCGACGAGCCTCTCGGGGGCCCTCGAGGAGATGGCGTCGGGTCAAGCGACGGTTTTAGCGGGAGGCACCTCGGTCGCATTGCTGATCGGCCAGAGGCTGATAGAACCGTCCAAGCTGGTCCACGTGGCGCGTATCCCTGAGCTGCGGGCCGTCCACTTCGACGCGTCTCGCAGCGCGGTCCGTCTCGGGGCGGCCGTGACGCTCGCCGAGATCGCCCGTAACGTCGAGCTCGTAGCGGCCCTTCCGTCACTGGCGTACGCTGCGGGTGTCGTCGGGAACCCCAGGGTCCGCTCTGTCGCTACCGTCGGCGGGGCTCTGGCGCACGGCGATCCCCGCCAAGACCTGCCCCCGGTGCTTATATCTCTCGGCACTTCGGTTTGGCTTTCAGGTCCTGGCGGAGAAAGAAGCATTCCAGCGGCGACATTGGCGACCGGCTTCATGGAGACTTGCGTAGCTCCCGACGAGCTGATCACCGGGGTGGTGATCCCCTTGCCGCCTGGGCAGAGGGCGCACTACTCCCGCTTCACACCCCAAAGCGTCGCAGACTACCCGACGGTCGGCGTGGCGGCCTCCGTGCGCTGCGACTCCAATGGCACTATCACGGACGCTAAGGTCGCGCTGGCCGGGGTGGCATCCACGGCTCTCACGGTCGACGCAGCCGGGCTTTTAGCGGGTGTCCCAGCCGGCGACGCCGACATCGATGCCAGGCTAAGCGAGGTAGCTCGCCAAGCAGCCGCTGATGCCGAGCCGATCGACGATCGGCTCGGCTCGGCTTCCTACAAGCGTGCGATGATCGCCGTGTGGACCCGCAGGGCGTTGCTAGCCTGCGTCGCCGGCTGAAGAGCGCCTATCCGGCCTTGCGTCCCATGAAAAGGCAGCTATAAAAGCCCCTCCACACCACTTCGACGTCGTCTATCCCTGCTTCGGCGTAGGCCTCCAGATGGTCGGCGACGCTAGTCAGCGGGTAGTTGTGGTGGTGTTTGGGGCCGTCGCCTCCTCCTGGCACGAAGCGGGGCCTCAACGCCCGTAGGCGTCGGTCCCAAACCTCCGACGGCCCTATATGGTCGAGGTTGACCAGCCATCCGCCCGGAGCAAGAAGCTCAGCGCACTGCGTGTAGAAACGGCCGAGCTCGGACCGGTCGAGGTGATGCGCCGCTCGGGAAGTGACTATCGCGTCCAGGCCAGACGGCAGCCCGGCCGACCCTAGAGCAGTCATGTCCACTTCTCGGAATTCGACCCGATTCCCGAAGCGAGCGAGGCGCGACCGCGCTTCGTCGGCCATCGCCGCTGAAGCGTCCGACCATATGCCGCTCGCCCCGGGGATCTCGTCAAGCACCGCCGTCAGGAAGGCTCCCGGCCCGCTCGCCACGTCAAGTACGACCGACGTCTCTGGCCGCTCCTGGGCGATCAGAGCGGCGGCAACGCGTCTCGGAAGACTCAGCAGGTCCTCGAAACGGTCGGCTGCTACCCATCCTTCGGCGAATTGTCGGTCCTGCCACTGTCTTGTCGCTTGCTCGCCCTGCGTGCTCATCGGTGTCTCCTTTTGGTTGTCGTTGACCGGTACCAGCGTGGGGCTAGCGTCACAGAAAGGATCAGACCGCCCCAGTGCTAGCGGCAGCCATAGACGTCGACACGTCGTCGAGGTAGGCAACTCGGTCGTATCCGAGAAGCTTGAAGATCCGGTTCTGAGCAGAGAGCAACCGCACTTTCGCACCCGGGGCGGCGAAGTGCTGCGCAACAGTGTTCTGGGGCACGTAGACCGTGTCGCCAGCCTTGAACTCGTGCCGTGTCGGCTCCACTGCGATACGCGCGTAGTACTTCTCCGCTATCTCGGCTTCCACCTCCCAATGGAGGCTGTAACCGGACCCTTCGAGCACGTAGAGGACTTCGTCCGCCATCTGCCAGCGCCGTCCAGAGTGTCCACCGGCGGGCACTTCGAGCTCGAAGACGTCCATCGAGAACGTGCGCGCATCGGTCACATCAGGTGCCGTCATAACACGGACCTTGCCCAGCGGCGTTTCCTGCCACGTGGTCTGCGAAGGCTTGATGACTTTTCTGCGGTCCAACACGCCCGGAGTCCAGATCTCTGACCAGTCGATACGCTCGGAGTAGCGCGACTCGTCCTCGACGGGTCCGCTGCGACCCTGCTGGATAAGACCCAGGTACATCCACGCGGCTTTGGCCTTGACCACCAGGGCGAGCGCCGGCTCGTCGTAGGGGTTGAAATGACGGTGCACCGAGTCGGTGTGGACGAGGACCAGGTCATCTTTCGCCCAGTCGTAGCGCTTGTCGTCGTGGATCTCGTAGCCGGCGCCTTCGAGGATATAGAAGGCCGCTTCGTTCTGATGACCGTGGCCGTGGTTTGAGCTCTTAGGCGGCAGAGCCACGAAATGGACTTGGACGGTCTGGGTGAGGAACGGCTCGTCACCGGGGCCGAGGCGCCACCAGGTCTTGGACTGATCCGAGTCACCGGAGTGGCCGACCTTCGCGTCGTCGACGACGACGCTGTCGTTGCGGACCCGGGGAGCGGCGAGCTGCTGGGAGCGGAACTCTTTCAGCCCGTAGTTCTCCGAGGTGATACCCCGCAGGAATACCCGTCCCTTTTTGGTCATGCCATCCTCCTCGGTTCGCAAACCTCAGCTAAAGTCTTTGGTATGACGAATCTACCATGGGAGCTCGAGAGGCGCCACTCTTCTGCCTCAGGCTCCGACGGTGGTCGCTCGTGACCTACGTCGAGCTCGACGGCATCGCGACGTGGTACGAGACGGTCGGTTCCGGGCCTCCTATTCTCATGCTGTCGCCCGGTGGTTTTAACGCACAGCTCGACAACTGGCATTCCTTTGGTCGATATAAGGACCTGCAGATGGTCCGGCATCTGAGTGACACCAACACGTGCGTCCTGTTCGACCGTAGAGAAGCCGGTCGCTCCGGGGGTCGTCTGGAGAGGCTCAGCTGGGACGCTTACGCAGCCCAGGGCACCGCCCTTCTCGACCACCTCGGCATCGGCCGAGCGGCGGTCATGGGCGGCTGCGCTGGCTGCTCAGTCGCCCTTGCCATGGCAGTGTCACGTCCTGCGATGGTCACCTCGATGATCTTGTTCTCGCCGGCCGGCGGAGTGAAATACCGCCTTGCTCAGCACGCACGCATGGCCGCTCACCTCGCCTTCGCCTCAGGCGAAGGACTGCAAGCCGTCGTCGGGCTGGCCAGGCAGACCGGCGGATCCTTCAGCGCCGAGCCGAGGGTTGGCCCTTGGGGTCCGCTCCTCGCGTCGGACCCCGCCTTCGCAGCCGTCTACGCCGCGTCGAACCTGGAGCGCTACAAGACCCTCGTCGCCGGTACGGCTCGGCTCATGTTCGATCGAGACACCGTCCCCGGTGTTGACCCGGAGGACCTTTTGGGATTGGACATCCCAGCGCTGGTCATACCCGGCAACGACGACTCGCACGCCACCTCCGCAGCACGTTACTTGGCAGAGTGTTTGCCAATGTGTCAATACTGGAACGTAGAAGTGAGTGACCAGAGCGAAGAGGGGGTTGCGGATCGTCTGGCCAGTTTCCTCTCCGAGACCTCCGGCGACTAGGAGCACTCCCAGCTCTGAGCCGGACCCGGCGAGGCTAGCGCCCCTGCGAGCGAAGGATCGCGTCGAGGCGCGGGTACACCCTCCGCGTGTTGGTCTCGTAGATGGCCGCCTTGTCGTCGGGGGAGAGTTCGGCATTTTCGACGTAGCGTCGCGTGTCGTCCCATCCTGACCCGGTCTCGGGGTTGTCGCCGCGTACAGCGCCGAGCATCTCCGAGCCGAAGAGCAGGTTATGCCGGTCCACGACTTTGCAGAGCAGGTCGATGCCGGGCTGGTGGTAAACGCAGGTATCGAAGAACACGTTGCCCATGAGATGGCCCTCGATCTGCGGCCGTCCCATTCGAGCAGCCAAGCCCTTGTAGCGGCCCCAGTGGTAGGGCACGGCCCCCCCGCCGTGGGGGATAACGAAGTGCAGCGTCGGATACCGAGAGAAGAGGTCCCCTTCGAGCAGCTGCATGAACGCAGTGGTGTCAGCATTGAGGTAGTGCGCGCCGAGGGCGTGGAAGTTCTCGTTGCAGCTGCCCGACACGTGGATCATGGCGGGAACGTCAAGGTCGACCAGGGCGTCGTAGAGTTCGAACCAGTAGGAGTCGGTGAGCGGTTTGGAGTTCCAAAAGCCACCGGAAGGGTCCGGGTTCAGGTTCGCTCCCACGAACCCGAGGTCCTCGACGCAGCGCCTGAGCTCGACGACCGAGGCCGTGAGATCTCCGCCGGGCGTTTGGGGCAGCTGGCAGACCGGGGCGAAACGCTCCGGGTAGAGCGCGCAGACTCTCGCGACGAGGTCGTTGCTGGCTTTAGCCCATCCGACAGCGACCGCCTGGTCGGTCACGTGATGTCCCATAGCCGAAGCCCTGGGCGAGAACACAACCATGTCGATACCTCGCTCGCCCATGAGGCGAAGCTGGTTGGCCTCTACGCTCTCGCGGATCTCGTCGGCGCTGATCGCCTCGAGCACGGCGGCAGCGAGGCTGGGATCGGCGACCCGTTCGAGCTGCGCGGCGCGGAAACGGCCGAGCTGCGGTGGTTCGGTCGTGTAGTGCCCGTGACAGTCGATGATCACCGCAAGTCGCCTTCCTCCACGTAGCGCAATCCTTTGGCAGCCAGACGCTCGCGCATCGAGGACACGTCGAGGCTGAGCTCGCCTTTCTTGTAGCGCTGCCGGCTGACCTCCTCGCGCCTCTCGCGTTCCCTGCTGGCGTCTAGGACTTCGCCGGCCCGCGACCGTTCGACGACCACGACCCCGTCGTCGTCGGCGACTACGACGTCGCCGGGATGCACTACCTGTCCCGCACAAACGATTGGAACGTTGACGGTTCCGAGAGTCTCCTTGACCGTCCCTTGGGCGCTTATCCATCGGGACCACACCGGGAAGCCCATCTCGCTCAGCGCAGCGACATCCCGGCAGCCGGCGTCTATGACGAGGCCGCGGGCGCCTCTCGCTCCGAGCGCCGTCGCCAAAAGCTCGCCGAAGTAGCCGTCGCTACAAGGCGAGGTCGGCGACACCACCACCACGTCGCCGGGCCTGACCTGTTCCACGGCTACGTGGATCATCCAGTTGTCACCTGGCGGCACGCTCACCGTGAGAGCGCTACCGGCCATCCTGGCACCGGGGAAGATCGGCCTGAGCCGGGGGTCGAGAAGGCCGGTTCGGCCCTGGGCTTCGTGCACGGTGGCTACTCCGGCTGATCCGAGCCCGTCGATGATCTCCTGGGGCAGGGTCTTTACGCCGGTTACGACGGTTCCTGTGGGAGCGCCCCGCCCAGAGAGTTCAGGCCCAGAGAGTTCAGGCCCGGGCACTCTAGCTGGGGACGCCCCCGCAGGGGCGCTCACTTGGCGCCCCACGGAAGAAGGGAGATGTGCACGACCCCTTCCTCCGCCGAACCGCCCACCGCCCTGATCGCCCTGTCGACGTCTTCGAGGCCGAAAGTGTGAGTGGTGAGAAGGTCCAGCGGAAATCTCTTCGACGCCAGCTGGGCAAGAGCCAGTTCGCACGCCTTCCAGCTGTGACCGCGTGCGCTTTTGATCGTGATTGCCTTCTCGGTGACGGTCTTGATCGGAAAGTCTGGGAAGGCAGCCATCTCGCCCTGTAGGACCAGAGTCCCGGCCCGTCGCTTGAGTGCGTCGATGCCCACCAACACGGGAGCCGTGCCCGCGCCGGCTGTGCAGTCGAGTACCACGTCGACTCCCTTGCCGGCGGTGAACTCCCTGACCGCATCTCGGGGGTCCCGGTCGGAGACGTTGATCACGTGGTCGGCGCCCAGAGTGCGAGCGAGGTCTAAACGGGCGCCGTCGCGGCTGGTCCCGGTGACGATGATCATCGACGCGCCCGCCTGCTTGCACGCGACCACCTGGGAGAGTCCCTGCTGGCCGGGACCTTGTATCAGGACCGTCGAGTCGTAGCCGACGCCGGCGTCGAACAGCGCCCACTCGATGCCGTTCGACATAGGTGTCACTATCCCGGCTAGTTCCGCCGACACTCCGTCAGGCACCTTGTGCACCACCGCGTTCCACGGGACGTACATGTACTGGGCGAATCCACCCCAGAGGTTGTAGGGGTTCTCGGCCGACGTGTAGCCGTAGCGGCGGGCGTCGGGATTGGTACGCCAGTCAGTCGCCTCGCAGTGGCGGTACTGACCCAAGTTGCACCACTCGCATCGCCGGCAAGGAACGTAGTGCTCGACGAAGACCCGATCCCCTTCTGCGAAACCCTGGCGTGCCACGAACTGCTCACCGGCGCGCACGATGACCCCGATGTTCTCGTGTCCCATTATCACCGGGTCGGCGAAAGGCGGCTTGGAGTACATCTTGACGTCAGTGCCGCATATCCCGGCGACCTCCACTTTCATCAGGGCTCCGTCGGCCGGTATGTCCGGCATGGGGAACTCTCTCACAGAGGTGGTCCCAGGGGCGGTGCGAACCGCCGCCAGCACTTTCTCAGACATTTACCCTCCGCTCACGAAATCTACTTATGGTCTGGCCATAATACATTCACGTAGTGTGGGGTGCTGTCGTCAGAGGCCTTCGGGCAGGGGGATCCGAAACACGCGAAGCTGAAGGGCTAGAAGCTTGTAGTAGCCGACGAGGGTGGTGAGCTCGAAGCTCTGGCGCTCACCGATCGCCCCAATAAGACTCGTAAAGGTTTCGTCGTCGAGATCGCCCGCAGAAGCCAACATGCGCGCCGCGCGCAGGGCGACGGCCTCGACCGGATCACCCGACGCCAGTTCGACGCCTTCGCGAATAGCGTCGAGTTCTCGGTCGCTGAGTCCGACCCCCCTACCGACGGCTTCATGGGCGTAACGCTCGAAGGCGCTGTCCTCGGCCGCGGCTACCGCCAAGATGACGATCTCCCGCAACCTTGCCGGCAGCTCGGTTCCGTAGCGCAATTCAGATCCGAGCTGTTGAAGCGCAAAGCCGACGGGTGCCGAGCGCAGCATCGCGTCGAAAGGGCCTTGTAGGCGGCCGGCGTCGTCGGTGAGAGAGAAGTAGCGCGGCCCGGTTGCTCGCGGACCGGCTGTGATCGCCTCGTAGACTCGACGCTGCTCAACATCGAGTTGTTCTGGACGCAAAGGGGTCAGCCTGCGGCCGCTAGACACCGGGTGTTGGGCCATCGCCTTAACCTAGCCTTTAGCCGGACTGGTTCAGCTTGGCCGGCTTTATGTCCGGCTCGATGAGGATATCCGAACGTGGAGAAGACCAAACGGTCCTGGGTGCCCCGTCCGCTCCGACTTAGCCAACCGCCGGCGAGTTAGCGCCCGCATACCGTCGGGCACCTCGCGACAGCTGAGCTAAGAATGCTCCATGCAACCAGCAGCGGGAACCCTCGAAGGGATCACTGTCGGCGTGACCGCCGACCGTCGGGCCGGCGACCAGCAGGTCATGTTCCGACGCCTGGGGGCGCAGGTCGTTCTCGGTCCGACCATCTCGACGTCCATGACGGCCGACTCCCCGGAAGTGCGCGAGAAGACCCTAGAATGCCTCGAAGAGCCGCCGGACTTCTTGATCGCCGATACCGGGGTCGGGGTCAGGGCGTGGCTCGAAGCGGCCCGAGGCTGGGGGGTCCATGAGCAGCTGGTTGCGGCTCTTGGATCGTCGCGTATCGCGGCTAGAGGACCCAAAGCGGCGGGGGCCTTGTCGTCCTACGGGCTCAAGACGTGGTGGAAAAGCCCGACGGAACGCCTCGACGAGCTGATCGACCACCTTGTGGAGAGCGATGTCGACGGCGCCCGGATCTCGTTCCAGCTTCACGGGGAGGACTCGGAGCAGCTCGTCGAGCGGCTCCGAGCCGCCGGAGCGACAGTCGTCACACTGCAGGTCTACCGTTGGGGAGCCCCAGTAGACGCTGGGCCAGCGCAGTCGCTGGTAGAGCGCTGCATCGAAGGTTCTATTGACGCGCTGACGTTCACCGCGCGGCCGCAGGTGGGGGGCTTACTCCAAGTAGCAGATCGGGTAGCGTCGGCCTCCAGCCTCATCGCTGCGTTGCGGGAGCGCGCCGTCGTCGTCGGCTGCATCGGACCAGTCTGCGCCGAGGCCGCGGTGGCCCAAGGGTTTCCGACCCCGGTTGTGCCTTCAGCCTGGCGTCTCGGTTCGATGGTAAAGACGGTCGCCGAGGCCCTGGCCGACCGTAAGAGGTGACCTCCCGCCGGCCGGCGGAAAGCTCAGGCGAGGACGAGTACCCGTATCGTCTCAGGCATCGCCCGAAGCTGGGAGAGCATCTCTTGGGTGCACTCGGTTGCGCTGTCGGTTATCACATAGCCGACCTCCCCTCGGGTCCCCAGAGCCTGGCCTTCGATGTTGACCCCGTGGTCGGCGAACAAAGCGTTGAACGCGGCGAGCACGCCCGGCGTGTTGCGATGCACGATAGCGAGGCCGTGGGAGCCGGCTCGGACGGGCAGGTCGACGTGGGGCATGTTGACCGACAGGGCAGTCGACCCGTGACTCACGAAGTCGACGAGCTTCTTGGAGACGAACTGGCCGATGTCGACCTGCGCCTCTTCTGTGCTACCGCCGATATGGGGTGTCAGGATCACGTTCGGGAGTCCCTGAAGCCGGGATGTGAACGTCCGCTCGTTGCCTGCGGGCTCCTCGTAGAACACGTCCACCGCCGCACCGGCGATCCGGCCGGACTCTATGTGTCGTCGCAGGGCGCCGTGGTCCACCAGGAATCCCCTGCTCAGGTTCAAGAAGAGCGAACCGGATCTCATGGCCGCGAACTCGTCCTCGCCGAACATGTCCCGGTTGTCAGGTCGGCCGTCGACGTGGAGGGTGATCACGTCAGCCCAGGCGAGCAGGTCCTCCAGGGTTGCGAAACGCTGGGCGTTCCCCAAGGCGAGGCGGTCCGCGACGTCGAAGAAGCCGACGGAGAGCCCGAGGCTCTCGGCGAGCACCGAAAGCTGGGAGCCTATGTTGCCGTAACCGACGATGCCCAGCCGTCTACCTCGGACTTCGTGGGCCCCAGCAGCCGACTTGGACCACACCCCGGCGTGCATGTCCGCGTTCTTGTCGGTAAGACGGCGGGTCAGTGCGATGATCTCGGCTATCACCAACTCCACGACCGAGCGGGTGTTGGAGAACGGCGCGTTGAAGACCGTGACCCCCTTTTTGGTCGCAGCTGCCAGGTCGATCTGGTTCGTTCCGATGCAGAACGCTCCGACGGCGACAAGTTGGTCTGCCTCCTCGAGGACCTTGGCCGTCAGGTGCGTGCGGGAGCGTATCCCGACGAGACTTACCCCTCGCATCCGCTCGATCAGCTCAGCCTCGTCGAGAGCCCCTTTTTCGGTCTCCACTGCAAAACCGGCCTCTCCGAGCCGGTCCGCCGCCCCGGGGTGGATGTTCTCCAAAAGTAGCGCGCGGCGCAAAGCTCGGGGGTTGTCTGATAACGGCATCGAGGTCATTCTAGAGGTGTTGGCACCCGAAGCGGTCTTGGCGCAGTGCATGTGCACGCCACAACAGCCCGACCGGTAACGAGCTCCGCGTAGGTCAGTCGCGTCTGGCGGATCGACTGATATTTGAGGCCGACAGGACGTAAGCTGAGACACGACTGCGAGTCACCGCCCGACCAGCCGGCGAACAGCTCTAAGAAAATTGCGAGGAGTCCCGATGCGAAACGATCACCACAAGCGCCACCGCGTTGCGACCCGACTAGGTACCGGTGCGCTCGGCGTCGCGACTCTCGGTCTCGTCATATCCGCTTGTGGCTCGTCCACCAAGACGTCGGCTTCGACCAAGACGGCAGCTTCGACAGGGTCGGCGTCGTCGGCTCTAGCCGCGTCGATCGGGGCGCTGGGAAAACAGTCGAGCGTCGAGGCTCGCTTCTCGATAGCCGTCACGGCCACCCAGGCGTCCGACCTCGCCGGCAAGGCTGGCAACACTTCGTCAGCGGCGGCGATGGGCAAGGCTCTCAGCGCCGGATCGGTGTTCTTCGCCGAGCAGTCAGGCAACGGTGAACCTCTCGACTCCAAGACCGCCGCCAGTGACTCCGCCAACTCCTACGACTTCGGTATTTCGTTCGGTTCGACCACACCGCTTGAAGTCCGCTACGTCGGCCAGGCCCTCTACCTGCACCTCCAGCCGTCCGCTCTGGGAGCAGACCTCGGCGAGCCCGCTTCTTCAGCCGCGTCGCTCAACTCTGACCTAAACAAGCTGAACGCCGACCTTCCTGGCCTGGCTACCCTGTCGTCGGGAGGATGGGTGGAAGTGTCGAAGTCCGCTCTCAGCCCGCTGATCGCCGACCTGAAAAGCCTCGGGACGTCGAGTTCGTCGGCCGGCCCGGCTAAATCTATCTCTGATCTCGTCAACCTGCGCACCTCCGTCCTCGCCGCGATCAAGGCGAACTCCACGGTCACCAGCATCGGCTCGACCGGCGGCCGCCAGGAGTACGCAGTCGCCGTGAAGGCGAGGGCGCTGGCGAGCTCGATAGACACAGCCCTAAACGGCGCTTCGGGCGTGGTTCCCTCGGTCGGCAACAAGCTCGGGAGTCTCTCCAAGAGCCTCGCGTCGATCCCGGCGAACCTCGTGGTGACTATCGACGCCTACACCTCGGCGGGTAAGCTCGTGGAGGCCGACGTCGACTTGGACCAGTTCTTCGCGACCAACAAGCCGTCTTTCCCCGTTCCGCTGCGCATGACCATCGCCTCGACGACGATCACCGCGCCGTCGAAAGCGACCGAGCTCAACCTGTCGAAGCTGCCTTCGCTGGTCGGCGGGCTCCTAGGGTAGAGCTCAGGTGGTGTAGTCGGCGTTGATGCGAACGTACTCGGCGCTCAGGTCGCAGCCGTAGACGGTAGCGGTGGAGACGCCGGCTCCCAGCTCGACGGCGATGCCGACATGGTCCGATCTCATCGCCGAAGCGAGCGCCGCCAGGCCCTCCGAGCCGGGGCGTGCGGGGTAAGCCTCGACCTCCCCGAAACGGATCTCCACCCGATCGGCGTCGATGCCCTCCTCGTCGTGGCATTTACCGACGGCCATCGCCACCCGGCCCCAGTTAGGGTCGGCGCCGTGCACCGCTGTCTTGACCAGCGGCGAGTTGACCACAGCCTTCGCCACCCTGCGAGCCTGGCGGCCGTCGAGCGCTCCGGTCACGGTCACCGTTATGAGCTTGGTTGCTCCCTCCCCGTCCCTCGCCAGCTGCAGGGTCAAATCACGGCAGACCTCGCACAGCGCTACGGCGAGCTCCGCCTCGGCTACTGCCCCACCGAGGCCGTTGGCCAACACGACGGCCGTGTCGGACGTGCTGGTGTCGGTGTCGACACTCAGACAGTTGAACGTCTCGTCGACCGCCCGCCGCCAGAGCCGGCCTAGTAGGTCCGGCTCCACCAGGGCGTCTGTGAACACGAAGGCGAGCATGGTCGCCATATCCGGCTCGATCATCCCGACGCCTTTAGCGACGCCGAGGACGCGGACCTGGCCCGCTGACAGGGAGGACACCTTGGGGACAGTGTCGGTGGTCATGATCGCCCTGGCGACGTCCAACGGCCCGCTGTCGTAGGCGGAACTTCGAAGTCCTGCCAGGCCAGACCGTATCATCTCCATCGGATAGGGACGTCCGATAACCCCGGTACTCGCTATCACGATCTGCTCGGGGTCCACCCCCGTGCCGGCGCCTACGAGCTCGGAGAGTTCCGCGGCGTCTCTTACGCCGGCTTCCCCGTTGGCGACGTTCGCGTTCTTGGCTACGACAGCGACTGCCCGGGCCCGGCCGGAAGCAGCGCGCGGACGGCTGAGCGTCACGCTCGGACCAGCGAACAAGCTCTGCGTGAACATTCCGGCGCTCGACGCAGGAACCTCCGAGACGACGACGGCGAAGTCGTCTCCCAGGTCGCGAAGTCCGAGACGGGCCGTCTGAGCGACGAAACCGCGCGGGAAGTCCAATCCGCCTGTTAGCACGCTGTTAGCCCCATCGATGCTGTGGTCCGGTCGATGCTGTGGTCAGGGCTCAGGCGGGGCTCTCCGACTCCATCGCCTCTATGCACCGTCTGATCTCCGACGCCCGGAACCGCCGGTGACCGCCCAGTGTTCGTATGGCAGTGATCTTGCCGGCTCTCGCCCAGCGCGTGACCGTCTTGGGATTGACGCGAAACAACGCGGCAACCTCAGCCGGCGTGAGAAGGGCGTCGGGACTCGTGTCATCTGCCATAGCCAGTCAACCTCGTTTACTGTGTCCGTTTTAGACGTCTAAGTATCAGAAGCACATCTTGTATTACATAGTGAGTATAGTTGCATAGGGGGCTATTAAGCCACTCGCGCCCGACGGGGCGTCTGGTACAGCTCACCGTAGGGTCGAAGCTGGTCCTAGGTGAGAAACACCCGGCGAGAACCGGGCACCAGGTGCCCGACCACGTAGGACTCGACCCCTGCTGCGCCGGTGAGCTCCGTCACGTGCCGCGCCTGATCTTCCGCTACTGCGATCACCATTCCCAGGCCGAGATTGAAAACCCGCGCCATCTCCTCGTCGCTTACAGCACCGGCGGTCTGTATCTCGGTGAAGATCCTCGGGGTGGGCCACGAGGACCGCTCGACGACAGCGTCCACGTCGGGCGACATCACCCTCGGCAGGTTTCCGGGCAGGCCACCCCCGGTGACATGGGCCACGGCGTGGACTTCGACACCCGACGCGAGCACTTCGAGGACGGTCGGGGCGTATATGACCGACGGTCGCAGGAGCTCGTCGGCGAGGCTATGGTCCCCGGCGCCCTCCCATGCGGGACCGTCGAGACTTCGGCCGGCCATCTCGAGCAGCGCCGCCCGCGCTAGCGAGTAGCCGTTGGAGCGCAACCCCGGAGATGCGAGCCCGACCAGGACGTCACCCGGCTTCGTCCTGGCCGGGCCGTCGATGAGCGAGTCGCGTTCGACGATCCCCACGGCAAAGCCAGCGACGTCGATCTCCCCCGCGGCGAGCAGCCCGGGGTGCTCAGCCATCTCACCGCCGACGATCGCCACTCCAGCTTGGCGGCATCCGTCGGCTATACCGACCATGACAGCCTTTACCTGGTCGGGGTCTATCCGGCCGACTAGCTGGTAGTCCAAGAAGAACAGCGGCGTGGCCCCGCAACAGACCAGGTCGTCGACGCACATCGCCACCAAGTCGACGCCGACCGTCTCGAAACGGCCTGTCGCGACGGCGACCGCCATCTTGGTCCCAACCCCATCGGTGCTCGAAACCAGGACCGGGTTCCGGTATCCGCTGGGCAGCTCGAAGAGGCCGCCGAAACCGCCGATCGCGCCGATCGCACCCGGAACACCCGCTGTCGAGTCGACCAGGTCACGGATCGCGTCCACGGCGGCTTCAGCCGCGTCTATGTCCACTCCAGCGGCTGCATATGTGAGGCTTTCTCGGCGCTCCGCCGTCCGGTCAGACAACCAGGTGCTCCATCTCTGCGCCGACGCCAGCTTTGAACTCGACCGGCACCGAGGTCGGGTAGCGACCGGTGAGGCAGGCGTCGCAGAAGCCTGCACCCACAGCACCGGTAGCCGCCTCGAGACCCTCAAGGCTGAGGTAGGCGAGGCTGTCAGCCCCCAGGTACTGTTCGATCTCCGTCACGCTCAGGTTAGCGGCGATCAACTCGGAGCGCGTCCCGGTGTCTAGCCCGTAGAAACACGGCCAGCGGTAAGGCGGGGAGGATATCCGCAGGTGCACCTCTGCGGCCCCGGCCTCGCGCAACATCTTGACCATAGCCCGGGTGGTCGTGCCTCTCACGATTGAGTCGTCAACGACGACAAGACGCTGCCCTGCGATGGCGCTGCGCAGGGGGTTCAGCTTGCGCCGCACCCCCTGTGCGCGCTGCGCTTGGTCGGGGACGATGAAAGTACGGCCGATGTAGCGGTTCTTGACGAGCCCGTGACCGTAGCGGATGCCGCTGGCCCGGGCGAAACCTTCCGCGGCGGGCAGTCCGGAATCGGGAACTCCCATCACCATGTCGGCCACGGCGGGAGCCTGGAGCGCGAGCAGTTCGCCCATGCGCAGTCGGGCCCCGTGGAGTTCCTGGCCGTAGAGTCGGCTGTCGGGGCGGGCAAGGTAGACGAACTCGAACAGGCACAGCCGGGGGTCCACCGCCGACGCCGGCCACGGCCGAAAGCTGTCGTGACGGTCGGATTCGACGACGAGCAGCTCCCCAGGGTCGAGCTCCCGCACGAAGTGCGCCCCTACGATGTCCAAGGCGGGGGTCTCCGAGGCGACCACCCAACCGCTCGGCAGCCGGCCAAGGCCCAGAGGCCTAAAGCCGTGCGGGTCCCTCACAGCGTAAAGGCGCCTGGCGTCGCAGAGGACAAGCGAGAAGGCCCCCTCGAGGCGGGGTAATACTTCGCAGAGGGCGTCGAGCAGGCCGTCGGAGGGATACGAGTCGAGGTGGCGGACGAGCAACTCGGCGATCACGTCGGAGTCACTGGTAACGGTTCCCGCCAGCATGCCAGCGGATTCGGCGAGCGCCTCGGTGTTGGTGAGGTTACCGTTGTGGCCCAGAGCGAACTCTATCGGCGTTTGGCGGATCGGGCTCTGGGCGGTGACCCGGTACACAGGTTGCGCGTTGCGCCACGACGAGGAGCCGGTCGTCGAGTACCGAGTGTGGCCTATGCCAAGGCTTCCTTGCAGACCGGCGAGCTTGTACTCGTTGAAAACGTTGGCCACGAGGCCCATGTCCTTGACAACGACGAGACCTTTCCCGTCACTGACAGCCATCCCGGCGGACTCCTGACCGCGGTGCTGAAGGGCGTAGAGGCCATCGAAAGCCATGTGAGCGACCTCGGTCCCCGGCGAACACACGCCGAAGACCCCGCAGGCTTCGCGGGGCGAGCCGCCGTCGACGTCGTCGGGTCCGGGCGGAACATGTTCGGGTTCGGACTGGACTTGGCGGTCCTCAATCCGGTTCGAAGGCACGTGCTTCATTCTCTCACACGGAACCGACAGGCGCCGGTCTAGTGCCCGTCGAAACCCCCGGGCGCGAGCGACGACGCCAACGCCGCGCTCCAAGAGGCCGTGACCTCGCTGAGAGCGACGTCGAGAGCACCTTCGACGACCAGTCGTCCGCCGCCCGCCCGTCCCAGCTCCACGGCGACAAGGCCGACTGCTTCTGCTTTTGAGCGAACCTCGTCCCCGAGGGCGTCGGGCAGGCACATCAAGACCCTCGACGGACCCTCCCCGAAAAGCTCCGTGGCAGATGGCGCTTCGCCAAGCGACACCACGAACCCGCAGCCCGAAGCGACAGCCATCTCCGCCAAGGCCACTGCGAGACCGCCCTCGGAGACGTCGTGTACTCCGCTCGGGACACCTTCTCCCACCAGGTCCGCTACTAGGCGAAGGAGGCGGCGGTGAGCTCCGAAGTCCAAGGCGGGCAGGATCTCCCCCCGGCCTCGATGTCCGTGGATCTCCACCGCCCACTTCGAACCCGCCAGGGACACCTCCACCGGGTCTGGGCGAAGGAGCACGATCAGGTCCCCGGGGGTCAAAACGGCGACAGGTGGACGCTTCTCCAAGCGCTCCACCAGGCCGAGAACAGCCACCACAGGAGTAGGGTCGATGTCGACCCCGCCGCTTTCGTTGTAGAGGCTCACGTTTCCTCCGACAACGGGAACCGAGAGCTCCCGGCAGGCTTCCGCCATCCCGTCCACGGCCTCCGACAGCTGCCACATCACCTCGGGATGCTCCGGGTTGCCGAAGTTGAGGCAGTTGACCACCGCGACGGCGTCCGCCCCGACGCAAGCTACGTTGAGAGCGGATTCAGCGACGAGAAGCGCCGCTCCTCGTCTCGGGTCGACAGCACACCAGCGGGAGTTCCCGTCCGTGGAGACAGCCACGCCGCCGTAGGGAACACCCGGTGCGGGCCGTGGCACACCGGGAGCGGCGAGGCGCAGGAGAGCGGCGTCCGCGCCGGGAGCGACCACGGTATTCAAGAAGAGCTGATGGTCGTACTGGCGGTAGATCCACGACGGATCCTCAAGCATGCGGACCAGGTCCGACCCTGGATCGTCGCAGCGAAGCTGATGCGACGCCGCCCCCTCCCTGGGGGTCTTGGGCGGGGACATCTCCCGATGGTAAAGCGGAGCGTCCTCGTGGAGACTGGCGGCGGGAACGTCAGCGAGCACGGGTCCGTCCCACCCGTCGAGGATTCGAAGGCGGCCGGTGTCAGTCACCCTCCCGACTACTGCGGCGTTCACCTCCCAGCGCCCACACACATCGAGCACCCGCTCGACGTTGTCGGGGGTGACAATGGCGAGCATCCGCTCCTGGCTTTCGCTGGTCATGATCTCCCAGGCCGTCATGGCGGGCTCCCTCGCGGGGACCGCCGTGACGTCCACATCCATTCCCACCCCGCCACGCGACGCCGTCTCGCTGGTAGCGCACGTGAGCCCCGCTCCTCCAAGGTCTTGGATTCCCAGCACCAACGACTCGTCGAGCAGAGCAAGGCACGCCTCTATTAGGCGTTTCTCCTCGTAGGGATCGCCCACCTGCACGTTGGGCCGCTTGGATGCTTCCAGTTCGGTGTCGTCGGTGAAACCCGCCGACGCCAAAACGCTGACACCTCCGATCCCGTCCCGGCCGGTCGAGCTTCCGAGCAGCATCGCGACGTTGCCCGGTCCCGAAGCCTTCCCGAGCACGAGACGTTCTGTCGGCAGCACCCCTAGGCACAAGACGTTGACCAGGGGATTGCCTGCGAAAGACTCGTCGAAGACTATCTCCCCGCCCACCGTGGGAACTCCGACAGAGTTCCCGTATCCCGAGATGCCCGACACTACACCGGCGGCTATCCAACGCGACTTGGGGTCGCTGCGAGGACCGAAACGCAGCGGGTCCATGAGAGCGATCGGCCTTGCGCCCATGGTAAAAATGTCTCTGAGGATACCCCCGACGCCTGTCGCGGCGCCTTGGTATGGCTCAATAGCCGACGGGTGGTTGTGACTTTCGATACGGATCGCGACTGCGATGCCACCGCCGGCGTCGATCACCCCGGCGTTCTCACCCGGACCGACCAGCACCCTGTCCCCGCTCGTCGGCAAGCGCCTGAGATGCACACGGCTCGACTTGTAAGAGCAGTGCTCACTCCACATGACCGCGTACATCGCGAGCTCGAGGCGGTTGGCAGGACGGCCCAGTATGGTGTCGATCGACTGTGCCTCCTCATCGGTCAGTCCGAGGGATCGATGAATAAGGCTGTCCATCGGGCTCAACACTACCCGGCTGCGGCAGCGGCGAGGGACAACTCAGACCTTGACTTAGGTCACTTGCCGGACGGGACCCACCGCCCGATACACCGCCTAAATACGCGTCTCCGACTATTTGCTGCGAGCTATAAAGGATCCAACGGGTCGTGACGCTCTTGTGGAATACTGTTAAACATGCCTCCTAAAGCCCCCTCCAAAACCCCGAAGAAATCCAAGTCTGAGATGTCGGCAGAGCACAAGCAGGCTCTTGCGATAGGCCGTGACGAAAGCCGCGCAATCAGGCTTTATCTCGAAGCCTTGGAAGCGCACAAACCTCGCCGCGGCCGCAGGCGTACCGTCGAAGGAATCGAGGCTCGCCTAGAGCGCATCGAGGCCGAGCTCACCGCGGCTGATCCGCTGACCAGGGTGCACCTAGCCCAAGAGCGGCTGAACCTGCAAGAGGAACTGGCAAGCAGGCAGGAGGCCGTCGACCTCAGCGAACTTGAGGAGGATTTCGTCCGAACAGCCGCCGGTTACAGCCAGCGTAAGGGTATCACCTACGCGGCGTGGCGCGACGCCGGAGTCGATGCGACAGTGCTCAAAAGGGCTGGTATTCCCCGCACTCGCGGTTAGGTTCTACTGCACTAACCTACGCGAGCCGCACAGGAACGCACGAGCGCTCTGAGCATCGTTAGGCCGTCGGTCGACCCGGTAAGAGGGTTGACCGCTCGCTCCGGGTGCGGCATTAGCCCAACCACGTTCCCCGAGGCATTGGCTATGCCAGCGATTGACGCAACAGAACCGTTGGGATTGACCACATAGCGTGCGACGATCCTGCCTTCAGACTCGAGCTCAGCGAGGGTGTGTTCGTCGCAAATGTAGTTACCCTCGAAATGGTTTATCGGTATCCGCAGTCGAGTCCCGACAGCGATACCGGCGCTCAGGACGCAGCGGTCGCTTTCGATCTGTATCTCGGCATCTCTGCAGACGAAGGTCAGGCCGCTGTTCTTCTGCAAGGCGCCGGGCAGCAGCCGAGCCTCGGTGAGGACCTGGAAACCGTTGCATATTCCCACGACAGGACCGCCTGAAGCTGCGAAGGAGCCCACGGCGTTCATGATCGGCGAGAACCTGGCGAGGGCCCCGGGCCGAAGGTAGTCTCCGTGAGCGAACCCACCGGGCAGGATCACAGCGTCGACACCTCGAAGTGACGTCTCAGTGTGCCAAACCAACCTCGGGGTGGCGCCGGCAGCCTCCAAGGCTTCGGCCGCATCGTGCTCGCAGTTCGATCCGGGGAACACCACCACCCCTACGACGACGCTCACGATCGGCTGTCCAGCCCGGCCCCTGCGACCGTCGGATCCCCTGCAGACCGGTCCGGGTGGGGCGCTGGCGTTTCGACAGTGATAACCGACTCCTCGATGACAGGGTTCGTCAAGAGGCGCCTGCAGAGATCCTCGGCGGCCAGGCGGGCCTCTTCGGCACCGACGGCTTGCACCCCGAAGCGGTAGGACTTCCCGGCCCGCACATTACTGACGTCAGCGAAGCCGAGCATTCCGAGGGCCTTTTCTATCGTTGCTCCCTGGGGGTCGGCTATGCCGCGACGGAGACGTACTTCTACTAGGACTTCGAATATCACGACGGGCTCCCCTGTTCGCTGTGGTTTTGCCGCACCCCGGGCCAGTCGTCGAAAGACAGGCCGCTCAGACGCTCGTAGGCTTCGACGTAACGAGCCCGGGTGGCGGCAACGACGTGGTGTGGCAGCCGGGGCGGTGGCGGGTTCTTGTCCCACCCGGTCGATTCCAGCCAGTCTCGTAAAGGCTGCTTGTCGAACGACGGAGGAGCCGTGCCGGGGGACCATCGGTCCGCCGGCCAGAACCTGGACGAGTCCGGGGTGATCACCTCGTCGCATATCGAGAGCTTGCCGTCTATGAAGCCCAACTCGAACTTGGTGTCTGCGACGATGATTCCCTTCTCGGCTCCGAGCTTCACGGCTCTTTCGTAGGCGGTCAAGCAGATCTCCCGGGCTTGGGAGGCTATCTGGTTCCCTAGGATCCGGGCGGCTTCCTGGAAGGATATGTTCACGTCGTGGCCTGCGTCCGCCTTGGTGGAAGGCGTGAAGATCGCCTCGGGAAGCGGCGACGAACGCTGCAGACCCGCTGGGAGGGCGACCTGGTGCACCGTGGACGTCTCGGCGTACTCCGCCCATGCCGAACCGGCGAGATACCCGCGCACGATGCACTCGACGGGGAGCATCTCGGCCTTGCGCACTACCATCACACGGCCACCTAAAGCACGCCGAGCGTGCGATTCCACCACGTCCGGCACATCGACGGACACCAGATGGTTAGGAGCGACGTCTCGGAGGCGATCCAACCAGAAACAGGTCAGTGCCGTAAGAACCCTCCCCTTGTCAGGTATCGGCTCCGCCATGACCACGTCGAAGGCTGACACGCGGTCGGATGCCACAAGCAGCAAGTGCTCGGCGTCGATCTCGTACACGTCTCGCACCTTGCCCGACGCCACGCGTGCGAGGCCGATCTCGCTGGGCGGGTTGGCAGCCCCGCCTGTCATTGCACACTCCAAGCGCTGGCGCCTTCCACCGGCTCCGTTCGGTCCACGGCGATGTCTTTTCGCCACCAGGCCCCCGGCCAGGCGATACCCGCCACAGCTTCGTATGCTACTGCCCTGGCTTCGCTCAGCGAGGGCCCGGTTCCTGTCACAGCCATCACCCGCCCGCCTGCTGTCACCAGAGGAGCAGTCCCCGTCGGATCGCCGTCGCCACGGCCACTTCCCTGGCTTTGCGACGCAGACGCCACGCCGCCGCAGAAGACTTCCGCTCCGGCGGGCAGGTGCGTCCCGAGACCGCTGATCAATCCGCCGAGCCTTGGCGCCTCAGGGTAACCGGGGGCGGCCATGACGACACACACGGACGCGTCCGGGGCAAAGCGCGGAGCTTCGACGTCGCCGAGACGCCCGGCCGCGGCGGCAACCAGAAGGCCGGTGAAGTCCCCCTCAAAGCGGGTCAGCACGGCCTGGGTCTCGGGGTCGCCGAAACGTACGTTGAACTCGAGCACCTTGGGGCCCTCGGAGGTCAGTATCAGCCCGGCGTAGAGAACCCCCCGGTAGTCGACACCCCGGGAAGCTAGAGCTTCGAGGGTGGGTCCTACGGCCGTGTTCATGACTTCTTCGACGAGCGCGCTGGTGGCGTCCGGCACCGGCGAGAAGGCTCCCATCCCACCCGTGTTGGGGCCGAGGTCCCCGTCGAATGCCCGCTTGTGGTCCCGGGCCGGGGCGAGAGCTACAGCTGTCGTGCCGTCGCAGATTGCCATGACCGACAGCTCGGGACCGATCAGGGCTTCCTCGATGACGACCCGCCGTCCGGCCTCGCCAAACGACGCTCCCGACAGTTTCGCTACCACGTCTTGTTCCGCCTGGTTCAGATCGCTGGTTACGAGAACCCCTTTCCCGGCGGCCAACCCGTCGGTCTTGACCACCCAAGGGCCGGGCAGGGAACGCAGGAATTCCACGGCGGGACCGGGCGAGTCGAACGCTGCGTAGTTCGCGGTCGGCACGCCAGCCTCGGCTAGGACCAGCTTCATCCAGGCCTTGGAGCCCTCAAGTCTCGCCCCGTCGGCGCCCGGTCCAAACACGGCGCAGCCCCGCCCCCGTAACCGGTCGGCGAGGCCTTCTACGAGCGGCGCCTCCGGGCCGATCACGAACAGGTCCGCGTCCAGCGTCTCGGGAGGGGCCTCCACGCAGGTAACCCCGAGTGTCTGCATCCCGGGATTTCCCGGGCACACCACCACATGTGCGTTTCGCGACGCTGCGACAGCGAGAGCGTGCTCCCGTCCGCCGGAACCCACGACGCATACCGTGGGGGTAGACGCGGTGGGCATTCAGTCTTCCCGGGGGATCTCGACGAACTGCTTTCGCCCGGGACCCACCCCGACGCGGGTGACGGGGACTCCGCAGCGCGCGGAGAGGAACTCCACGTACGCGCGGGCCGCCGGTGGCAGGTCGGAGATCTTCGTCACGCCGGTGGTATCCGCCTGCCAGCCTGGCAGCACTTCGTAGACGGGGATCGCCTCGTGGAGTTCGCTTTGGTGGTAGGGCATGTGCTCGTAAAGCTTCCCGGCGCAGCGGTAGGCGACGCACACGTTGATCTGCGACAGGGTGTCCAGCACGTCTAGTTTCGTCAGGGCGATCTCGCTCAGCGAGTTGAGGCGGGCCGCGTGACGTACCATCACCGCGTCGAACCAGCCGGTCCGCCGGCGCCTACCGGTGTTGGTGCCGAACTCCCCGCCGCGCTCGACTAGAAGGTCCCCAACCTCGTCTGTTAGTTCGGTCGGGAACGGGCCCGATCCGACCCTCGTCAAATACGCCTTGGCAATGCCGAGGACGCTGGTGATGTCACGCGGGCCGATACCCGCCCCGACGCACGCCCCGCCCGCCACGGGATTCGAGGAGGTGACGAACGGGTAGGTGCCGTGGTCTAGATCCAAGAAGGTAGCCTGCGCCCCTTCGAGGAGCACTCTGCGCCCGCCCGCAAGAGCGTCGTGGATCACCCCGACGGAATCCCCGATCATCGGGGCTAGACGAGGGGCGTACTCCCCAAGGTAGCGGTCGCATATATCCGACGACGACAGGGCTAGACGGTTGTAGACCTTGGCGAGGATCAGGTTCTTCTCTTTGAGCACCACGTCGAGCTTCTGACGGAAGATCTTCGGGTCCAGCAAATCCTGGACGCGGATTCCGACCCGCGCCGCCTTGTCGGCGTAAGCAGGACCGATACCCCGCTTGGTAGTGCCGAGCTTGTTGCGCCCGAGGTGCCGCTCGGTCAGCGCGTCAAGCTCTTGGTGGTAGGGCATGATCAGATGGGCGCTGCCAGAGACTACCAGCCGGGAACAGTCTACACCCGAGGATGAGAGCTGGTCGATCTCCGAGAGCAGCACTGACGGGTCTACGACTACACCGTTCCCTATGACGGGCACCACGTGGTCGTAGAGGATGCCACTGGGAAGCAGCTGCAGGGCGAAACGCCGCCCCTCGACGACTATCGTGTGACCAGCGTTGTGGCCTCCCTGGTAGCGAACCACCAAGTCCATATTGGCCGCCAGGAGGTCCGTCAGCTTACCCTTGCCCTCGTCTCCCCACTGGGTTCCGACTACGACGGTGGCGCTCACCTAAACAGCATAGTCGCAGCGCCCGGTCCCGGCACCCGACCCGTCTTGGTCTACTCCAAGCCTTTCGCCAGTTTCGACGGCCACCAGAACTGCCGTCCGATGTCGTGGGCCAGGGCGGGCACGAGAACAGACCTCACTACGATCGTGTCGAGCAACACACCGAAAGCGACGGAGAAGCCCAGCTCGGCGAGGAACACCAGCGGGAGCACGCCGAGCACTGCGAAGGTGGCGGCTAGGACCACCCCGGCGGACGTGATGACCCCACCGGTGACGGCCAAGCCCCGGGTGACGCCTTGCCTCGTACCGTAGACGGCGGCTTCCTCGCGGATACGGGTGACTAGGAAGATGTTGTAGTCGACGCCCAGAGCTACCAGGAACACGAAGGCAAACAGCGGCAGCGACTGATCAGCGTGGGCGAACCCAAACAGGTGCGAGAACACCAAAGCAGAGACGCCAAGGGTCGCCAGGTACGACAAGATAACGGTCGCAACGAGCAGCACCGGTCCGAGGATCGACCGCAGAAGAGCCATCAACACAGCGAGGATCACCAACAGCACGACTGGGATTATCAGGTTCCTGTCGTGGTGCACCGCCTGCGCGGTGTCGTAGTTCACAGCCGTCTCGCCTCCCACCAGTGCGTGCGCCCCGGGGATGGCAGCGACCGCAGATCGGATCCGCAGCATCGTGGAGGTAGCGGCGGGGGAGGTGTAAACCGATTTCAGCGTAGCGTCTATGAGTAGCTTTCCGTCCACCGGCGAGACCTGCAGGCTGGGCGGCGCGCAGCCGGCGAAGCCGACTGGCGCCGCTTTCGACACCGAAGCGCCAGCCGTTGGGGAGCCCTGCGCCGAAGCGCCGGAAGAAGCTGCTGCCAGGCGGGCGTAGTCAGCTTCGACGCACACCGACCCGGGGCTTGTGGACACCCCCTGGATTCGCGAGACAGCTGAGATCACCGCCGGCACGGTGGCCGTGTCAGCGACGATCTGCACCGGAGCGCCAGCACCTTGGGGAAAGTGAGCGTCGTAGATCTGCTGGCCGACGACAGCATCCGGCGCGTTGGTGAACGTCTGTGACGTGGATAGCGTGCCAGGGTTTAGCGACACGACCGCGATGGCCAAGCCTGCGAGCACGACGGCCGTGGCGATCCATGTCGGGCGGTCATGAGCGACCACGGACTTCGCGAACCGGCTCCAGGCTCCGTGGGTAACCGGGTCACCTTCGCGGTCGAAGCGGGGCACTCTCGGCCAGAACACGCCTCGGGGAACTACCGTGAGCGCCAGTGGCAGGAAGGTGAGCATGACCGCCAGCGTGCAAGCGATGCCGATAGCGCAGACAGGTCCTAGGCTGCGATCGGAGTTCAGCTCGCCGAACTCGAGGCACAGCAAGCCGAGGATGACCGTCGTCGCTGAGGCCGCTATCGGCGGCGAAGCGCGTTTCCAGGCCTTGGTCATGGCTTCCAGCCTGCTCTCGTAGTTGTGGAGTTCCTCCCGGTAGCGGCTGACTATGAGCAGCGCATAGTCGGTTCCCGCACCGAGCACGAGGACCGAGAGAATCCCCTGGCTCTCACCGTTAAGCGTGATCATGTTGTGATAGGCGAGCTCGTAGACGACCAGGCTCGCCGCTCCTAGTGCCAGGACAGCGCTGAACAGCGGAAAGAACCACAGTACCGGACTTCGGTAGACAACTAACAGGATGACAACTACGACCAGGCCGGCCGCAGCAAGCAAAGAGCCGTCGATACCGCTGAAGGAGTCTATCAGCGCGACCAGCAGGCCGCCGGGTCCTGCGCTGTGGACGACTACCCCCTGAGGCACTCCGCCACGTGCCAAGGCAAGCACACGCTTCTCCACCGAAGCTAGGGTCGTTCCGCTCACCGCGACCGAGCCGTTCTGGCCTACGAGCGGCACGGAAACGCTCGCAGTAGCGCCGTCCGACGCAAACTGGGCAGAGCCTATCTGCGCAGCGTCGACGCCGGGAAGCGCCTTGAAACGGGCGACTTCAGCCTCGATAGCCGAGCGGTCAGCTGCGCTTAGACCGCCTCGACGTTGGTAGACGACGAAACCGGGAACAGCCTGAATCGACTGGAACTTTTGGGCCAGGTTGTTGACTTTCGTAGACTGGGCGGACGCGGGCAGGAAAGCCGTGTTGGAGTTCTTCTGGACCGACGCAAGCTTGCCTTGGAACGAACCTCCCGCCAATCCGAATATGAGCCACAACACGCCGAGGACACCGACGGTTCTAGCTGCCCACCCGACACGGCGACCGCTTCGGTTCGTCCCCTCGGGCGAAGCCGATTGTGCCGAACTGCGAATCGAACCCCGCCCACGGTCTATCTGACTCAAGAACCCTCTCCTGGTAGTAGCACGCCCACCGGCGACACGAACCACTACAAGGTAACGAAACCTGGTCGCTAGTAAAGTAAAACTTGGGCCAACCGAGGAGTCCCCCGGCCGGACTGAGCAGTCAGGCCCGCTCAGGCGAGAACCAGACCGCCACCTTCGCCGGTGGGGCTGTCAACCGTTACGGTGTCGCCGTCAGAGAGGCGACCTTCCAGCAGGGCGAGAGCAAGCGGATCGGCTATCTCACGCTGTATCAACCGCTTCAGCGGTCTCGCCCCGAAAGCCGGGTCGTACCCGGTCTTCGCCAGCCAAGCCTTAGCCTGCTCTGTCACCACCAGGCTCAGGCGACGCTCGCCAAGTCGACGCTCCAACCCTCTAAGTTGGATGTCGACCACGGCCTCCAAATCCCGTTCGGTGAGCTCAGAGAACCGGACGATCTCGTCGATGCGATTGATGAACTCCGGCTTGAAAACACCCGCCAGGTCTCCCCGGTGGTTCGAGGTCATGATAACGACGGTGTTGGTGAAGTCGACGGTCCGGCCCTGGCCGTCGGTCAGGCGTCCGTCGTCTAGCACCTGCAGCAAGATGTTGAACACGTCGGGATGGGCCTTCTCGATCTCGTCGAGCAGGACCACGCTGTAAGGACGCCGACGGACCGCTTCGGTCAGCTGGCCCCCCTCGTCGTAGCCCACGTATCCCGGCGGAGCCCCGACGAGCCTCGCCACCGAGTGCTTCTCCATGTACTCCGACATGTCTATGCGGACCATAGCCCGCTCGTCGTCGAAGACGAACTCCGCCAGGGCCCGCGCCAGTTCCGTCTTGCCGACCCCGGTCGGGCCCAGGAAAAGGAAACTGCCTATAGGCCGGTTCGGGTCGGACAAGCCACTTCTAGATCGGCGGATGGCGTTCGCCACGGCGGCGACGGCCTCGTCCTGGCCGACGACGCGACGGTGGATCAGCTCCTCCATCCTCACTAGCTTCGCCACCTCCCCTTCGAGCATCCTCGACACGGGGACCCCGGTCCACTTGGACACGACCAGGGCTACGTCTTGCTCGTCGACTTCCTGCTTGAGCATCTTCTGGGCGCCCTGCTGGGAGGATTGGCGTGCAACCTCCTCGTCGAGGCGCCGGCGCAGCTCGGGTATCCGCCCGTATTGGATCTCCGCCGCTTTGGCAAGGTCTCCGTCGCGTGTGCAGCGGTCGGCGTCGGCTTTGGCGTCTTCGAGTTGCTGCTGGATGGCAGCGATGACGTCGGCGGTCTGCTTTTCGAGCTGCCACTGGGCGTTGAGAGCGTCGGCGCGCTCAGCCAAGTTGGCAAGCTCCTCGTCGAGACGGCCCAGCCGCTCTTTCGATGCCTCGTCGGTCTCCTTCTCCAGCGCCAACTTCTCGATCTGCAGCTGGGCGATACGCCGCTCGACGACGTCGATCTCGGTGGGCTTGGATTCCTTCTCGATACGAAGGCGGCTTGCCGCTTCGTCGATCAGGTCAATGGCCTTGTCGGGAAGGAACCTCGCAGTGATGTAGCGATTGGATAGCACCGCCGCCGCGACGAGCGCCGAGTCGGCGATCCTGACTCCGTGATGGTTTTGGTAGCGCTCTTTCAAGCCGCGCAGGATCGCTATGGTGTCCTCGACGGTCGGCTCCCCGACCATTACCGGCTGGAAGCGCCGCTCCAAGGCGGCGTCCTTCTCGATGTACTTGCGGTACTCGTCGAGCGTCGTAGCCCCGATGAGGCGAAGCTCGCCGCGTGCGAGCATCGGCTTGATCATGTTGCCGGCGTCCATCGACCCTTCGGCGGCTCCCGCCCCGACGATGGTGTGTAACTCGTCGACGAAGGTGACCACCTCTCCTTCAGAGTCGGTTATCTCCTTGAGGACCGCCTTGAGGCGTTCCTCAAACTCACCGCGGTACTTCGATCCCGCCACCATGGAGGAAAGGTCGAGCGCGATCAGCCGCTTGTGCTTGAGGCTGTCGGGTACGTCGTCGTCGACTATCCGGTTTGCGAGTCCTTCCACAATCGCCGTCTTGCCGACGCCGGGCTCGCCAATTAGGACCGGGTTGTTCTTCGTGCGCCTCGACAGTACCTGGATGACTCTGCGTATCTCCTCGTCCCTGCCGATCACCGGGTCGAGGCGCCCCGAGCGCGCGTCGGCTGTCAGGTCCCGCCCGTACTTCTCGAGCGCTTGGTAGGACTCCTCTGGGTTCTGGGACGTGACCCTGTGCGATCCTCGAACGTTTCGCAGCGCCCCGAGGATGTCGTCCCGGGACACCCCAACCAAGTCGGCCATTGCGAGAAGCAAGTGCTCGACCGACAGGTACTCGTCGCCCAGCTCTGCGCGCTCCGCGTCGGCTTTGTCGAACACCGAGGCAGCGGAACGCCCGAGGCCCGGCTCCCTTGCCGACCCGCCGCCGCCTCCGTAGGAGCGGGGCAGCTTCGCAAGCGCCTCGTCGTTGCGGTTGCGCAGGCTGAGAGGAGCCACGCCGACGCGTTCGAGAACCGGCAGCGTGACAGTCCCCTCTTGGCTTAGCATCGCAGCGAGGACGTGCTCGGGGGTTACCTCGGCGTTGTTGCGCTGGGCGGCGAGCTGAGCAGCGGAACGCAACGCCTCCTGAGTTTTCTGTGTCCAACGGTTCGGGTCAAGCGCCATAATTCCTCCTGTTGGGCGAGCGGTTATAAAGGTCTGGAAGGTTACGGACCGGCACGAGGTCCCGTCGGTACTGGCGGTGAGTGCGCTGGACTTCCTCGACAGCCTGACGGCGTGCCATTTCCAGCTCGTAAGAGGCCTCACGGCGCAGTGATTCCAACTCCGTCTTCGCGTCGGCAAGCTGCGAGCGCAGCAGGTCGACCTCGGATTCCAAGCTGATGATCCGGCGCACCCCTTCGATGTTGACACCGGCGCTGGTCAGATCCTGGATCCTCTGCAGCTGGGCTATGTCCGCCTCGCTGTAGCGGCGGCTACCCCCTTCGGTCCGCGCGGGGTCCACGAGGCCTTTGCGTTCGTAGACCCGTAACGTCTGGGGGTGCATCCCGGCGAGCTGAGCGGCGACCGAGATCACATACACCGCACGAGCGGAACGTTCGGAAGAGCTCATCGCTTGGCCTTGCCTTGCTCAGGGAACGCTCCGGCTCGCAGCCGTTCGCCGTCCATCGTCTCGCCGAGCGCCCCGAGCGCCTTTCGCTGCGCGTCGCTCAGATGCCGGGGAACGGACACCTCGACGGTGACGAGCAGGTCACCGGCTGGGTGCGAAGCCGTCGAAGGCGGAACGCCCTTGCCTCTCACTCTAAACGTCCGTCCCGATGGCGTTCCCGCCGGTATCTTCAGGGTCACAGGCTTGTCGAGCGTGGGGACGCTCACCGTGGCCCCCAAGGCGGCCTCGGCGAAGGTGACAGGCACGGTTACGGTCAGGTCCCTCCCCCGACGGGCGAACAACGGGTGGGGCTCTACGTGGACTACCACGTAGAGGTTCCCGGGGGGAGCGCCACCCCTCCCCGCTCCACCACGGCCTTTGACTCTGATCCGCTGGCCGTCCTCGACTCCAGGGGGGATGCGGACCTTCACCTGCCGGGCCGCGTACTCCACTCCGGTGCCGTGACACGTAGGGCAGGGCTCCTCAACCTTAAAGCCGGTCCCAGCGCACGCCTGGCAGGGCTGGCTGAACGAGAAGAGGCCCTGATTGTCCTGGACGACTCCTCTTCCTCCGCAGACCTGACAGACCGTCGGGGTGGTGCCCGGGGCGGCCCCACTCCCCAAGCAGGTGTGGCAGGCAACCTCGGAGGTGACGTTGACGGTCGTGGTCAGGCCGTTGACGGCTTCGAGGAAGCTGAGGTGCAGACTCGTCTCCAGGTCCGACCCGTGTTGCACGTTGGCGCTCCGGGAGGAGCTTCCTGGTCCTCCCGTGCCGGTCCGCCCTCCAGCACGGCCGGTCCTGCCGAAGATATTGCCGAGCAGGTCACCGAGGTCGTCGACTTTGAAGTTGCCGGTGAAACCGCCGCCGGGCCGCCCGGCCCCTCCCATACCTGCGAAGGGGTTGCCGGCCGCCCCGAGGCGGCGGACCTCGTCGTACTCCTTGCGTTTCGCTTCGTCCCCGAGGACGTCGTAGGCAGCCGAGATCTCCTTGAAACGCTCTTCCGAGCCCGGATTGGCGTCAGGGTGATACTGCTTGGCGAGCTTGCGGTAAGCCTTGGATATGTCCTTGGGAGCGGCGTTGTCGGCTACCCCCAACACCTTGTAGTAGTCCTTGTCGAACCACTCACGCTGGGGTGCCAACGCGCGTCACCCCCTCACTTTCACCATTGCGGGACGTAGAACCCTTCCTCTCCAGCGGTACCCCGAGCGCATGACTTCCGCTACTTCTTGGGCGCCCTCACCGGGTTCGTGGGCAACGGCGTCATGGCAATTCGGGTCGAAAGGCTCTCCCGGCTTGTCGATACGCTCCAACCCTTCCTTCTCCAAGGCTGCGAAAAGTGCGGCGCACAACTGGGCGATGTCTGCGCCTCCCCCGTGAGCTATCGCAAGCTCGGCGGTGTCCAACACCGGCAGGAGTTTCTCCACCAGGGTCTCGGCTGCGCGTTCGCGTAGATCGTCGGACTGCTTGGCGACGCGCTTTTTGTAGTTCTCGAAGTCCGCTTGGAGGCGTATCAGCGTGTCGCGGTACTCGTCGCGCTCAGCGACCACCGTGAAAATGTCCGCTTCTACGACCTCGCTTGCCTGTTCGACCGCTGCCTCGGCGACGGCTAGCTCGTCCTCGACGGCTTCTGGGTCGGGGGTGGGCTGAACGCCGTCACCGCCAGGGCCGGGCGGGGGGTTTTCGCCCGAATCCCGACCCGTCGCGTGCTCTGGACGCTCCTGTTCGCTCATGAGGCGTGACCCTCATCGACTATCTCTGCGTCGACAACTTCGTCGTCTGAGCTCGAAGTGGCACCAGCACCCGCGCTTGTCGAACCGGATCCCGAGGAGTCGGCGGCAGCGTTCGACGCCGCAGCCTGCTCGTAGAGCTGTTTGCCCAGCTCTTGGACTCCGACAGCCAGCTTCTCGGTAGCCGCCTTGATCACCTCGAGGTCGGTGCCTGACAGAGCTGTCTTGAGCGAGCTCAAGTCGGCTTCCACCGTGGACTTCTGGTCGCCGCTAAAAGAGGACGCCTGATCTTTGAGCATCTTCTCGGTCTGGTAGACGAGGCTGTCCGCTTGGTTGCGGATCTCTGCCTCCTCGCGGCGGCGCTTATCGTCAGCGGCGTGAGCTTCGGCGTCTTTGACCATGCGATCGATGTCGTCCCTGGACAGTGACGACTGGCCGGTGATGGTCATCGACTGCTCCTTGCCGGTGGCGCGGTCCTTCGCGGAGACGTGGACGATGCCGTTCGCGTCGATGTCGAAGGTGACCTCGATCTGGGGGATACCCCGGGGCGCGGGCGGCAAGTCGACAAGCTGGAACTTGCCAAGGGTCTTGTTGTACATCGCCATCTCCCGCTCACCCTGCAGGACGTGAATCTCCACGGAAGGCTGCCCGTCCTCGGCCGTGGTGAACACCTCCGAGCGTTTTGTGGGGATCGTAGTGTTGCGCTCGATCAGCTTGGTCATCACGCCACCCTTGGTCTCGATACCGAGCGACAAAGGAGTCACGTCGAGGAGTAGGACGTCCTTCACCTCGCCTTTGAGAACGCCAGCCTGGATTGCGGCGCCGACAGCGACAACCTCGTCTGGGTTTACGCCCTTGTGGGGCTCGCTGCCCGTCATGGACTGGACGAGCTCTTGGATGGCGGGCATCCGGGTGGAGCCCCCGACGAGCACGACGTGGTCGATCTTGTCCTTGGTCAGGCCGGCGTCGGTGATCGCCTGCTCGAAAGGTCCGCGGCAGGCTTCCACCAAGTCGGCGGTCAGCTCCTGGAACTTCGACCGCGTCAACTTGAGGTCCAAGTGCTTGGGCCCGGTGTCGGTAGCGGTTATGAACGGAAGGTTGATCGTCGTCTCCTGCACAGCCGACAGTTCGATCTTGGCCTTCTCCGCCGCCTCCTTGAGGCGCTGTATCGCCATCTTGTCGTTGGACAGGTCGACCCCTTCGGTGTCCTTGAAGGACTTGACAAGCCAGTCGATGACCCTCTGGTCCCAGTCGTCTCCACCGAGGTGGGTGTTGCCGCTGGTCGACTTCACTTGGAAGATACCTTCGGAGATCTCCAAGACAGACACGTCGAAAGTGCCTCCACCCAGGTCGAAGACAAGAACGGTCTGATCCGAGTCCTTGTCAAGCCCGTAGGCCAACGCCGCAGCCGTCGGCTCGTTGATGATCCGGAGCACCTCCAAGCCGGCGATCTGGCCGGCTTCTTTGGTCGCGGTGCGCTGAGCGTCGTCGAAGTAGGCAGGGACCGTGATAACAGCCTGGTTGACAGTATCGCCAAGGTAGCTCTCTGCGTCCCTCTTCAGTTTCTGCAGGATCCTCGCCGAGATCTCCTGGGCGTTGTAGTTCTTCGAGTCGATCGCTATCTTCCAGGAGTTGTCACCCATGTGGCGCTTGACCGAGCGGATCGTCCGATCCGGGTTGGTTATGGCCTGGCGCTTCGCGACTTCGCCGACGAGCACCTCACCGGACTTGGAGAATCCGACTACCGAAGGGGTGGTCCGAGCTCCTTCAGCGTTGGGAATAACAACCGGTTCGCCAGCTTCGAGGACACTGACGACTGAGTTGGTGGTGCCGAGGTCGATTCCGACGGCCTTGGGCATGGCTTGCCTCCGATGTTGTAGTAGATGTCTAACAGCCAGTATAGCTAACTTGAGTCGATTCGACTAAAGAATCTTGACGGTTTTCCACGTCGACTATCCCGGTCGCCTTCGTAAGCTTGTGGAATGGCAAAACCGACACAGCAGGCGTCCCCGGCACGGGCGGGCGAGCCCAAGGACACGAAGTGGTGGACCCTGACAGCGGTGTGTATAGGGACCTTCATGCTCCTGCTGGACATAACGATCGTCAACGTCGCCCTGCCGGCAATCCAAGATTCCCTCAAGTCGAGCTTCGCAGATCTGCAGTGGGTCGTCGACGCTTACGCTTTGACCCTGGCGGCTCTGCTTCTGACCGCTGGGTCCCTCGCGGACATGTTCGGAAGGCGCCGGCTGTGGGTCGGCGGGCTGGTCGTCTTCACCTCGGCTTCAGCGCTGTGCGGCGCCGCGCAGAACCCGCTGATGCTCGAGCTCTCCAGGGGTCTGCAAGGCGTGGGCGGAGCAGTCATGTTCTCCGTTTCACTGGCGCTTCTGGCCAACGCTTTCACCGGCAAGGAGCGCGGCGTCGCCTTCTCGGTGTGGGGGGCTATCACCGGTCTGGCAGTCGCGATCGGCCCGATCGTCGGCGGCGCCCTTGTCACCGGCCTCTCCTGGCGTTACATCTTTTTCGTGAACGTTCCCTTCGGGCTGGGCGCTGTTGCCCTGAGCGTCTCCAAGGTCGTCGAATCACGCAACGAGCTCGCCCGCAGGCCGGACTGGGCGGGCTTCGTTTCGTTCAGCTTGGCTTTGGCGAGTCTCGTCTACGGCCTGATCGAGTCGGGCGAATCCAGCTTCGGAGCGACGACAGTGGTCAGCTCGTTCGTGGCAGCCGGGCTCTTGCTCGCCGTGTTCATCGCCGTCGAGTCGAAAATTGCCGAACCCATGTTCGACCTGTCGCTTTTCAAACTGCCAACTTTCTCCGGTGGTTCGATCGCGGCGTTCGGTGTCTCCGCCGGTACGTTCTCGATCCTTCTCTACCTGGTCCTCTACCTCCAAGACGTCCTCGGCTACAGCGCTCTGCAGACCGGGCTGCGTCTCCTAGTCCTCTCCGGCGGGATCCTCGCAGTGAGCGGCATCGCAGGCAGGTTGTCCTCCAAGGTCCCGGTACGGCTTCTGATCGGCCCGGGCCTGGCGCTAACCGGTATAGGCCTTCTCGCTATGCGCGGCCTCGACGCCACGTCGAGCTGGACACACCTGATCCCGGGCCTGGCCATAGCCGGGGTCGGAGTGGGTTTCATAAACCCGCCGTTGGCCTCGACCGCCGTCGGGGTGGTCACGCCGCAGCGCTCAGGTATGGCGTCGGGGATCAACTCGACTTTCCGGCAGGTGGGGATCGCAACCGGCATAGCGCTGCTCGGGACTCTCTTCGCCAACCACCTGGTGAGCTCGGTAGCGACGCTCACCAGGGGAACACCCCTGGGCGCCCACGCTGCCGCCATCGCCAGCGGCTTGGAGTCGGGGAACGTGCCGGCCCTGTTCGCTTCGGTCCCAGTGTCGCAAAGAGTGCTCCTCGGCACGGTAGTTCGCTCCAGTTTCACTGCTTCTCTCAACGAGATCGCCCTCATAGCAGCGATCATCAGCTTCGCTTCGGCTGGGCTGGCGCTGGCGCTGATCCGCTCGCGTGACTTCGTGTCCGCCCCAGCTGGGAAGGCGTTAGCTGCGGTAGCTCACTGAGCGGCCGGACGCAGCTACGCTCGCCGGCATGGGAAGACTCGTTTTGTTAAGGCACGGGCAGAGCCAATGGAACCTGGAGAACCGTTTCACCGGATGGTGGGACGTGCCTTTGTCGGAGCAGGGCAGGGACGAAGCCCGCTCCGCCGGCTCGCTCCTAGCCGACGAAGGCATCGAAGTGGACGAGGTGTTCACCTCGGTGCTCACCCGGGCGATCAGCACCGCCGAGATAGCGGCCGAACGGATGGGCCAGAGCTGGGTACGTGTTCGCAGGCACTGGCGTCTCAACGAACGCCATTACGGCTCACTCACCGGCATGGACAAGGTCGAGGCCAAGGCAGCTTTCGGCGAAGAGCGCTTCAAGGCGTGGCGGCGATCCTACGACGTGCCGCCGCCGCCGATGGAGGCGGGTCACCGTTTCGACGTGCGCTCCGACCGTCGCTACCGCCACGTCGCCGGCGGGGCAATGCCGGCCACCGAATGCCTCGCCGACGTCGTCGCCCGACTGCTTCCCTACTTTTACGACGTGATCGCACCGGGCCTGCTGGAAGGCTCGACGACCCTGATCGTCGCGCATGGGAACAGCCTGCGCGCCCTGGTGAAGCACCTCGAATCCATCAGCGACGCTGATATAGCTGCGCTGGACATACCCACGGGGGTGCCACGACTCTACGAGCTCGACAAGAGCCTCGCAGTAGTCTCCAGGCGCGACTTGGGAGACCCTGAAGCCATAGCAGCCGCCGCCGAGGCGGTCAGACGGCAGGGTGAACGGAGCTGAATCGTATCTATGACTTCGCCGTCGGGCGCCAACCCATTGTTGATCAAAGCCCGAAAGGCCGCCTTGGTGGAGGATGCCACACTGACCGGCAGCGCGTGGTGCGCCGCTTGGGCCGCGGTAGTGGACGAGTGGCTAGCCGCTCTTTTCGACGCTTCGACAGCGTTGGCTCCCAAGTCCTCAGCCGTGCTGATCGCCGTCGGTGGCTACGGCAGAGGTGGCATGTCCCCGAGCAGCGACCTGGACCTGCTCGTGGTGCACGCCGGACGGGCCAGGGACGTGGGACGGCTTGCGGACGCGCTGTGGTACCCGATCTGGGATAGCGGGATCAGTCTCGACCACAGCGTGCGCACCCTAAAGGAGCTGCGCGCTGCGATGGACTCCGACATCAAAGTCGCGTTAGGCCTCTTGGACGCCCGGGTGATAGCCGGCGACACGAACCTCGGGGAGGCTTCTCTTCGCAGTGTGGCCCAAGCGTGGAAGGACCGCTCGAAGCGCTGGCTGGCGGAAACCGAGGAGGCGGTCAGGTCCCGTCACGAGCGTTTCGGCGACCTGGCGTTCCTGCTCGAACCGGACCTGAAAGAGGCCAGGGGCGGTCTTCGCGACGCTCAACTGCTGCGCAGCATCTCCCGGGTGGAGCCCGCGTTGGAACCGATCGTGTCTGCGCGGGCACTGCCGCGAGCCGAGGAGACGCTAAACGCCGTGCGCGTCGAACTGCAGCGCGGCGGTGCTAACAGCTCCAACGTGCTGGTCCTCCAAGACCAGGACCGTGTCGCTTCACGCCGAGGTCTTCTCGACGCGCGAGGACAGCCCGACGCCGACGCGCTGATGGCGGTCGTCGCTGGAGCGGCAAGGACCGTAGCGTGGGCTTCCGACGACGCGTGGCGGCGTATCAACGCGGCCCTGTCCGGACCGAAGAAGCGCCCTCAGACGGTGGGCCTTGAACCGGGGATCGTCGTCCGGGACGGCGAGGTCGGCCTTCTTAGAGCAGCGGACCCTGCCGTCGACCCGTCGCTGGCGTTGCGCCTCGCCGCCGCGTCGGCCGAGCAGGACTTGCCGATGGCGGCCGCCGCTTTGGACCGGCTGTCCAAACGTGCCCTGCCCCCCGAAGGCACCTGGTCCCCGGCGACCCTCCAAGCCCTGCTACGCCTGCTGGGGGCCGGGCGTCCGGCGGTGGCCGCTATAGAGTCCCTCGACCAGCGCGGGGTCTGGCTTCGATACCTCCCGGAATGGGCTGCGGTCCGGAACCGACCGCAGCGCAACGCATACCACCGTTTCACCGTCGACCGACACCTTCTCGAGACCGTCGCCAACGCCGCAGCCCATCAAAGCGCCGTCCACAGGCCGGACCTGCTCCTCCTCGGCGCCCTTCTCCACGACATCGGCAAGGGTCGGGGCGGGGACCACACCGCCCTCGGGATCAAGATCGTAACCTCCGTGGCGGCTCGTATAGGCCTGAGCGACGCCGACAGGGATCTGCTCGTCTCCTTGGTGCGACACCACCTTCTACTCCCCGACGTCGCCACGAGAAGGGACCTCGACGACCCCGCGACCGCTCAAAGCGTCGCCAGCTCCGTCGGGAATCAGGACACCTTGGAGCTCCTCGCCGTGCTCACCGAGGCCGACAGCCTCGCTACGGGACCCGCTGCCTGGGGGACCTGGAAGGCTGGCCTGGTCGCCCGACTCGTGTCCCAGACTGCCGCCGTTTTGGAGGGACGGCCGCCGCCGGAGGCGGGCAGAGCAGCCCTGAGCGCCGACGAGGCGGCTCTCCTGGCCTGCCGGGACTTGACGGTGCTCGTCGACGGGACCTCGCTCAGGGTCGCCGCGGCGGACCAGACGGGCCTCCTGGGCGTCGTGGCGGGGGTGCTCACCCTGTCAGGGGTTAATGTGCGCTCTGCTACCACGATCTCCGACGAGCTGACAGGAATGGCCCTCCTGCGTTTCGAGGTGGCTCCTGCCTTCGACCGCCTTCCGGACTGGGACCGCTTCGCGACGGACCTGCGAAGCGCTCTCGCCGGCGACACCGACCTCGAGCAACGCCTCGACGAGCGCGAATCCCGCTACCGGCGCTTCCAGGTCAACGTCGCCGCCCGACTTCCCGACGTGGCGGTGATCTTCGACAACACCTCTTCGTCGGCATCGACCATCGTCGAGGTGAGAGCCCCCGACAGGGGACCGGTGCTCTACAAGGTAGCCCGGGCGATCGCCAGCGCCGGTGCGACGATCACGTGCGCTTTGGTGAGCACACTCGGCGCTGAGGCCATAGACGTGTTCTACGTCCACGACGCGAAGGCGGGCCGGATCGACGACCCGGCCCGCCTCGAAGACATCGAGGTTGCGATACTGGGGTCCCTTCAGTCCCCCCGCACGTAGCGGGCGTGCATACGCCACACCCAGACCGACACCGAGAACCAGCCGGCGGCTATCACGACCCAGAACACGGCGAGAAGGCTCTGGTGGTTCCCGGCGAGGATGATCGCCACCCCCAACGCCATGAGCGAGAGCACCATGATCCCTCGCCACACCCAGCCTGAGCGGACAGATCGGGACTGGCTCACCTCCCAGCGCTCGCCGCTCATGGCTGACACGATACGTCCTTTCAGACCGACGGGGGCTGCGGGCTGCAAGGAACGCTTGGGCGGGGTGAAACGTCCCGTGCCACCCCGGCGAAGGGCTGCGGGGCTAGATGGCATCGGGACCCGTCTCGCCAGTACGGATCCTGACGACGGTGTCGAGTTGGGTAACCCAGATCTTGCCGTCGCCGATCTTGTCGGTGCGAGCCGCTTTGGTGATCGCGTCGATGACGCCGGGGACCGAAGCGGTGTCGACGAGGACCTCCACTTTGATCTTGGGCGTGAAGGCGACCTGGTACTCGGCTCCACGATAGACCTCCGTATGGCCCTTCTGGCGCCCGTACCCCTGGGCTTCGCTCACCGTGACGCCTTTGGCGCCAGCGGCTTCGAGAGCTTCACGCACAGCGTCCAACCTGAAAGGTTTGATCACCGCTGTCACCAGCATCATCACTGATCACCTGACCTTCCTGTTAGGTTCGCCGGCGGGGTGTCGCCTATAACCACTGCGGGGTTGCCCCCGCTCGGCCCCAACCCTGCTTGGGCGAAAGCGCCTTTCAAGCTCGGGGAGGCGCCTATGGAGGCCATCTCGCCGATCCTAGTGAATCCGTCGTCGACGGGGTAGGCCTCCTCGTCGTGTATGCCTACGTCGCCCGCTTCTAGCTGCTCGTCTGTCATTCGCAGGCCACGGGTGAAGAAACCGATGATCTTGAGTAACAAGAAGGTGACCAGGCCGTCCCAGACTATGATCGTCAGCGCAGCGAGGAACTGTATCCACAGCTGCTTGGGATTACCGTACAGCAACCCCGCTGTGGTGACCGGACTACCACCGCTACTAGCGTAGACGATCATCGACGGGTCGGCGAAGACTCCTACGAGAAGACCCCCCATCAGCCCGGCTATACCGTGGGTGTAGGCGACTCCCGACGCGTCATCGACCTTACGCAGGGTGATGGGCTGCAGGTAGGTCCAGGCGAACCAGACGATGGTCGACTCTATGATACCGATCCACAAGGCCCCGGACCCGCTCACGTAGCCGGCAGCGGGGGTGATGCCGACCAGACCGCAGATCATCCCGTTCACCGCGCCGAGGAAGGTGGGCTTGCGCTGCTTCGAAAGGACCATGTCCCACACGACCCACGTGAGCAGGGCTGCGGCTGTCGCAACGTTGGTGTTGATCACCGCTGCGGCGGCGTCGGTGCTAGCGAAGTAGGGGTCGCCACCGTTGAAGCCGTTCCAGCCAAGCCACACTATGCCGGCTCCCACGGACACCATCGTGAGGCTGTGAGGCACCCATTTGGCCCTGTCTCGCGCGAGCCGGGGACCGATCACCCAAGCGGCGACGAAACCTGACACTCCCGCAGCGAGGTGGATGACGTACCCACCCGAGTAGTCGAGCGCCCCTTCGTGAGCCCAGTACCCGCCACCCCAGATGAGCATGGCGTTGACGCAGTATACGAAGGTGCACCACGCCGGAACGAAGATCAGCCAGACGACCGGCTTGATCCGCCCGAGCACGCTTCCTAGGAACAAAAGCGGCGTGATCCCGGCGAAGACGAACTGGAAGTAAGCCAGCGCAGTCGTCGGCATCTGCAGCGGCACAGCAGTGCCTATCGGCAGGGCCGCCTGGCCGATCTGGGCGTGACCGGCGTTGATGGTCTCCGGGTGTCCTACGAAGTTGTTGAAGAAGTTCGCGAAGAAATTCCCCGTGTAGTGGTAGGTGTAGGTGTTGGCGGTACCGCCGCCGATCGGGGAGCCGAAACCCATCTTGTACCCCCACAGGACCCAGACGACCATGACCGTCGAAAAACCGGTGAACGCCATGAACATCGTGTTCACGGCCCATCTCTTGGGGACCAGACCGGCGTAGAGGACAGCCAGACCGGGCAGGCTCATCAGCCCTACGAACGTCGCCGCTGTGAGCTGCCAAGCCGTGTCACCGGTGTTGATGTAGCTGGGGTCGGAACAGCTGATCGGTTTGGCAAGGGTGTTGCCGACGTATGCCGCGTTCTTGCCGCACACCGCTGCTGCGTTGCTGGCTTGAACGAGGGCGGTCATCATCAATGACAAGGACCCCTCCTAGGTGGGTCGGGGCGCCGATTCGGCGCCGGTGGAAAGTCCGGTTGGACGACCCCGAGGCTAGAAAGACAGTGTTTCGCCGAGTTCACGGGAGTGTTGCTGCAGTGTTAACAAACCGCAGCGGGGACCGCTCTGTAGGGTCCGCCACGCTGCGAGTCGAGCAGCTAGAGTTGTTTTCATGGCAGCCGACCGTAAGTTGGAGCATCTCGCTCAGGTAGGGATGTTCTCGTCGCTCAACAAGAAGGAACTGGCGATGGTCGCCCGCGCTTCAGACGTGGTCAGCGTCGCTCCGGACACCCAGATCGTGCGCGAAGGCGACTTCGGCCACGAGTTCTACCTGCTCCTTCAAGGGACGGCTACGGTACGGCGTGCCGGCCGTAAAGTGGCGCAGCTCGGCGAAGGGGACTACTTCGGAGAGCTCGCTTTGCTGGATCGGGGGCCTCGGTCGGCCACCGTCGTCGCTGACGGAGAGTGCGAGCTTTTGGTAATAGGTCAGAGGGAATTCGTCGGCGTGATCGACCAGGTGCCCGCAGTCGCCAGGAAGCTGCTCTCTTCCATGGCCGCCCGCCTGCGCGAAGCCGACCGCAAAGCCGTGTCGCACTGATCCAGGCAGGGCGGGCCATCTGGGTCCGTCTGGGCCATCTGGGTCCGTCTGGGCAATTCTGCCCGCTGGCATATAGGGTCTGTGCACCCGATCCAGCGCACACCCGCACCGGAGGAAGCCACCTGTGAACCAAGATATCCGCCTGGCCCTGGGCCTCGCCGTGACAGTCCTCGGCTTGGCGCTAGTCGCCCGACGGGCCCTGTTTCTCTACCGTCTCGTCACCGACGGCGCTCCTGCCCCGGGACGAGCATCGGACGTCAAAGAGGCTCTCAAAGCCGAAATGGCCGACGTGTTCGGCCAGCGCAAGCTGCTCAAACGACCCGGTCCGGGCTTGGCGCACTTCTTCACCTTCTGGGGGTTTATAGTCCTCACGCTCACGATCATCGAAGCGTACGGGGACCTGTTTTCCAAGACGTTCGCGATCACCTCGTGGACCGGTCTCGGTTTCCTGGAGGACTTCTTCGCTGTAGCGGTGCTAGCAGCGCTGGTCACCTTCAGCGTGATCCGGATTAAGAACAGCCCGGCGCGCAATGACCGCAAGAGCCGATTCTACGGTTCTCACACCAAGGCGGCGTGGTACACCCTGGCGATGATCTTCGGGGTCGTCGCGACGTTGCTGTTGTATCGGGGAGCGCAGGTCGACACCGGGGACTTCCCATACGGCAAAAGTTGGTGGCCTTTTGCGTCACGGCTGATCGGCGGGGCGTTCTCCGGGCTCTCGAAAGGAGCGAACCTGGACTTGGAGACTGCGTTCATCCTGGCGCAGATCGTGATCTTGTGGGGCTTCTTCGTGTTCGTGCTCAACTCCAAGCACCTGCACATCTTCGTGTCCGAACCGAACGTGCTTTTCTCCCGGCGACCCAAAGCTCTCGGCCCTCTCGCCACAACCCCCGACATGGACCCCGAAAACATGACCGAAGAGACAGTCTTCGGTACCGGTCAGGTCAGCCATCTCACCTGGAAGCAGCGTCTCGACCTGATCAGCTGCACCGAATGCGGACGCTGCCAGGACCAGTGCCCTGCGTGGGCTACCGGCAAACCTCTGTCCCCGAAGCTTGTGATCATGGACCTGAGGGAGCACCTTTTCGCTTCAGCCGGGGAGCTGCTGGCCAAGAAGGCGGCTGCGTCGGCCGGCACCGCCGGGGAGCTAAGCGCGGGGAACGTCGCCGTGGCCTCCAAGCCCCTGGTCCCCGATGTGATCGCTTCCGACGTGCTGTGGTCGTGCACGACGTGCGGGGCTTGCGTCGAGCAATGCCCGGTCGACATCGAACACGTGGACACCATCGTCGACATGCGCCGCTACCAGGTGCTCATCGAGGCGGAGTTCCCGACCGAGGCGAACCTCATGCTCCGCAACGTGGAGAACCGCGGCGACCCGTGGGGCCTCGGATCGTCCCAACGTCTCGCCTGGACTGAAGGACTCGGCTTCGACGTTCCAGTCGTCTCGGGGACGATCCCCGACGACGTCGAGTACCTGTTCTGGGTAGGCTGCGCCGGGGCCCTCGACGAGCGGGCGCGCCGGACCACCCAGGCGGTCGCCCGACTCCTCCACCAGGCTGGCCTCACCTTCGCCGTTCTCGGCCCGAAAGAGTCCTGCACCGGCGACCCGGCCCGCAGACTGGGCAACGAATACCTATTCCAAACCCAGGCGCAGACCAACATCGAAACGCTAAAGGCAGCGGGAGTCCGCAAGATCGTCGCCAGCTGCCCCCACTGCTTCAACTCCATCGCCCGTGAGTACCCGGCTCTCGGCGGCAACTTCGAGGTTTACCACCACACACAGCTGCTCGAGAAACTTCTCTCAACTGGGACGCTCAAGCCAATCAACCGCGTAGAGCAGAAGGTCACCTACCACGACCCGTGCTACTTGGGGCGTCACAACGAGGTCTACGACGAGCCGCGGGGCGTTCTCGGACACGTGCCAGGGGTGAAAGTCGAGGAGATGCACCGCTGCCGCAACAAGGGTTTTTGCTGTGGAGCCGGCGGGTCGCGAATGTGGCTGGAGGAGAACATCGGGACGCGAATCAACGTCAACCGCACCGACGAAGCGCTCGCCACCGGCGCTGACGTGATCTCCACTGCCTGCCCGTACTGCCTGATCATGCTCGACGACGCAACCAAAGCACGCCAAGCCGAGGGCACCGTCCCCGAGTCGGTGCGGGTGATGGACGTAGCCCAGCTCCTCGAGGAATCCCTCAGCTCGCCGCGAGGCACATGAGGGATCTCCGTGCAGCTCGGCTAGGCCGAGCGGACCGCTTCGAGGACCTCGTCGAAGGCAGCAAGGTTGTGCCCGGACACGAACCGGTCAACGTAGGGCAAGGCGGCCGCCATACCCCCAGCGAGAGGGGCGTATCCGGGAGCCGCCTTGCGTGGGTTCACCCAGACAACCCGGAATGCGAGACGCGACAGGCGGGCCATCTCCTGGGCCACCAGAGCGGTGTCGGATCGCTCCCAACCGTCGGATACCACTAACACGACAGCCCCGCGGGCCATGCCGCGCCGCCCGAAACCGTCGTTGAACGCCTTTAGCGCTTCGCCGATCCGGGTACCTCCGGCCCAGTCAGGCGCTGTGCGCCCCGCTAGCTCCAGTGCGAGGTCCGGGCTCGACACCCTAAGCGCCCTGGTCAGGCGCGTCAGGCGCGTGGCGAAAACGAACGCCTCGGCCCTAGACCCCGGTGTGCGCACGGCCGCAAGCAGCAGCGTCAGGTACACCCTGGCGAACTGCTCCATCGAGCCCGACACGTCACAGATCGCCACCAGCCGGCGTGGCCGGCTGCGGAGCCGGCGCCGGACAGCGACCAGTGGCTCCCCACCGCTGCGACGCGACCGGCGAAGCGTGGCCCGCACGTCTAGGCGGTCTCCTCTGCGGTGCTGCGACGCGCGCCGGCTACGCCGGGGCGGGGGCGCCACAGCCACCCTGGCTACGAGCGATCGCAGAGCCTCAAGCTCCGCTGGACTGAACGCTGAGAAATCCTTGTTTCGCAGCCTCTCTTCGGCGCTGGTCGCGGCGAGGAGCACGAGCGACTCGGATTGATCTCTCCCCTTGGGATCGGATTGGTCCCCGCCGGAGCGCTCGGAGAGGCGCGACTGGAGCCGGCCGTCACGCCTGGCGGCTGCGTCCAGACTCGGCGGGCCGCTTTCCGGGCGGCGCTGGGGACCCGGCGCCCCCGCGCGGACCGAGACCGGCGGCGTCTGGCCCCTGAAGTCTGCGGGGTCTACCAAGCCGCCGAAGACCTGGGCGAACACCCGGTCAAACACGGCGATCTCGCCGGGGCCGCCTACTAGGGTGACGCGGGCCAGCCAGTACAGTTCGTCGACGCTGTAGGGCGTCGAGATCGCGATGCCTGTCGCAAGGCGCCCGGCCCGGTCAGGGCCGACCGGCACCCCGGCTGCGTGCAGGAGAGCGGCGAAGCGGGCCACCACGTCGGCGAGGTCAGGAGCGTTAAGCGCTCCGGCGGCGCCAACCCCCTCTGACGCGCCAACCCCCTCTGACGCGCCGGCCCGCTCTGGCACGCCTACGGCGCTCCCGCCAACCACGAGGAACCTCTGCTGTCGATCAACTCCACGTCCTCCCGGTACTTGGCAACACTACCGAGCGTCTGCGTGAGGACTCCAGGGTCGAGCCCGACGATATCTGCGATGCCAAGTAGGTCCAGCGCGCCGACCCAGTTGATCGCCTCAGCAACCCCAGGGGGCTTCTGCACGTCCAGGGTCCGGATCCGTGCCACCGCTGCAGCTACCTGCCGAGCAAGGCTGGCTCCAGCTGCGGGGACTCTTCGCCGAATTATGGCCGTCGCTCGGGCTACGTCGGGGTAATCGATCCAGTGGTAAAGGCATCGGCGCTTTAGGGCGTCGTGGAGGTCACGAGTCCGGTTCGACGTGAGAATAACTATCGGTGGGTAGGCAGCACGTAGGGTACCGATCTCGGGCACAGTTACGCTGCCTTCGGCCAGAAGCTCTAACAGGAACGCCTCGAATTCGTCGTCGGCACGGTCGACCTCGTCGATGAGCAACACCGCCGGTCGTGGCCCGGGGTGCTCGACTGCGCGTAAGAGCGGCCGGTCAGTCAGGTACTCACGGGAAAACAAGTCTTCGCTGCCCAGCGCCGTCCCCGCCGACTCCGCCAGTTTGATAGAGAGAAGCTGGCGGGGGAAGTCCCACTCGTAGAGGGCCTCTGACGCGTCGATCCCCTCGTAGCACTGCAGGCGTATGAGCGGCGTTTCACAAACCGCCGCTAAGGCCTTTGCCGCCTCGGTCTTACCGACCCCCGCCTCGCCCTCCAAGAGCAGCGGCTGAGGTAAGCGTACCGCGCAGAAAAGGGCTGTCACCAGACCTTGGTCGGCCAGGTAGCCGGCCTGGTCCAGAGCCGCACCAAGCGTCGCCGGGGACGCCAGGGCCTCCTCGACAGTGTTCAACTCGAAGCGCTGAGCGGGTAGGACGCCGGGTCAGCAAGGAAGGCCTTCCGGCAGCCCGCTCCACAGAACCACACGCTCACCCCCGCATGTGACGGGTCGGGGTGCTCGCAGGACAGGGCGTCTTGGGACATGATCACAGACATCCCGCAAACCGGGTCGGTAGCCATGCACACCGACTCCACGAGCGGCCTGCCCGGCCTGGGCGCCCGCGGCTGACAGGACACGATCTCGGCGAGTATAGACAGGGCGATCTCCTCAGCCGTGCCCGCTCCTATGTCGAGGCCAGCCGGGCTGCGAACCCTCGCTTTCGCTTCGCTGTCTACCTCCAAGGAGGCGATAATCGAGGCTCCCCGCTTCGCGCTCGCGACCAGGCCGACGTAAGGAACGCCAGCGTCGAGGGCGGCGGCGATCGGCCCGGCCTCGTCCCCACCGTGGGAGGCCACGACGAGCGCCGCAGCGTCACCTTCGACTCGTCCATCCCAGCCCGACATCGCATAGCCAAGCGACCGGCCGATGTCAGCCAACGACCGCGCCGTCGGGCTGTCGCCGACTACCTGCACCAGAGGCGGGGGAACAGACGGCTCCAAGAACACTTCGAGCGTACCGCCCGACAGGCAAGGGTTGTGCAGCACGCGCTTGCCCGGCTGGTCCGGTTCGGGGTCGGGGGTTATACGCAGCAGCGTCGGAAGGCCCGAGGGGAGGGCTTCCAGGCAGACGGCTCGCACGCTCGCCTGGGCGCAGTCGCCTCCAACGAAGCCTTCGATCGATCCGTCGGCATGGATGATCGCCTCGTCACCGGGTTTGGCCGAGGTCGGAGCCTGGGCGCAGACGACCCGGGCGTGCACGAACGGCACGCGAGCCGAGCGAAGCTCCGCAGCTCTCTGTGACAAGTCCTGGCGGATCATCGCTTCCAGTCCACCATCAGTCGATCGCCAGGTCCGGCCGTATCGGCCTGCCCTGCATAGCCCGCCAGGTAACAGCGGGCGTGAAAGGCATATCCGCCGAGCGGATCTGCAAAGCGTCGAGGACAGCGTTGACGACCGCTGGGGGGGAGCCGACAGTCGCCGACTCTCCCACGCCTTTCACTCCGATGGGGTGGTGAGGCGACGGGGTGACAGTCTCGCCGAGTTCCCAGCTGGGGCATTCCATCGAGGTGGGAAGCAGGTAGTCCATGAAAGAGCCGCCCAGGTTGTTGCCTTCCGAGTCGAACGCGATCACTTCCATCAGTGCCATGCCGACACCGTCTGCGAGACCGCCGTGGACTTGACCCTCGACGATCATCGGGTTGATCCGCGGCCCACAGTCGTCGACCGCGATGAAGCGCCGGACTTTGACCGCACCCGTCTCAGGGTCGACGTCGACAACGCAAATGTAGGCCCCGAACGGGTAGGTGAGGTTCGGAGGGTTATAGACCACCGACGCGTCGAGGTGCCCTTCGACCCCTTCGGGCAGCTCGAGGCTGCTGTGGGCTGCCATCGCTATCTCGGCCATGGTCTTGCCTACCGACGGGTCGCCTTTCACATACCAGCGGCCATGCTCCCACTCGAGGTCCTCAACGGAGCATTCGAGCGCTGCCGCCGCTACGACCTTGGCTTTCTCCTTTACCCGCTGGGCGGCCACAGCTGCCGCAGCGCCAGACACCGGCGTCGAGCGCGAACCGTAGGTTCCGAGTCCGAACGGGGTGTTGTCGGTATCCCCGTGGATCACCTCGATGTCCTCAGGGGGGATGCCGATGACATGCGACACTATCTGCGCGAAGGTCGTCTCGTGCCCTTGGCCTTGGGTCTGGACGCTCAGGCGCAGCTGGGCTTTGCCGGTAGGGTGCAGACGCAACTCGCACCCGTCGGCCATGCCTAAGCCGAGGATGTCCATGTGCTTTCGGGGGCCCGCCCCTACCGCCTCAGTGAAGAAAGAAAGACCGATGCCCATCAGCGGCGCCGACGGGTCAGCCCCCGGCTTAGCCGCCTCCTCCCGGCGCTTGGCCTGCTCGGCCCGAAGCTCCTCGTATCCGGCTATGCGCATAGCTTCCTCCAGCGCCCTTGGGTAGTTGCCCGAGTCGTAAACCCAGCCAGTCGGCGAGGTGTAAGGGAACTGCTCAGGTCGCAGAAGGTTCTTCATGCGAAGTTCGGCGGGATCCATCCCGAGCTCGAAGGCGAGGCAGTTCACCATCCGCTCGACGAGATAGACCGCCTCGGTGATACGGAACGAGCAGGCGTAGGCGACACCGCCCAGAGCCTTGTTGGTGTATACGGCGGTCACCTTGCAGTGCGCGGCCGGGTAATCGTAGGAGCCGGTGAACACGTGGAAGAACCCCGCCGGGAACTTCGTGGGCTGAGCGACGCCGTTGAAAGCCCCGTGGTCGGCGAGGACGTTCACCCGCAGACCGAGGATCTTGCCGTCCCTCGTCGCCGCGATCTCGCCGTGCATGTGGTAGTCCCTGGCGAAAGACGTGGACATCAGGTTCTCGGAACGGTCCTCCACCCACTTGACCGGCACCCCGGTCACGATCGACCCGACGATCGCCAGGACGTAGCCAGGGTATATGCCGACCTTGTTACCGAACCCACCGCCGATGTCAGGGGAGATCACCTGGATCTTCTGCTCAGGTAAGCCGGCTACGAGCGCGTAGACGGTCCGGTGGGCGTGGGGGGCTTGAGTCGTCGTCCATATCGTCAGCTTGCCGGTGACCTTGTCCATGTGCGCTACCGCACCGCAAGTCTCCATGGGCGCGGGGTGGACCCTCGGGTAGATCATGTCTTCTGCGACGACGACCTCGGCGTTAGCAAACACCTCGTCGCAGGCTGCCGCGTCGCCTGCTTCCCAGTCGTAGATGTGGTTGTCGGTGCGGCCCTCAAGGTCGTCGCGGATGACGGGCGCGTCGGGGTCCAGCGCGCGGCGTGCGTCCACTACAGCCGGTAGTGGCTCGTAGTCGACTTCTATCAGTTCCAGCGCATCACGAGCCGAGTATTCGTCTTCGGCTATGACGAAAGCGACCTCTTGGCCTTGGAAACGGACCTTGTCGGTAGCCAGGACGGCGACCACGTCGCCTGAGAGGGTCGGCATCCACGCGAGGTTCAGGCCTTCGAGGATCTTTCCGGTGAGCACCGCTTTGACCTTCGGGTGGGCCTCTGCCGCTGACGTGTCGATCGAAACGATCTTCGCGTGAGCGTACGAGCTGCGCAGGATCGCCCCGTGGAGCATGCCCGGCAAGACAAGGTCGTCCACGTAGTGGCCTTGACCGCGCACGAACCGGGCGTCCTCCTTGCGCAGCATCTTCCCGAAACCCATGGGGTTCCCGGCTGGGCTGGTGAGCATGTCAGGGCTCGGGATTTGAGTGGCTGTCACAGCACGGCCTCCTCGGCTTCGCGGTCTGATAGACTGGTTTCGGCTTGTTTGCGGGCTGCCCAACGGATGGCCCGGACTATGTTCTCGTAGCCCGTACAGCGGCACAGGTTCCCTGAGATAGCCTCTCGGATCTTCGCTTCATCGGGGTCGGGGTCTCGGTCCAAAAGCGCTCTGGCGACCATCATCATCCCAGGGGTGCAAAAGCCGCACTGCAGGCCGTGCTCTTCGATGAAACCCTGCTGGACTGGGTCGAGCGAGTCGCCTTCCAGGTCTTCCACCGTTCGCACCGAGCGGCCGTCCGCCATCGCCGCAAGCGTCGTGCAGCTTTTCACCGGCATCCCGTCCAACCACACCGTACAAGCCCCGCAGTTGGACGTGTCACACCCCCAGTGCGTGCCCGTCATCCCCAGCGTATTGCGCAGGTAGTGCACGAGGAGCAGCCGGTCTTCGATGTCCGCCGAGGTCTCCCTGCCGTTAACTTCGATCGTCACTCTCATCTTTAATCGTCCACTCCTCGGGTTTCTCCTCCGTCGCTGCCTACGCGTGCTGCGGATATCGACCGGCGCAGCGCTCTACCGACGAGCACGCCAACCAGGTGCCGCTTGTAGTCCTCGGGTCCTCTTTGGTCTGCGGTCGGGTTGCAGCTCGCCGCACAGATCGCTGCCGCAGCGCCGAGGGCTGCGTCGTCAGGTCGCTTGCCTAGGAGAGCCGCTTCGGCCTGCGGGCACGTGAAGTGCTCAGAGCCAACCGCTGTGATACCTATGCCCACGTCCGACACGACGTCCCCGTCTAGTGTCACGAAAGCTCCGGCTGCTGCTATAGACCAGTCGCCTGCGCGCCGTTCGACTTTCTCGTAGGCGCTACCGACCGACGTGCGGATCGGCACTCGCACCTCTACGAGGATCTCCCCGTCGCCGACTGCCGTCTCGTAGGGGCCGACGTGGAATTCTCTCAGGGGCACTCGACGGACACCGCTCGTCGAGCGGATGACCACTTCGCCTCGAAGCGCTGCGAATACAGCGGACAGGTCCTCGGAGGGGTCCGCCTGGCAGAGGGATCCGCCGACAGTCCCCCGGTTGCGCACCAGCGGATCGGCGATGACCCGTTCCGCCTCGGCAAAGATGCGGTAGTGCTCGCCGAGCAGCGGCGACTCGAGCACGGCTGCGTGCCTCGTCATAGCGCCGATGGCCAGATGATCCCCGTCGACCCTGATGTAGTCGAGGTCTGCCAGACCGTTGATGTCGACGAGCGCTTCAGGCCGGGCCAGTCGGAGTTTCATCATCGGCAGGAGGCTGTGACCTCCCGCGACCAGCCTGGCCTCAGGCCCGTAACGTCCGAGCAGGGCGAGCGCCTCGTCGACGCTGCCGGCCCGCTCGTAGGTGAAAGGTGCTGGAACCTGCAATGCGTTCAACCCCCTTTTGTTGGTCCGACCTCGCCGGACCAAGGTTTATCCGAACCGTATTTTTATCCGGCCAACAGGGACTGTCAACGGTCGGCTAAGCAAACGGTTATCTACGGCGGGCCGTTCGTGGTAGATGTATGGAAGTGCGCCCGGCGACTTTACCCTCGTGACTCTCACGCAACTAGAGGTGTTCGTCTTAGTCGCGCGCCTCGGATCGGTGAAGGCTGCCGCAGATGCCCTCGGGGTGAGCGAGCCGGCGGTGTCCGGGGCGCTCGCAGCGCTTAGGCGCCAACTCGACGACCCTCTGGTCACCAGAACCCCCACCGGGATGGCCCTGAGCCCCGCCGGTCAGCGATTCGTTCCGATCGCTTCGCAGATAGTCGGGCTGGCCGCCGAGGGTGAGGCGGCGGTGCGCAGCGCCAACGGCTCCCCCGAGCGTGTGCGCACCGCTGCGACGTCCACGGTGGCGGAGTTCGTCGCCCCGCCGCTGATCGCAGCTTTCAGCTCCAGGGCGGCGAACGTGGAAACGACGCTCGGCGTCGCCGAGTCGGCTGCCATGCCGGCCCTGCTACACGAGCGACTCGCCGACGTCTGCTTCGGTCCGCGTCTCACCGGGGAGCCCGCCGACGGGATCGCCAGCGCGGCCATGATGCGCTACAGGCTGGTCGTGGTCGCCTCACCCGACTTCCACCTGGCAGGGCGGGGTCCGCTGCGCTGGGAAACTCTCGTTCGCGAGGACTGGCTCGTCGCCCCGTCGGGCATCGACCCTTCGAGCGAGGTCGGAATGCTGATGCAGCGTCTCAGGGTCCCCGACCGAAGGGTAAGGGTATTCCCCAACCAGGCGGCGGCGTGGTCAGCTGCGGCGGCCGGCGGTGGTGTGGCCCCGGCGATATCGCACCTCGTCAAACCGGAGATTGACCGCAACGTACTGTGCCGGCTCGCAGTCGAGTCGACACCTTTGAACCTGATGTGGTACGTGAGCACTCTCAGGTCGGAGCGTCGCCCTCCGGGGGTTGCCGCCTTGGTGCGATTCCTGGCGACGAGCGAAGCCGTGCAGGCCATGCACAAAAGCGACGGGGCGGTCCCACCGAGCAGGTTCCGCCCGCCGGTCTACGTGACGCTATGGAGTTGACAGGGCCGGATTGCGCACCTCCCGATAGCTCAGGCGACTCCCGCCGCCTCACGCCTGACCGGCACCCCGGCTGCTTCGAGTGACACCAGCAAGTCGTGCGGGCTGCTCGACGCTGACAGCGCCGACTGCACGCTGATCTTCTTCTCTATCACCAGCTTGCGAAGAGCTTGGTCGAAGCTTTGCATCCCGTGGTAGTCGCCCTCGGCGATCTGCTGGTCAATCGTGGCTCCGTCGCTGTTAGGGTCGGCGATCCTGTCGGCGATCCGGCCGGTGACCACCATCACCTCGATGGCAGCCACCCGCCCCTGGCCGTCCCGGGTAGCGACAAGGCGCTGGCTTATCACCCCTCGCATGGCTCCGGCTAGCGTCATGCGAACCTGGTGGCTCTGAGCGGCCGGGAAGAAGTCGACTACCCGGTTAATGGTTTCTGTAGCGTTCGTCGTATGCAGGGTAGAAAGGACGAGATGGCCCGTCTCCGCCGCTGCAAGGGCCGCTGATACGGTCTCGGCGTCTCGCATCTCGCCGACGAGGATCACGTCGGGGTCCTGGCGCAGCACCCGTCGCATCGCCTGAGCGTAGTCCTCGGTGTCGGTCCCGATCTCGCGCTGCCAGATGACCGAGCGTTTGTCAGTGTGGATCACTTCAATCGGATCCTCGATCGTGATCACCTTGCACGCGCGGTTCGAGTTTATGTGGTCGATCATCGCAGCGAGGGTGGTCGTCTTTCCGCTTCCTGTCGGACCCGTGACCAAGACTAGACCGCGGGGCTCTTCGGCCAGCTTGGTGACTATAGGTGGCAGGCCGAGCTCTGCGGCTGTGACGGCCACTGGAAGCACACGTCGCAACACTAAAGCCACGGTACCCCGCTGCATACACACGTTGCCCCTGAAACGTCCAATCCCCGCGAAGGACAGCGAGAAGTCCGCTTCGCCGGTCCGTTGGAACTCGTCCCAACGTTTGGTCGGGACGACCTTGGACAGGACCCCTGTGAGGTCTTCGTCGCTGACCGGCGGGAACGGCGCTGGGCGCAGGTCGGTATTGACCCTAACCCGGGGCAGACTGCCAGCTCCCACGTGCAGGTCTGAGCCTCCGAGCTTTACCAGGTGCCTCAGCACCTCGACAAGATCCCACATATCTAGGTCGTATCGGCAAACCCCAGACGGACTAAAGCACAGGCTCCCTGCTGGAGGTAGCGGCCCCTAGACAGGGAGATTTCGAGCTACGAGGAAGCAGCAGCAGCGTTCGAGGCGACAGGTCCCACCTGTAGCAAAAGGTCGGACGAGTTGGAGCAGCCCTGGGTGTTCTGGGCTACGAATAGCGCTGCGGTCTGGTTAGGAGGGTAGATCCGCAAACCGGCGACGTTGGTCAGACCGCAGCTCGACGGATAGTTTCCCGCCACCACCTCTCTGAGGGTCGCGAAAGCGGAAGAGCCGGACTGCAGGGTCACCGCCGTCACGGTGCCCGTCAGGCGCGCCGCGGGTGCTCCAATCTGAGTTCCCTGGGAGCCGGCGACGTATGACACACCCGGGTAGCCGGTGAGAGTGCACGACACTTTCGAGGTGTTGGTAAAGGTCAGCACGTAGTAGGTGCTCCCAGCGGCTCCGTTAGGGGCGCCGAGCGCGACACTGAGAGCGCTGGTCGGGCACGGCAGCGGCCCAGCGGCGGTCGTCGGGGGTGCGGTAGTCGTGGCCGGCGAGGTCGCTGGAGGGCTGGTAGTCGTCGAAGTCGACGTCGGGGAGCTGGAAGTCGAACCCACAGTGGTCTGAGGTCCCGGTCCCGTAGAGGTCGTTGAGGGCGTGACACTTGCGGATTTGTGCGCCGACGACCCGCACGCTGCGAGTGCTCCAGCCGCAAGAACCGTGGCCGCTGCTTTCATCCCGATCTTTGCGCTGAAGCTGCTCGTAGGTGCCATAGGTGTTCTCACTGTCTTTGCTTACCCTTTAGGCGTGTAGTCTAAGCGCCCAATCACGTGGGGACGTCAGCTCACGTCGGCGGTTCTGATCTCGAAGTGCAAGAACTCCGGGTCGCGACCTACGTGCGTAAGCCCCGCCGAGAGCATCACCTTCTGAGATGCAATGTTGTCCGGCGTGGTGCGGCCTCTCACCCGAGTGACGTCGGGCCGGCTCGCGGCGAACCTGAGCATCTGGCGCAGAGCGTCGGTAGCAACCCCCCTGCCCCTGACCGACGGCACGACGCCGTAGCCGACCTCGACCATCCCCTCTTTGGGGGGACCGTGGAACCCGATTCCGCCCACCACGACACCGGCTTCGAGGATCTGGTAGTAGCCGAAAGGGTCGGAACGGGAGCGGCCACCGAAGAACGGCAGCTGGCGTAGGTAAGCCAGGCAGGCGCGACGATCTCCTTCCATCGGATACCCGTCCGCCCAGGGCCGGTCACCAGGGTTGCGCCGCGCCGAAGTCACCCTCTTGGCCACTTCCCTGGTCACGAGCTCAAGCTCGAGCGGGTTCACCCCTACATGATGCTCCAAGCCGAGCAGGCGCGGGTCCGATACGGTGAGGGTCTTATGCTTGGAGTTTCGAGTTGAGCAAGGCTTATCGTCGTCTCGACCTCGCGGCTCTCAAGACGGCGGAAGTGGCGCCGGGCACGCGAGCCCGGATCTTGCGTTTCCTGCGCCCCTACCGGAGCCGGCTGGCGCTGTACCTGGTGTGCATAGCGGCTGCGGCCGCTATCGGTTCGGTACCCCCGCTGCTCGTTCGCGATCTGATCGACAACGGCATCGGCCGGCGCGACGTGAGCCTCGTCGACGTGCTCGCTGTCGCCATGGTCGGCCTGGCCCTCGCCACCACAGCCCTGTCGCTCCTGAACCGGTGGCTGGCCTCGGTGATCGGCGAGAGGATCATCTACGACCTTAGGGTGTCGCTGTTCGAACACGTCCAGCGGATGCCGATCGCCTTTTTCACCCGCACGCAGACCGGGTCGCTGATGTCGAGGCTGACCAACGACGTCCTCGACGCGCAGAACGCTGTCGGGACGGCCGCTTCGGTCGTGTCGGACGTCCTCACCTTGGTTGCGACGCTGGTACCAATGTTTGCGTTAAGCCCGTCGATCACCGCCCTCGCCCTTTTGGTCGTACCGCCTTTCATCGTCGTGGACCGCCTGTTGGCAGGCCGGATAAGCCGGCTGTCGCGACGTCAGATGCAGTACAACGCCGCTATGAGCGTGACGATGACCGAACGCTTCAACGTCGGCGGGGCCATGCTCTCCAAGCTGTTCGGCCGCCCTGCAGACGAGTCACGGCAATTCTCCGAGCGGGCGGGGGCCGTACGCGACGCCGGCATCCAGCTCGCCTTGATAAGCCGCTACCTGTTCACCGCCCTGGCGCTCGTGGGAGCTGTCGGCACCGCTGCCGTCTACTGGCTGGGCGGACGCGAGGCAGCGACCGGCCACCTAGCGGTCGGTACGGTCGTCGCTCTCGCGGCCTATGTCACCCGGCTGTACTCGCCTCTGACCGACCTGGCCAGCACCAGGGTCAGCCTCCTCGGGGCTGTGGTCAGCTTCGACAGGGTCTTCGAGGTCCTCGACGCCGAGCCGACAGTCGCTGACCGGCCGGGCGCTACCAAGCTCGGGCGAGTCGCCGGAAAGATCGAAGCATCGGGTGTGTGGTTCCGCTATCCGGCGCCTTCTGAGGTGTCCGTGGCCTCGTTGGAGTCCCGCGACGACGGGACGGCGGACACCGCGCTGTCCGCCGAGGAAGGATCGTGGGTACTGCGCGACGTTTCCTTCGTCGCCGAGCCTGGCACGATGACAGCTCTCGTAGGACCTTCCGGCGCTGGCAAGACCACCCTTTCGAGCCTTCTGCCCAGGCTCTACGACGTCACGGAGGGTTCGATAACCCTCGACGGGATCGACGTCCGCTGCGTGACCACAGAGTCGCTCCGGGGGGCTATCGGCGTGGTCAGCCAAGACGCACACCTTTTCCACGACACGATCCGTGCGAACCTGCTGTACGCAAGACCAGACGCTACACAAGCCGAGCTTCTCGAAGCCTGCGAAGCCGCCCGGATATCCGAGGTGATAGCAGCGCTGCCAGACGGTTTCGACACCGTGGTCGGGGAGAGAGGCTACAGGCTCTCCGGCGGGGAGAAGCAGCGGCTCGCTATCGCCCGCGTGCTTCTCAAGGACCCGTCGATCGTTATCCTAGATGAAGCGACCGCCCACCTCGACTCGGAAACCGAACTGGCGGTCCAGCAGGCCCTGGCAGCCACCTTGAAGGGTCGCACCTCGGTCGTCATTGCGCATCGTCTATCGACGATCCAGTCCGCTGATCAGATCCTCGTGTTGGACCAGGGCACGGTAGTCGCCCGTGGCAAGCACGACCAGCTGATAGCCCAGGGTGGGCTGTACGCAGATCTTTACCAGACCCAGTACCGCCGAGACGAGTTGGCTGGCACCGCCTGACCTGCTCTGGCCGACGCCGACTCTCTAGGCGTGGGGGTGGCCGTGTCCCTGCTCGCCCCTGGTCGTGTCGAGCCAACGTTTGAGCCCCGCAGCGTTGGAGTGAATCCCGTTGAGCGTCTCCAGCTTCGCGCGGTTCTCCTCCGACACTCCTTCGATCCGCCCCCCGAAGCGCGCCGTTAGCGCCTCCTCGATGTCGCCTCCCGCCCGCCACGCCGACTCGGCGGTCTCCGCCCACTGGCGCAGCGTGCTTTCAGCTTCCTCCAGCAGCCCTAAGGGGTCCCCGAGGAGACCATAGTGGGCCAACGCGATGCCGCTGGGGCTTCTCGCAGCGAACTTGTGGAGCGAGGTGACCGCCTGGTCCAAGTCGAAGTCGGCGGGCGGAGTAGCGGGCCGCAGGACGCCCGCGTCTGGTAGGCGCACACCTACTGCGTCGCCAGCGAAGATGATCCCGCTATCGCTGTCGTGCAGGGCAAGGTGGTGCTTGGCATGGCCAGGCGAGTCGATGGTCGTCAGGGTCCTGCCTGGGCCGACCTTTATCTGTTCGCCGTCGGCGAGCACCTGAACGCGTTCCACTGGGGTCGGGTCCAAACGGCCGTAGAGACTATCGAGCAGATCCCCGTAGACCATCGCCGCGGAGCGCACCAGCCTGGAAGGGTCGACCAGGTGTCGAGCCCCTTTCTCGTGTACGTACACGGTGGCGTTGGGAAACGCCCTCGCCACGTCGCCAACTCCACCAGCGTGGTCTAGGTGGATGTGGGTGACCGCTACACCAGCCAGTTCGGAGGGTCCGACCCCGTGACGAGCGAGAGCCTCCAGGAGGGTTGGCACCGACGACTGGCTTCCGGTCTCTATCAGCACCGGGGAGGGACCCTCAACGAGGTATCCGGCGGTCACCTTTTCCCAGCCCCCGAGGAGGGTGTCGACTTCGAGCACCCCAGGTCCTATGTAGCTCGACATAGCTACAGCGTAGAACGCTCCGCGGGGTTCACACCGCATCGACGCGCGGGCGACCGCTGTGGGTAACATTCCCCGGTGGACGCTGCCCGGCTCGTGGCGCTGGGAGCCGCAGGTCTGGGCGCCGGTTTCGTCAACGGGGTTGCCGGAGGTGGCTCTTTAGTGTCGTTCCCCGCGCTTCTCGCCGTGGGCCTCCCAGCGCTGAACGCAAACGTCACGTCGACGGTGGGTATCTGGAGCGGTTACGTCGGAGGTTCCGCCGGCTTCGCAGCGGAGATCTCGACCCAGAGGACCAATCTCAAGAAGCTGGCGGTGCCGACCCTGGCGGGGAGCGCGGCCGGCGTCGTCCTTCTGCTGGCCACCCCGGCGAGCGCTTTCAGTCTCCTAGCACCCTACCTAATCCTGGTTGCCTGCGGCCTCTTCGCCGTCCAACCATTGGTTTCCAGACACTTTCAGCTCACCGATAGGTCCCGCTCCCGGCGGCCGGTGCTGGCCCTCGACGTACCGGTGTTCCTCGCGTCTACCTACGGCAGCTACTTCGGGGCCGGCCTCGGTGTGCTTCTTCTTGGGATCCTCGCCTTAGTCCTACCTGACGACCTGAAGCAGATAAGCGGTTTGCGCTCGGCGATGTCTCTTGTGATAAATACCGTAGCCGCCGCTGCTTTCATCGCTTTCGCTCCAATCTCTTGGGCTGCGGCCGGGGTAATGGCGGCGGGCAGCCTCGCCGGCGGCTACTTGGGGTCGCTGTTCGCCAAGTGGGTTCCTGTAGCCGCACTTAGAGTGCTGGTCATCGTGGTAGGCCTCGCCGCTGCTGGCAAGCTCCTCGCCTAAGGGCTGGCCACTCCAAGGTCGCCTTAGAGCGCTCCGAGCGCGAGCGCGCCGAGCGCGTCCTTATGAAGCCGGCCGTTGGTGGATATAGCGCTACCGCCGCTGACACCTCTGCGGCCGCGGAGATCCGTGAAAGTCCCGCCGGCTTCCTCCACGATCACTTCCAGGGCAGCGAGGTCCCACACCGATGCTACCGGGTCGATGCCGATGTCGACGGCACCCTCCGCTACGAGCATGTGCGACCAGAAGTCCCCGAAACTGCGATCGGCGTAGCAGTTTCGCGCCAACCTCACATAGCACTCCGGGCCTCCCCAATCCTGCCAGGACGACAGCGCCGAACCCGACACGTGAGCGTCGGCGAGACGCGAAACAGCGGACACGCTGATTCGCCGGGCTGCCCCTCCGGGAAGGTCCGCTACAAACGCCCCAGCCCCCCGGGAGGCCCACCAGCGCCGCCCCAGGGCAGGGGCGGACACAACTCCGACGTCGACGGCACCTTGAACCTCCAAGGCTATGAGAGTCGCCCAAGCCGGGATGTTCCGTACGAAGTTCTTCGTGCCGTCTATCGGGTCGACAATCCAGCGTCGCGGCCCGCTGCCGGTGTCGCCGTACTCCTCTCCGACTATGCAGTCGCCTGGACGTTCCACGGCAAGCACCGACCGTAGGCGTGCCTCGACCGCACGGTCAGCTTCGCTCACCGGCGTTCGGTCGGCTTTGGTCTCCACTGCCAGCGTGACGCTGCGGAAGGATCCCCGAGTTATGACGTCGGCGGAGTCCGCTAGGCGCAGCGCCAACTCCAGGTCGGACTCGAACCCACGCTTACCTGGCGATGGGGAGGGTCCGCTCACGCCAGGGACACCAGTTCGATGAGGTCGTCGCTCCAGCGGTCCTCTACTCCTTCGGGCATGGTTATCACCCGGCTCGGGCTCAGCTCGGCGACGAAGGAGGCGTCGTGGCTGACGACGATCATCGCACCGGGCCAGTCGGCTAGCGCTGCGCCTATCGCGTCGCGCGACGGCGGATCCAAGTTATTCGTCGGCTCGTCGAGCAAGAGCAGGTTGTGGCGGCCCGCGACGAGCTGCGCTAGCGCCAGCTTGGTCTTCTCCCCTCCCGAGAGAGTTCCCGCGTCTTGGAACGCGATGTCGCCGACCAAGCCGAACATCCCGAGCAGAGCCCGCAGCTCGGGTTCGGGGGCGTCCGAGGCTTCGCGCATATGGGCCAAGACCGCCACCCCGGAGCGTATGCCCTCGTGCTCTTGCGCGTAGTAGCCGGCCACGACCCCGGCGCCTAGACGCCAGGCACCGTTCTTGGGGTCGCTCCGCCCGGCGAGAATGCGCAGCAGGCTCGTCTTACCGGCACCGTTCAAGCCCATCACCAAGACCCGTTCGCCTCTCTCCAAAGCGAACGACACGTCCTCGAAGATCATAGGACCCCCATATGACTGGGCGAGCTCCTCTGCTTCGAGGACCACCCTGCCGGCTCGCGGCGGGTCCGGGAAGCGAACCTTGTATTTGCGCTCCCCTCTGCCAGTCGTCGTGAGCGCCCCTGATGCGAGGCGCTCAGCGCGCCGGTCGAGCGAACGGGCTACCCTCGCGCGCTTCGCGGTCTGGTGGCGCATCGAGTCGGCAAGGTCGGAGAGCCTCTTTATCTCGCTCTGCTGGCGATCCGCCAGACGTCGTCGACGTTCCTCGTCAGCGGCGCGCGCCTTGCGATACTGAGAGTAGGTGCCTTTGTACTCGACCATCTCCGCGTTGTCGAGGTGCAGGACACGAGTGATCGCCTCGTCAAGGAGGTCCAGGTCGTGGCTCACCACTAGCAGGGCCCCACGAAAGTCCCGCAGGAAACCCATCAGCCAGCTCTTCGCGTCCCCGTCAAGATGGTTCGTCGGTTCGTCTAACATCAGCAGGTCCGTGCCTCCGAAGAGGATCCTGGCGAGCTCAACCCGGCGGCGCTCGCCTCCCGAAAGCACGCCGAGCGGCCCGTCAAGACGGTCCGAAGCGAGTCCCAGGCCGGCTACGAGCTGGCGAACCTCGGATTCCGCGGCGTAACCGCCCAAGTTCGAGAAGGCCTCCTCCGCCCGCGAGTAACGACGTATGTTGGCGTCGGAAGGTTCCGATTCCATCGCCCGACGGGCCTCTTCCATGCGCCTAGCGGCGTCGTCGAGACCCCGCCCTGACAGCACGTGCTCCATGGCAGTGATATCAGTTTTCCGGCTGAGGGCCCTCGGATCCTGAGTGAGGAAACCGAGTCGGCCCCGTATCATCGAGCGTCCTCCCGCTGGGGGTGCGTCCCCGGCGAGCACTTTGAGCAGGCTGGTCTTGCCGGCACCGTTCCTGCCGACAAGCCCCACCTTGTCACCGGGGCGAACCTGGAACGACGCGCCGCCTAGGGTGATCCTCCCACCGACTTCGACCGTCAGGTCCTTGACCTCCAACACCTAGACCATGATGGCCCAAGTCGGGACCGCTTCGGTACCGCGATGCTGTCGGCGTTCACGAGGACCTGGCCCGGGCGGCTTCCTCGGCTTCGCGGGCTATCTCGCGTAAGGGCCGACCGAGCCGTTCCGCCACGCTAAGAGCGTCGTCGTGCTCGGCTTTGTAGCGTTGAGGGGACACTTTTACCCGTACGGGCATCCCGCTAACCTCGACCGTGACGAAGCTCCTGGAGGACGGCCATCTACGCCAGGTCGAGGCTCTCACCCCGAGCGTCCCCGTCTCAGAGGTGATCACCTGTCTCAGCTTTTGCGCGTACGCAGGGTCGCAGAGGACCGTGAGCACATGGGCCGGACGTCCCTTCTTGCCGGTCACCGGTGACACCCAAGCGTCGAGGGCTCCCCGCGCCAGGAGGAGGGATATGGTCGACGCTAGGACCTCGCCTGTCACGTCGTCCACGGTCGCTTCCATGACGGTCAGCGGCTGAGCTCCCTCGAAGTGCGGTCCTTCTCCAGCGTGGACCTCCCCGATGAGCACCTGAGCAGCGTTCGGCAAGCCTTCGATGTCGCGAGTGCCGGCTCCGAACCCACAGGCGGTGATGTTCATCCCCGGAACAGGTCCCCACCCGTTGCACAACCCGGCAAGCAGGGCCGCTCCAGTGGGGGTTGTGAGCTCCATCGCCACGCCCGTGCCGTATATCGGCGCTTCGACCTCCGCTAGAACAAGGCTGACAGCCGGCGCCGGCACCGGCAGCGAACCGTGCGCTGACCTGGCCATGCCCGACCCTTGGGCGACTGGACCTGAGAAGACCTCGTCGACACCGAGCAGCTCCAACGCGATGCACGTGCCGACGACATCGACGATCGCGTCCGTCGAGCCCACCTCGTGGAAGTGGACCTCTCCGAGGGGTACGCGATGCAGGCGCGACTCGGCTCGTCCCAGGCGACCGAACACCTCCAGGGCCCGCCCGCGGACGCGTTCGGGCAGATCGGCCCGTTTCAGCATCGCTACGATGCTGGTGTAGGTCCTGGTCTCGGACCCAGCTTGAACTTCTACGTCCAGGTACGTTGCGGCGACCCCGGCGCGCAGAACTTGCTCGGATCGGATCTCCCAGCCTTCTAGGGAGAGCTTGGCGAGCTGACTTTCGATGGAGGCCAGGTCGGCGCCTGCGTCAACCAGGGCCCCTAGAGCCATATTCCCGGCGATACCGGCAAAGCAGTTCCACCAGGCGACGGTCGTCAACGCAGTATCCGGCCGATAGCGAACGCAGCCCCGAAACCGTTGTCTATGCCGACTACGGAGATGCCCGAGGCGCACGACGAGAGCATGGCCAAAAGGGCAGTGACTCCTTCGAGCGATGCACCGTACCCCACGCTCGTCGGCACCGCTACTACAGGGCAGGCGACGAGGCCGCCGATCACGGAGGCAAGCGCGCCTTCCATGCCGGCTACCACCACCAAGGCCGGTGCTCGCTGCAGTTCGGGAACGCGAACCAACAGACGGTGCAAACCGGCGACGCCCACGTCGGCTATCAGCTGAGATCGGATTCCCATAGCGCGCAAGGTCGCCCGGCATTCCCCTGCGACGGTGAGGTCCGCCGTGCCGGCGGTCACGACGAGCACCTCTTCGATGTCCTCTCTCGGAGCAGCCGGGCGCCATACCACGGTCGACTCGTGGAGCTCGGCTCCGGGGAACCTCGACGTGACTGCCTCTATCTGAGCCGGGTTTGCCCTGCTCAAAAGCACCGGGCCACTGCTAGCGCGAAGCAGCTCCCCGACGATCTCGGCGCAGTGGTCAGTGCTCTTGCCCGGGCCGTAGACCGCTTCGGGAACTCCTTGGCGAAGCTCCCGGTGCGTGTCGAGCGTGGCGAACCCCATGTCGGTGTAGGGAAGCGACCGCAGACGGCTGACCACCTCGTCCGCGTCTATCTCACCGGCGCTCAGGCGGTCGAGGAGTTTTCGTACTTCGGCGGCGTCCATATCACCTATCCTGCCCGGCCATGACCGGGATTGTCTCCTCGCGCGCGTCCATAGGGTTCCTCGGACCGAGCGGCACCTTCACCGAGGAAGCACTACGAAGCGAGCCCGGTCTCGCTGGCGCACCACTGGTGGCGCTGCCCACCTTCGTCGCTGTCTTCGAGGAGGTCGCCTCTGGTGGGGTCGACTACGGCTTCGTCCCGATCGAGAACTCCATCGAAGGCTCCGTGTCGATCACCACCGACCAGCTGGTTTTCGAGCGTGAACTGATAATCGTCGGTGAGACAGTCCTCCCGGTGACGCAGAACCTGCTGGCTCCGCCCGGTGTGAAGCTCGAACATATCAGCCGGGTGATCTCGTTCCCGGTCGCCACGGCTCAGTGCAGGGCCTGGCTGTCGGCGAACCTTCCCGGCGTCGAGGAGGCGGCGGCGACGTCTACGGCTGCGGCGGTACGCCAGGTCGCCGCCGAAGCGGAGGCTGCTTCGGGTCCAGACGGCGTGTCAGCGGCGATCGGCACGGCCCTAGCAGGCTCCCTTTACGGCCTGGATCTCCTCGCGGCGGGCATCGAGGACAACCCGGACAACACCACCCGGTTCGTTCTCGTCACCCGCCACGGCAAAGGTGTTCCCGCCCCGAGCGGCCACGACAAGACGAGCGTGGTGTGCTTTCAGTCCTCAGACCATCCCGGATCCCTCCACGGGATCCTCGGCCAGTTCGCCGCTCGCGACCTCAACCTGGTGAAACTGGAATCGAGGCCGACCAAAAAAGGGCTCGGCGAGTACTGCTTCTTGATCGACTTCGAAGGTCACGTGGGAGACGAGATCGTTGCGGACTGCCTGCGCGACCTGCACGCTAGCCTCCGCTCGCTCAAATTCCTAGGCTCGTATCCCGCAGCCGGCTTCCACGCCGACGGCATCCGGCGGGCTGCCAGGCAGGCCTGGGCCGAAGCGGACATCTGGATCGATGGAATACGATCCCTTATCGTACCCGCCAAGGCAGCCAACGACCCACGAGAAGGAAACCCGTGACAACCACCTCAGACGCGTCTCACACTCAGCCCCCCTTCGACCTGTCGGTCACCGACAAGCTTCTGTCCACCACGAGATCGGTCCGCAAACGCCTCGACTTGGACCGCCCGGTAACCATGGAGGTCCTGCTGGACTGCCTGCGCCTTGCAGTGCAGGCTCCCACCGGAAGCAACACGCAAGGCTGGCGCTGGGTGGTCGTGACCGACCCCGACAAGCGTCGCGAACTGGCCCGTCTGTACCGGGAGGGAGGCGAAGGATACCTGCGCGCATCGGCCAACCAGGCGATGGACCCTCAAACCCAGCGCGTGTACGCGAGCGCTATCCATCTCACCGAGACCCTTGAGCGGGTCCCGGTGCACGTCGTTCCTTGCATCGAGGGCAGAGCCGAGAGCACCCTGAACGCAATGTCGGCGTCGATCTACGGTTCGATCCTTCCCGCCGTTTGGAGTTTCATGCTCGCTCTGCGCTCCCGGGGGCTTGGCTCGGCGTGGACGACCTTGCACCTCGTCAAAGAGCGCGAAGCCGCCGAACTGCTCGGCATACCGTTCGAGTCGGTGACCCAGGTGGCTCTGCTGCCGGTGGCTTACACCGTTGGAACTGACTTCAAAGCGGCGTCCCGCCCGCCTGTGGAGACCGTAACCTACTTGGACACTTGGGGCGCTCACCCCGAGGTCTGAGCGCCGCTGTCCGCGCAACCGGGTGCGGGCCGCGAACCCAGGCGGGTAGCGTGTTATGTACGCACGAAGACGCTAGTCCCGCTGAGTTCGAATACGACGATCCAGAATCCGGGGGAGACCCGGCCTGCTGGGCAGGTCTGCTCTGTCCTGAGTGCTTCGCGATGTCTGAAGGTGGATACCACCGCGACGGATGTTCTCGGCTCGGCGGGGCGCAAGACCTAAGACGGCTCGGTCAAGGCCTCACGCCTTTGACCTAGGGCCGCCAGCTCGGCTGCTACCCGTCCTGCAGTCCAACCCTCTGCGTTGGTAGCCCTCGGACCGACGAGGGGGCGTAGGGACGGGAAGAACCGCTCCGTGGCGGCGTCCACCTCTTCTTGGCGGCTGGCCAGGACCGGCAGTACCTCGCAGCCCAGCTCCCCGCTGGCACGGGATACGACGTCGCTGTTCGCCACCGACAGCCTCTCGTAGATGCGGCTAGCGAAGGCGAGGTAGAACGACTGGCGGAACGAACGGGTTCGTGAGCGGCCCCGCTCGTCGACGATCTTGCCCTTCGCCAGCAGTGCGTGTGACGCTTGAACGAGAAGCGACGTGAAGAGCAGCTCGACCACGTCCAAGTCCGAGACGAAGCCGACAACGTTCATGTACCCGTAAGCGTCGTCCCAGATGACCCTCACGCGGTTCGTCGCGCCCACCGCCGCGAGAAGCTGTCCTTTCGCCACGGTATAAGGGTCCTCGATCCATATCCTCCTCACGCTGGGGTTCTCACGCTGCTGAGCCCCGCTTTTCTGGGCGAACGCGTCGTCTATCGCGTGACGAGCGATCAGCTCTTGCGCTTTAGCGGTCAAAGCAGCGGCCTCCTCCTCGAAGGTGGTCGACTCCGCTTTGGCCAGTAGCGCCCTGACCTTGGCAAGGATCGGGTCGTCCGCTCGGGCGTAGGCGGAGCGAAACTCCGCGATACCGGCCCACTGCGAAGGCGTCGGCAGCAGCGCTTCGAGGCGGTGCAGGCTAGACAGCACCCCGAGCAGTTGCGCCGCTTCGCGAAGAGCTTGACCCCAGCCGAGCTGAGTCCGGGCGGCGTGGTACTCCAGCCAACCTCGATTCGGGCTCGACGACCCACCCGACATATTCAAAGCTGTGAGCTGAGCCTCCCACCCGGGAGGCATGGGCGCGTCCGGCCACTCGAAGGCTGCCATGGCAGCCAGGAGCACCTCGGAATGGCGGACCGTGAGTTTGCGCTTGACTATCAATACCGCCTCCGACGGCTGCCACCCACCTTCCCACATGGCCGACAGGCAGCCCGCAAGCACCTCGTGGTAGACGAGAGAGGCACGGGTCCGCCCAAGGCCGGCGGATGCGTCTAGGAGGTCCACTTCGAGAGCGGATCGCATCTCGGGTGCGGCGCCTCTCGCGTACAGCCGGGCGTAGGAGACCAAGACCGACCGGAAGTCCGGCCGGGTCCGCTCCGATCGGGCGCCTCTCGCCGTGGCATCGCTCCCCGCCCGCACGGACCGCCGGGCGGGCTCTCGGGGCGAACCCGCCTGACGCCTCTTCGCTTGGCGGCGTTCCCTGTTTCGCTTTCCCATCGCCTCGCCTGACCTCCCAATCTCCATCTGAGACAATAGAGGGGAGCTGGGACGGCCCGGTACACCCGATAGCGACACTCGGCCGGCTGAAACGGCGCTAGCCTATTTGCTCAATCCCTGGAGGGATGGCAGAGCGGCCGAATGCGAAGCTCTTGAAAAGCTTTGGGATGCAAGTCCCCGGGGGTTCAAATCCCTCTCCCTCCGCTGTAAGGCCGGCCACCACAACCGTGCGATGCGGTTGGGTCCGCCGTCCTACGATCGAGGTGTGCGCTGGCGAAGCCAACTCCTTGGGCCTGACGCTCGCCCCGTTAGCCTTCCCGGTCCCGACTGCGACCGCTCGAAGACGCTCTCTGGCGGCAAGGTAGTCTCGCCGTCGCACATCCGCTGGGGCGAGCCGAGCGTGACCTACGACCTGGACGACCCGGCAGACCTTCGCAGGGTGTACGAACAGGTGATGAGAGAGGGCACCGTCGAGGACATCCAGGAGTACATCGACGCAGAACGCGTCGTGGAGTTGTGGGAGGACCTTGTGCTTCCCACCGGCGTCCGCCGGCGGTCGCTTGAAAAGCTCTGCTGGCACACTCGCTGAGGAAGGCTTCTCGCCGAACGCGTTGTAGAGTGGGGTAGGTGAGAAGGCGCCGGAACCTGCCGCAAAGTGGGCTGCCAGACACCGGCCCTCGTCACGGTGAACTCCTGAACGCTTCGAGCTTACGGTCATGATCGTAGCGATCGGGTTCCTTTCTGGTATCCTCACCACTTCGGCTTGGCTACCGCAACTTTGGCGCACCTGGCATCGCGGCAAAGCTGACGACATCTCGTTCGGCTACCTGGGAGTTCTGGGGACTGGGATAGTGGGATGGATCGTCTACGGCTCTGCGAGCGGTCAACCCGCTGTGCTAGTCCCGAACGTGGCCACTTTCGCCCTCCTGGCAGGCCTGAGTGCTCTCAAGCTCCGCCCTAGGATCTCTCGGCGGAGCGGCTAGAAGCGAACCCCCGCAGGTCTCCGGGCGGCTCAGGGCTTGTCGGCTTGCAAGGCAGCCTCTCGCGCCCACCGGTAGTCCGCCTTGCCGTTGGGCGCCCGGCGTACGGCGTCGACGACGACGATCCGCTTGGGGATCTTGTAGCCCGACAGTGAGCTACGCAGCCACGACCTGAGCTCGTCCCCGGCGGGGCGGTCGGGGCGCTCGCAGCCGACGACCGCCACGACCTGCTGGCCGAAACGCTCGTCGGGCAGGCCAACCACGAGGCAGTCGTCGACTGCCTCGTGGCGTTTGAGCGCTTCTTCTACCTCTTCGGGATAGACCTTCTCTCCCCCGGTGTTGATGCAGTTCGAGCCCCTGCCGAGAAGGCGAATGCTGCCGTCTGCGTCCACGGTCGCCCAGTCACCCGTGATCACGTAGGACTCCCCTTCGAAGCTGCGAAAGGTACGGGCGGTCTTATCAGGATCTTTGTAGTATCCGAAAGCTGGGGTCTGAGTGGCGAGCATTCCTTGCTCGTCTGTCCCCGGCTGGACCCGTCGGCCGTCCTCGGTGATTACGATCGTGCCAGGGATCAGGTCGAACCGTGCTGTCGGCACTTTCATGTCACGCGACACCGACGTCACGCCGTAGCCGCCGCCTTCTGTCGAGCCGAGCGCGTCGACCATGACAGCCCCGAGTCTGTCTGCGAGGCCTTCTTTGACCTCCGCGCTCCACATCGCCCCCGACGAAGCGATCGTGTCTACGCTGGAAAGGTCGAGGGTTCTGCCCTGCGCTTCGAGTTCCTCCAAGGCTCTCAGCATCGGCCTGGCGAAAGCATCTCCGACGACGACGATGCGGGTAGCCCTCTCCCTCTCGGCGACCTGCCACAGCTCGTATGGGTCGAACGTGCGGCCCTCCAGCAAAACAGCTGTGCCACCTGCAAACAGGGCCGGCATGGCCCCGACCCACATGCCGGTGCCGTGCATCAGGGGAGGGCAGGTCACAGTGACAAGGCGAGGCAGGACAGCCATCGCTTCGAGGAAAGCTTGGATCTCCTCGATGCTCGTAGGGGTCGCTAGCGGGAGGCCGAGAAGGGCGAAGTTCTGGTATTGGGCCCGCACGAAGTCGTGCTGGTGGGACATGACCCCTTTGGGCATTCCGGTGGTGCCGCCGGTGTAGAGCATGTACAGGTCGTCGCCATCACGCTCGATGCGCTGCGCCGGCTCGTATTCGCCCAGCAGGCGACTCCACGACAGCGCCTTGGGCACTTCGACCGAGCCGTCAGCTTGAGGGTCGGCCACCTCCACGAGGAGTTTCAAGCCGGGGAGCCGGTCGAGCACTCTTAGGACCCGGTCGGCCATCGACGAGTGGTACACGAGGGCTTCGCTGTCAGCGTCACCCAGGAGGTAGGCGAGCTCGTCGTCGACGTAGCGGTAGTTGACGTTTATGGCCACGCAGCGGGCTTTGTAGGAGCCGTACTGGGCGATCAGGTACTCGGGGCTGTTATACAGGCACAGAGAAACTTTGGCGCCCGGTTCGAGGCCGTGCGCTTCCAGGGCGCTGGCGAAGCGTGCCGCCTGCTCGTCGTATTCGCGGTAGGTGACCCGCCGAGAACCCGAAACTATGGCCTCGGCCGCCGGGTTGAAGTCCGTCACGGCCTCCCACGCACTAGCGAAGTGCAACCTCATGTGGCGACCTTACCTGGATCTACCATGACCTCCGAAACCGTTGAAGCCATCACGACCGTCCCTCTTCTCCCCGTCTTCCCCTGCTGGCGATCAGGCGGAAGGCTCGGATCCGACGACCGACACGAAGCTGACGCACTCCCCCGGCTGGCCGCCGAGGTTGTGGGTGAGCGCGAGCTTGCGGGTCGGGCTGAGACTTGCGATCCGGCGCTGCTCAGGAGCCTCTCCGCGCAGCTGCAACCAGCATTCGAACATCATCCGCAGCCCCGAAGCGCCGATAGGATGACCGAACGCCTTCAGGCCGCCGTCGGGGTTGACCGGCAGCTCCCCGTCGAGGTCGTACGTTCCTGCGAGGGCTTCTTTCCACGCGAAGCCACGCTCAGCGAACCCGAGGTCTTCCATGAGTACCAGTTCGGTGGGGGTGAAGCAGTCGTGCACCTCCGCCATGGCGATCTCGGAGCGAGGGTCGGTCACGCCTGCCTGGGCGTACGCGTCGGCGGCTGCCGCCACCACCTCAGGGAACGTCGTGAAGTCGTAGCCGGGATCGATGTTGCCCCTGGCTGGTCCGGCGACGAAAGAGAGGCCTTTCACGTACAGGGGTTGGTCCGTGTAGCGGTGCGCGTCCTCGGCTCGTACCACGATCGCGGCAGCGGAGCCGTCCGAGACTCCCGAGCAGTCGAACACGCCGAGCATGCCCGCGATTGGAGCGGAACGTGATATCACCTCTTTGGACACTTCCTTGCGGAACTGCGCCCTGGGGTTGCGGGCACCGTTGTAGTGATTTTTCCAGGCTATGCGGGTGAGCACTTCTTTGAGCTCTGTCTCGTCGACACCGTACTTCTTGGCGTAGGCGGGGGCAAGGAGGCTAAAGCGAGCAGGCGCTGTGATCTCAGCGACGGTACCGTCCCCGGGCAGGGGTGCGCTGACCAGCCCGGAAAACCCGGAGTCTTTCAGCTTCTCCACCCCTACGGCCATCGCCACGTCGAAAGCGCCGGAAGCGACCGCGTAGCAGGCGTTTCGTAGCGCCTCGGATCCTGTCGCGCACATATTCTCGAGGCGTGTGACTGGCTTGTTCTCCAAGCGCAGGACCCGGGACAGGGTGAGGCCGGACACTCCAGAGCCCATCGTCCCGAGCCAGTATGCGTCGACGTCGTCCCTGTCCACCCCAGCGGACAGCATCGCTGCCTGGGTGGATTCGATCAGCATGTCGTCGGTGGAGCGGTCCCAGTGCTCACCGAAGTTGGTGCATCCCATGCCGACGATAGCAACTCTGTCCCTGATTCCCTTCGATGCCATTTGACGCCTCCTTTTTTGGTGTTACACGTACGTTTCTGCGGGCAGCGACCGGTTCAGCTACGAACTGGCCTGGCCTTCCAGAAGTAGTTGTGGATTCCCGAGGCCGTCGTCAGGCGCCGGAAGGACATCTCGACCCTGTCTCCGATAGCGACCTTGTCGGGATCGGCGTCGGTTAGCTCGCAGCTGAGCCGACCTCCACCGTCGAAGTCGATTACTGCCGCTATGACCGGAGGGGACGGCGAGAACGCCAAGTGGTCGACTGTGTAGGTGGCTATCGTCGCAGTCTTGTCGGCCATCGGCTCTTCGACCATCCGGTCAACGGCTTTGCAGTTGACGCACACCCTGACCGCAGGAAGGTGCACCGTGGAGCACACTTCGCAGCGGTGAGCGACGAAACCGTACTTGTAGCGCGAGGACCGGTGAGTCGGAGGTGCTGCCGGGCCTTGGGGATCCGGTCTTCTCGGCGGCTCCTTGGAAACCAACCCCCTCCAGGACAGGAAATCGACGTAGCGCATCGGTGCACCTGCGTGGTCGACCTGAGCGGCGACCGTCACCTCCGGGCGATGCTTTGCTATAGCTTCGGTGGTCCGCAGCGCCAGCGCCGTGGCACCGTCGGCTAGTGTCACCACTGCGATCGTCTGGCCAGGTTGTGCCGTGTCGAGGACGTTGGCGAGGAGAATCCCGGCCTGGGCGGCACCGGGATTTCCGATCGAGGTGGCCAGGTCGTCGGCGACGCGTCCGGCTCCGCAAGACCCAGCAAAAGACCGTACGGCTCTCCCGTGCAGTCCGCTCACTACGACCAGGTCGATCTCCGACGGCGACAACCCAGCCTTCTTTAGCATGTCGTTGAACGCGGCCTCGGCGAGGGGAACATAGACGTGCTCCCCGAAGCGCTCCTCCCACACTCTCGACGACAAAGCGCCAGGCAAGCGCCAGCGGTCCAGAAACTCGTCCGTGGCGCTCGCCTCGGCTATGACCTCGGCTATCGGTTCGGGGCCGTCCCCGAAAAGGAACGCAGCTGCTGCGTCACCGCCGTCGCGTTCGTCGGCACCGCCTGGCAGACCGGTCCTTACGTCCGAGACGACCACCAGGGCGGGCCCGGCAGCCTCGGCGCCCATGAGCAGCGCTCCCGCGGCGGAGCGCACCGACCCGCACACGTCGAGCGCAAGGCAGGTCGGCGGGAGCCGAAGCGCAGCGTGGAGCACAGTGGCGTTCGTCTTGTCGAGGTACGGCGGGTTGGCCGTGGAGTACAGGAGTCGGCAGGGGATGGCGGCCCCTCCCGCCCGCGACAACGCCTGGCGAGCCGCTTCCACCCCCATTGAGGTGGAGTCCTCGTCGTAGCCAGCCACGGACCTGGAACCCTTGCCCCCTCCCCCGCCCAGAGCAACCCCGATGTCCGCCCGGCTCAGACGGTTACGTGGAATGTAAGTCCCGTAAGAGATCAGCCCCGCCATCGCGCCTCCTTGTCGTCGAAAACCCTATTCCACCGACAGCGTAGGTGCCCGGCGCCGGCGGCGCACGACCTCGTTCAAGGGACCTCTCCACGGCTCAACGCACCCGGTGCCATAGCTCCGATTACCGTCTTAATTGATCTTCTGGTTAATATTGTTCCTCAAGGTCAGGCCAGCAAAAAGGTAGGGGACACAACATGGACTTCGAAGGGCGGGTGCTGTTCGTAACAGGCGGCGGTTCGGGCATCGGCGCCGCCACAGCCAGGCGCTTTGCCGCCAACGGCGGGGCCGTCGCGGTCGCCGACCTTGACGCCGGCAAGGCGAGGGACGTCGCCGCGTCGCTCGGCAACGCCGTCGGACTCGGCTTGGACGTCTCAGACGAGGAGTCGGTGCGTGACGCCTTGTCGGAATGTAGAAATACTTTGGGGCCCGTGGACGCTGTCCTCAACGCTGCCGGTCACGCCGAGTTCGGCGTCATCGAGGACTGGTCACTCGAGCGTTGGTCGAAGATGATGGCAGTGCACGCCGGCGGGACGTTCCTGGTGTGCAAGCACGTGATCGGCCAGATGAGAGAAAAAGGTGGCGGTGCAATAGTCAACGTCGCGTCTGTCGCCGCCCTCGTTGCGCAGCAACGCAACTCCGTATACGGCGCGGCAAAAGGCGCGATCTTGTCCTTCAGCCGACAACTGGCTTTGGACTGTGCCCCTGACATCCGGGTCAACGCCGTGGCTCCGGGGAGAGTTCGCACCGCGATGACGGAGCCGATCATGGCCTCACGGGGCCAGGGCAGCGTAGAGGAGGGAGCCCGAGCGTTCGGAGCTGCCAACCCCCAGAAACGGGTAGCGAACGCCGACGAGATCGCAGGGCCGGTCTGCTTTCTGCTCTCCGAGGACGCCAGCTTCGTGACGGGCACCGTATTGGTCGTCGACGGGGGAGAAACCGCCATTTGACATTCGAAGGGATCTGCGAACGTGTGGGTTAGGCGTCAGCCAGGAGTGCTTCGAGAAGTTCGTCGGCTCTCGCGAGACGCTCTTTTACTGCCAGCTGCGTTGGACCGTCGAGGTCTGCCGTTACATCGTCGAGCGAACTGCGTGCGGACCTGACCGCTTCGATGATGCTCCTGCGACCGTCGATCACAGCTGAGCGCATCCGGTCGGAGATGGTGGTAGCGAAGCGCTCGTCGAGCTCCCGTGCGAAAGTCTCGTAGGAGACCGACATGAGCTTCGCCGGGATCGCCTCCGCTATGAGCCACAGCGGCTCGAGGGCCAGCTGCCTCCAACGGGCAGGTTGCTGCAGGCTGGCTACCCCGACGGCGGCCAGGGCCGCCGATCCCGCCACGAACCCGGCCCGCTGCAGGGGCTTCAGGAACGGCCAGTAGAGTCCCGCGACGATAACAGCGGTGCTGCCCACGTCGAAGAACGGGTAGTGCTGTTTGCCGCGCGCGTCGGCTGGACGGCGCAGGCGCGGTGTGGTCACGACAGTGCAGCCGGCGCTGATAGCCAGCACAGCTGAGAGGATCCTGCCGTGCCTTCGATTGCGGTCACCCGGTGGCTCCGTGTGCACTTTCCATGCGAGCCCCGCCATGGCGGCAGCCCACGGCAAAACGGTGGCGAGAGGGGCGCCGCCGTAGGAGTCCGAAGCGAGCAGCAGCTGCCACAGCGCACCCAAACCTAATATCACGGCGGCAGGATCCACCGGCCCTGCCTTCCACATCGGATCGGCGCTCACCTCGATCGGGATGCCGTTGACGACGAGGTGGCGCGGCGCACCCGGCACAGCGGCTTCGTCCATGTCGCCCACCGACACCACGACCCGACCGTGCAAGCCGAGCCGGTCGAGTTTGGATTCCAGTTCGAGCGCCTGACCGGCCGACACGACGACCGTACCGTGTCCGGGGGCAACGCGGACTACGACGTCCCGATCCAGACGGGGAGTGTCGTTGTTACGCTTCTCCCAGCGCAGCAGGGCGTGACCCAGGAACACTTCCGCCCCGCCGAGCTGCTCCCCGAGGGACGCCTTCCACTCTTGGAGAGCTCGAGCGTCGAGGGCTGCGGACGTCGAAGCGTGCTCAGCCAGGAGCGGGGCGATCGACCACAGCCGGTCGACTACGGTGTCTGCGCCTAGTGCCACGGAGGCCTGCCCACTCAGGAAGGCGTAGGACTCCTGCGCCGACAGTTCCCGGTCGAAGCGGGCCTCGGCCGACCCGAGGGAGCGGATCTGATAGGAGCGCAGCCCCCATCCGGTGGCCACTGCGACGACCTGCCAGACGAAGGCCTGCCAGCCGGTCGGCTTCCCTCGAAGCTTGCGCCACGCTGACACGGCTAGTGCTTCGAGGACAGGGATGCCCACCGCCGCGAAGCCGAACCTCAGGCCCGCCTCGATCCCCAGCGGGGTGACGCCGAGGGTTGCAGCGTCGAAGGGCACGTCGAGCGCTTCGGCCCACAGAGCTACGTCGAGCAGGTCTGCGGCTAGGCGCTTTTTCAGGTGGGGGTCGCTTCCCGTGTTCAACCCGCGGTAGGTGGCAACGTCGACGGCTGCGCACGCCGCCATCGCCAGAGCGTGACGACGCCTCCGTCGGGAGCCCAGAGCCTCCAAGGTCGAGGCCCGAGCAGCGAGCCGCATGAGCGCGTGGAAGCGCGGCCTAGCACGCAGCATCGCTTCGACGGTCGACCTCGAAGCCTCTACCTGAGCCCAGCCCAGCCGTCTGGCTTGCACTCTATGAGTATGGCGCAACAGCGTGGGCGGGCCGTGCTTGAGTCCACGCAAGCGCGGGCAAAAGCGGAAAATGCCCAAGTTCACCCCTTTTCGAGTCGAGATTTCGGTCGGCGGCGAGCACCTGCGCCCTACCGAGAACATCCGACCCGACGAGTTGACTAGGAGAGCGACCAGTCCGATGGCATCGTGGAGGTACCGGCGGCCAGCCGAACCACACCAGAAGCCTTCTAGGAGGGCCCGAGGAGCGCGACAGGGGTCGAACCCCGAAACTCCGGGCGCACAAAGGTACACAGTTCCCAGATTGACTGCCGCGCTGACAGCGATCTCGACCATGTTGATCCTGGCACCCGCATCCACGGCCTCGGCCAGTGGCGTCGCTACCCCGGGTGGCCCGGCGGCGGTGGCGACTGAACAGGCGCAGGTCTCCCAGATCGAAGCCGAGATTGCCAACGATGGCACCGCCCTGCAACAGCTGGTCTCCCGGTCGAACCAGGCTCAGGACCGCCTAGCGACGCTGCAGCGCGACCTTTCATCGCAACAAGAGCAACTTCGAGCTGACCGTGCCAGCGAGGCGGCCGCAGCGGCGAAGCTGCGCGCCGTGGCTCTTTACGAGTACGTGAACGGATCCAGGCCGCTGGAGGACACTTTCGCCGCCAACGGATCGCTCGAAGCGAATGCCGACTCAGCCATGATCGAAACGGAGTACGTCAGCGCCGCTGGGGTTGACGTGAACGACGCCATCCACGCGCTGAGCGCCGACGAGCGGCGGGTCTACGAGACGCAGACCCGCACCAAGGCTCTGGCGGACGCCGCCTCCCATGCCGTGACTACCCTGGCAGCCGACCGCCAGGCTGCCCAGCAGGCTCTCGACGCGGAGCAGTCCACCCTCAGCCAGGTGAAAGGGAACCTCGCCCAGCTCCTGGCGCAGGCGCAAGCGCAGCAGTCCCAGGCCCAACAGACCGAGGAAGCGTCCTTGGCCAGCCAAGCCCGGGCCGCGCAGGCCGTTGCGGCCCAGATCTCCCCGGCACAGGCATCCCCGGCACAGGCATCCCCAGCACAGGCGTCCCCGGCACAGGCCGGGCGCTCTCCGACCGCAACCCCGCCGGCTTCCCCTATAGCCACGACGGTCCCGCCGGAGGTACCCGTGGCGACACCGCCTCCCGTAGTGACTGCGACCGTGGCCCCCACGACCGCGCCAGCCGGCACTGCCCCTGCGACGACGACGCCGGTCACGACCCCCACGCTCAACCTCGACCAGGCTCCGGCACCGGTGGCGCCATCCCCAGGCGCATACGACAACCCGCTGCGCTCCGTCAAGGCTCTCTACCCCGAGCGCGTCGACCAGGGCGTCGACTACAGCGGGTACGGGCCGATTTACGCTATCGGCGACGGGGTGGTGCTGTCGGTCACCAACTCCGGCTGGCCCGACAAGACGTTCATTGCGTACCGGCTAACCGACGGACCGGCAGCCGGGTTGACCGTCTACGCAGCCGAGGACATCCTCCCGTCGGTGACTCTCGGGGAGCAGGTGACATCCTCGACGGTGCTTGGTACCATCTTCGAGGGCCCAGACGGTATCGAGACCGGTTGGGCCAGCTACGCGGGCACAGGGGCGACCATGGCATGGGGTGCCGGGCAGTTCGACGGTTCGAACTCGACCGCGTTCGGCTACAACTTCTCGCAGCTGCTGAGCTCGCTCGGCGCTCCCCCTGGGGTCCTCCAAAACGACCCGGCGACTGGGAACCTGCCGCCAGGATGGCCACAGTGGTGACCTGCACCGGCGCTCACACCCCCTTCGAAACGCTCCCGGGTTCCCCAGCTTCAGCTAGCCATGTGATCAGATCGGACCGCGCCCGAGCGACCCTGGAGCGAATGGTACCTACAGGACATTCGCAGACCGCCGCTGCCTCCGAATAGCTGAGACCCACCAGCGCTGTCAGCACGAAGGCGGAGCGCCTGTCGGGGTCGAGGCGGTCCAGGAGATCGCCTGCCACGACCGAGCTCGAAGCGTCCGGGGAGTCGGCCCAGCGCGAGAGGGAGGGAGCGTGCAGGTCACTGTCGCGTCGGCGGCGCCTGGCCACGGAACGATGATGGTCTAGACACACGTGGCGGGCGATGCCGAGAAGCCAGGTTCTCGCGGTTGCGTCCCCCCTATAGTCAGGGAGAGATTTCACCGCCCGCAGGAAAGTCTCTTGGGCGAGGTCGTCGGCGCTCGACGGATCCGCCAGCCCGGAGCAGAACCTCCAAACCTGGTCGTAGCTGGCCTCCACGAACTCCCGCAAAGAGGTCAGGTCGCCGGCTCGCGCATCTACAGCTAGCCGGGTCAATCCATCCACGCCGATCAACCTACCGCCACGCCAGCGTTGATATCCCGCCGGCGCTGGGGCTTAGCCGAGCGACACGCTCCGGGAACTCCACGACGCTCCGGTTCGACTAACAGACGTGATTTGTGAAGCGCGTATACCCAACTGTGACGGAGGCTCGCTCGTATGCCTGGGATGAACACCGGGCTGAGCGCCACCAACCCGGTGGTCGTAGCCGCTTTTCACAGGCTCCTGCTTCGCCAGGGTCTCGTGATCCTGGTGGTATTAGCCGCCTTGTGGGTCGTGTGGAACGTCCTTCGCTCACGCCGTCTGCGGGCTTCTGCGGCGGCCGGGACGACCGCCGGGACAGTCCTGCGGTCTGGCTCGGCCTCTTCGGGCCTCGCCGGCAACGAACCGGCTGCGCGGCGCGCACTTCGGGTGTCGTTCGGTCTCATCTGGATCTTCGACGGGATCCTTCAGGGGCAGGCGTCGATGCCTCTCGGAATGGCCCCGAACGTGATCGGACCTGCAGCGTCCTCGTCGCCGGGTTGGGTGCAGCACCTCGACAACGCGATGGCCACCATCTGGAGCTACCACCCGATCTCGGCGCCGGCGGCCGCAGTGTGGGTACAGGTGGGTATCGGACTGTGGCTGCTGGTAGCCCCGAGGGGTAACTGGTCGCGCCTTGCCGGGGTGGCGAGCGTCGGCTGGGGCCTGGTCGTGTGGACCTTCGGCGAGGCGTTCGGGCAGGTGTTCGCCCCCGGCCAGTCCTTCCTGTTCGGCCTACCCGGCGCCGTTCTTTTCTACTGCGTGGCAGGAGCGCTCGTCGCTTTACCCGAAGAAGTTTGGCGCTCAGAGCGGACCGGGAGGACGATGATCGGGGTGATGGGCGCTTTCGTGTTGGGCATGGCGGTGCTGCAAGCCTGGCCGGGCCGGGGTTTCTGGCAGGGCGGGACCGCAGGCCAGCTCGCGTCGATGACCTCGGGCATGGCCAGCACACCGCAACCGCATCTCATTGCCAGTCTGGTGTCCGCGTTCGCCGGCTTCGATGCTGCACACGGGTGGGGGGTGAACCTCTTCGCTGTGGCGGCGATGGCAGCTGTCGGCGCCGGGCTGCTTTACGCCGGCTTCTTCTCCCTCAGGCCCCGCCTGCTGCGAGCCTGTCTTAGCGGCGCGACGGTCCTGTTCCTCGCCGACTGGGTTCTCGTGCAGGACCTCGGCTTCCTCGGGGGTGTAGGCACCGACCCGAACTCGATGATCCCGATGCTGATAATCGTCTTCGCCGGCTACCTTGGCGCGACCCGCCCGGCGGCGCGGCCGCTGGCCAACGTCGTGGCGATCGCCGGACCTGACACCGCCCGCTCCATGCGGAGCCGACTCGCCTTGGACCCAACGTTCGCTCTGCGGGTGGCTGCGTCGGTAGCCGCAATCGGGGTGGTCCTCGTCGGGTCGGTACCGGCGGCGGTAGCCGCGACCGACCCCAACGCTGATCCGATCCTCGCTCAGGCGATCAACGGCTCGCCCCAGACGGTCAACGCCCACGCCCCGAACTTCACCCTGATCGACCAGTACGGCGACCCGGTGAGCCAAGCTGACCTCACCGACAAGACCGTCGCCGTCACCTTCCTCGACGACGTGTGCACCTCGACGTGTCCTCTGATAGCCCAGTACTTTCGTCAGGCCGACAAGCTTCTCGGCCCGATCGCAGCCAAAGTCGAGCTGGTGGCTATAAACGCCAACCCGGTGTTCGTGGCACCCGAATTCCTACAAGCCTTCGACCGCCAGGAGAGCATGGCCTCGCTTGGGAACTGGAAGTTCCTGACCGGCTCCTCCCTGCCCCAGCTCGAAGCGGCCTGGCGGGCCTTCGGGAACGCCACCGAGCTGTCACCCGGCGGGGCGATGGTAGGACACAGCGAGTTCACGGCGGTGATCGGCCCAGGCTGGACGCTGCGCTACGTTCTCAACTCCGATCCGGGCCCTGGCACCGAGGCGACGCAGTCGTCTTTCGCCGTAGTCCTCGCCGACACCTTGAAAAAGGTCGCCGCCTTGAAAAAGGTCGCCGCCACCTCGTGAGAACCTCGACCGAAGCGTACCGCCGCCTGGCCGTCGTGGCGAGCGTGGTTACGCTGGTATCCATCCTGTCCGCGTGCGGGAAGAATACGACTTCTGCGGGGAATAAGAGCTCCGGCGCTGTTTGGACCTTACCTATCGCCACCTCGACGATAACCCCCCGGGGGGTCTGGGCGGCGGTCGCGATGGGACATCTTCGGGACCCCCTCAACACGTTCTGGCAGCTTCCGTTCCGCCCCGCTGGCAAAACGACCTGGACGAACCAGGTCGAAGCGACCGCCACCGCCACCAACGGCGGCCTTATCCTGGCCTCGGCGGGTGGGACGCTCCTGGTCGGGATCCGGCCGTCGGTGGATCTCACCTTCTCCCCCCTGATCTCCACTGACAATAGCGGCCTCAAGTGGTCCAGCGGGCTGCTCGACACGGCGCTGATCCCAGCGGCAGGTTCCCTGGCCGTCGAAGCAAACAAGACGGCAGGCGCTGTCACGGCCAGCGCTGTCACGGCAGGCGCTAGCGGTGACAGCAAGGTCGAATCCGACGAAGGGAACCTTTCGTCGTGGCGAACCGTCGGTGATCTTCGCTCACTGAACTTGAGCGCAGCCGGCAGGGCTTGTGACCCACGGGCGCTCACGGCCGTCGGCTACTCGGGCGAGAACCTCGTAGTCGGCGCCGCTTGCACAGACGCCGGCTCGAACGGAATGTTCACGGTCGGCGCAGACGGCTGGCGTGGCACCGGGCCGGCGTTGAGCGCTTCGGCCGGATCGGCCGTCACGGTACTGGCGGCCGCCTCGCAGGGCTCCGGCCAACCGGCGGCCACCCAGGAGGCGTTCCTGCTCGGCCTGACAGGCCCTGCCGGTGAGCGCCCCCGCCTAGTCGTCGTGTCCAGCCCTGACGGCACCGACTGGAAGGTGTCCTCTGCGATCGCGATCAGCTCCACCAGGGCAGTGGTCTCATTCGGGCCGGCTCCGGGCGGCGAGCTTTTCGTACTTGCCAGAGACTCCGCCGGCTCTATCGTCCCCTACGTCACGTCCGGGCCGGGCGCTGAGTGGGTTCGACTTCCCGACGCCCCCCCAGGCACGGCGACGCTCGCCGAGGGTCACGCCGGAACGCTCGAAGCCCTCGCTGTCAACGACACGGTCCTCACCTTTTCGGCGTTCGATCAGCGCGCCGGTAACTGGGGTACGTCACAGATCATGCCCGTGAAGATCGAGTTCGGGTCGTCCAACCCGTGAGCCCGGTGGCTTCGCTGCGCAGTCGCTCCCGAAACTGGCGGGAGCGCCGTAACCTCGCGAGGCACTCGGTCACGACCAGACGAGGGGTTGTCAGGGGACGCAGAGGCGCGCAACCCGGCTGCGAAGACGCCCGCGAGGCGCTGTCCTGCAAGATCGACGGGGAGAGCCTCCCGATGACAGCCAAGGAACTGCGCCTCCATGTCCAGTCCTGCGCCTCCTGCGCAAAGTTCGCCTCCCAGGCTCCCCACCTGCGCCTAGCGGAGCAGGTCGTCCTGTCCAAGAGGCCTGCCCCGCAACTGTTGGACCGACTGCTGACCGTCGCCGCTGAAGAAGCCCGTGAACGACACCCGCAAGGCTACGCCCCGACTGGTCGACTCTCAAGAAGATCGTTCGGCGCAGCGCTTCCACGGTTGCCCAGACCGCCCTGGATGCCGAGCCGTGCGACCGTCGGTGCCTTCGCCGTAGCCGGGGGTCCCGCTGTGGCGGCCGTCTGCGTTGCGGCGCTAGGGCCGTGGTCATCTCACGCTGCGATCGCCGCCCATCTCACTTCCAACGGTTGCATAGCCCCGCTTCTGGCCCGTCATCTGTGGCCCGGCTACTGACCGGCGGCCAAGGTTTACTCGGATGGCTTGAAGGTCAACGGCAGGCGGCTCGGACCCCAGATGCCGACGGTAGGCGGCTTCCATTCGACCGCACCGTCGACGCTCAAACCGGGCATGCGCCTGGCGAGGATGGGCAGAGCCTCTTGAAGTTCCGCGCGGGCGAGCGAGGCTCCGAGGCAGAAGTGGATTCCGCTTCCAAAGGTCATCTGGGGCTGCCCTTCAGGGCTGCGGGTGATGTCGAATCGGGACGGGTCATCCCAGACCTCCGGGTCGTGGTTCGCTGCGGCAAGGCTCACCATGACGAGGGAACCTTTCGGGAATACCACGTCGCGGTACTCGACGTCCACCGACGCGAACCGGGCCGTAGCGCGCACAGCCCCCAGATGGCGGAGGCACTCCTCGACCGCCGGGGCAGCAAGGGTCGGGTCGTCGGCTAGCGCCTCCCACTGGCGCGGAGCGCCGGCGAGCAGCGCCACCGAGCAGGCCAGCTGATTGCGCGTCGTGTCGGTGCCGGCCATCAGGACCGCCTCAGTCATCATCACCAGCTCGGACGTGCTCATCCGGTCTCCCTCCTCCTCAACGGCTATCAGCCTGCTGAGCAGGTCATCGGCCGGGAACTTCCGTCTCTCGTCGATCATCGCTTCCACGTAGGAGTCGAGGTTGGCCATCGCCGCCTCGATAGCTGGCAGGTCGTTCGCCACGTCGTTGTTGAAGATCCGGAAGATGTCCACCGCCCACGCTGAGAAGAGCTTCCAGTCCGACTTGGGGGCTCCGAGAAGCTCGCATATGACCGGAATAGGGTACGGTTCGCAGATCTCAGTGACCAGTTCGCACGACCCGCCATTGGCGACCCTGTCCACTAGGTCGCTAATGACCTGGCGCATGAACGGCCTGAGCTTCTCTGTCGCCCGAGGTGTGAACGCCGGGGAGGCCAGACGCCGAAGCCGCGTGTGCTCCTCGCCTTCCATCGCCAGGATCGACGCCTGGCGGCGGCCGCCGATCGGCCGCTGCACCCCGGCCATCTCGGGAATCAGGGATATCGCAGAATGAAACCGCCGGTCACGCAGGACGGCGTTCACGTCCTGGTAGCGGGTCACCGCGTATCCGAGAGGCGTCCGGACCAACCAGTGTCTGCTGGCCGCCTCGGCGAACGCCGCAACCATCGCTTGGCGGTCGAGACCTAGCACGTCCACCTCGGGAAGTTCCATCTCGCTTGCTAACACCGCCATCGAAACACCCCTTTAGTGAGATCCCGAAGCTAAGGCTACGCCCGATCAGAGGGCAAGTGGCTGGCACGCCTCGCACGCGTACGCCAACTGGCCCGCGAGCGTCCAGCGGTGGATCAGACTGCCGCAGCGAGCGCAAAAGCGCTGGCCATACACGTAGCACGTCCGGCTGTCACGGACCGTGAAGTCCCGGCGCCGGTCGACGGTTCGGATCCGTCCGCCGTCGGCGACTCCCGCCCGGAGCATCCTTACAGCGCCAGCCCAGATGTTGCGCAGGTCGTCGTCAGTCAAACTCGACGCTTCACGGTCAGGGTGAATAGCACAGGCGTAGAGGATCTCGGCACGATAAACGTTCCCGATCCCTGCGATGACCGACTGGTCCACGATCACCGCCCCGACAGGTTTCTTTACCTCGCGGATCGCCGCCAGCCCTCCCGGCGGCGTGTCGACGAGGATCGGGTCGGGACCAAGGGCTGCGATAATGCGATCGCGAGCTACGGTGTCGACGAGCTCGCAGACCTTCGGGTTGCGAAGATCAACGGTGAGCGAAGGGGAGGCGACCCGGAGCCACGCTGCGTTACGGCTCCGGGCGCCGCGGGGCGCTCCGCCATGGCGGGCGAAGCTCCCGTGCATTCCGAGATGTATGTGCAGCACCCGCCTGGCGTCGAAGTCGTAGAAGACGTGCTTGCCATGAGCCTGCAGCGACTTGACGGTCGCTCCGTCCAAGGCCGCCGCTCCCGTTTCGAATCGGCGGTTTGGGGATGACACCCGAACAGGGCTTCCAAGCAGGTGGGGGGTCTGCTCTCGCACTTCGAAGTGCGCTATGTGCCCCTCGGGCATAACCGCAGCGGCGCGCTCAGCGGAGCGCGTCAGCGATGGCGTTCACAGCGGCCGTGAGGATCGACTTGGACGTGGCGAAGTTGAGCCGCACGTGCCCAGGCCCGTCGCCCCGGAACGGCGATCCGGGGTTCGTCGCGACGCGGGCTTCGCGTCGGATGACGTCGGCGGCTTCGCCTTCGAGGTTCATAGCGCTGAAGTCCAGCCAGGCAAGGTAGGTGGCTTGGGGGACGGTGTAGCCCACGTCGGGGAGGACTTCGGCGAGAAGATCCCCGAGCAGACGCCGGTTCGAGTCGAGATATACGACGAGCTGGTCGAGCCACTCCTCGCCGTCCCTGTAGGCGGCCAGGGACGCCCGGATTCCGAACGTCGACGCGCCGTGGCTTCGTATCGGCGGGACTGACTTCCAGCGCCGCACGTCCGCTTCGTTGGTGAGGATCATCTGCGCGCACTTCAAGCCGGGCAGGTTCCACCCTTTGGAGGCTGACACCAGGGTCACGGAGTTCCCCGCCGCCACCGGAGAGATCGAGGCGTAAGGCACGTGGCGCTCACCGGGGTATGTGAGCGGCCCGTGGATCTCGTCGGAGACCACGCGAGCAGCGTAGCGGTCGACGACATCGCACAGACCGGCGAGTTCCTCGGCGCTGTAGGAACGCCCAAGGGGGTTGTGGGGGTTGCACAAGATGATGCTCCCCGCTCCCGCCTCGAAAGCAGCGGCGATCCCGTCGAGATCAAGCCTGCGCTGCTCGCCGTCGTCCAAGTTCGGGACTTCGACTACAGGACGGCGCAGGGCGGCTAGAACGTCGAAGAAAGGCATGTAAGCCGGTGTAGGGACGACCACCGGGGACGCCGAAGGGGTGAAAGCGTCCAAGGCAAGCTCGACGCCTTTGAGGACGTCGGGAAGCGTCCGCACCCCGGCTGGGTCGATCTCCCAGCTGTAGCGTCGCCTCTGCCAGTAAGCCACCGCTTCGGGCAACCCGCTGTCAGACCCCTCAAAGGGGTAGCCGACCTCCTCGCGTTCGACCGCCGACCTTAGAGCTTCGAGCACGGCGGGGGCGGTATGAAAGTCCATCTCCGCCACCCACAACGCCAGCACGTCGGGCCCGTAGAGGGACCACTTCAGGGTTCCCCGGCGCAGCTGGCCTTCTACCGTAACGTCGTCGAAGTCGAAGGAAGGCATCACCAGGGAGTCTAAAGTCACCCGAGCGCATAGCAGCATCCTTCGGCTGCACCGGGCCGGCCCGGGTCGACCAGCGAAGCCGGCCGTCGGGCTTACAGACCGACTTTCATTCCCTTAGGTACCACTACGATCCCGTCGCCTGTAAGGGTGAACCCGCGAGCTTTGTCCTCTTCCTCGTCCACGCCTACCCGCGCGCCGGGACCGACTACTACGTTCTTGTCGAGAATGGCGTTACGCACGGTCGCGGCTTCGCTGACAAAGCAGCGGTTCATTACCACCGAGTCCGTTACGTGAGCGCCGTTCTCCACTCTCGTTCCGGGGAACAGGACCGACCGTTCCACGGTAGCATCGGAGACGATCGCCCCTTGGGATGCCAGCGAGTCGACCATCCGGCTCCTGTGGTGCACGACCTTGGCAGGTGGCAGCGGTGAAGGAAGCGTGTGTATCGGCCAGTCCAAGTTGTAGAGGTTGAACACTGGGTGCACCGACACCAGGTCCATCGTCGCGTCGTAGTAGGCGCGGATGGTCCCCACGTCGCGCCAGTAGCCTCTGTCGCGTTCGGTCGCCCCGGGCACGACGTTGTCCTTGAAGTCGTAGACTTCGCAGTCTCCACTGGCCACGAGCCTCGGGATGATAGAACCGCCCATGTCGTGCACGGAAGTTTCGTCAGCGGCGTCAGCCCTGACAGCGTCGATCAGCGCCTCTGCACTAAAGCAGTAGTTACCCATCGACGCGAGGATCTCCTCTGGCGAGTCGAACAGCGGCCGGGCGTCGGAGGGCTTCTCCCTGAACGCTGTGACCGTAGCCGACCCGTCCGTCTCGATCACCCCGAACTGGGATGCGTCGCGCAGCGGCGCTCTGATCCCCGCTATCGTCGCCGCTGTCCCGGAGCTGATGTGCTGGTCGAGCATCTGACTGGGGTCCATGCGATAGATGTGGTCAGCCCCGAAGACCAACACGTAGTCCGGCCGCTCGTCGAGTATCAGGTTCAGGTTCTGGTGGATGGCGTCTGCCGAGCCCTGATACCAGTAAGGGCCGAGCTGCTGCTGGGCGGGCACGGGTGTCACGTAGTTGCCGAGGAGAGACGACATCCGCCAGGTGGTGGTGATGTGACGGTCGAGGCTGTGGCTTTTATACTGGGTCAGCACGACAATGTGGCGAAAGTCGGCGTTGACGAGATTGGACAGCACGAAGTCGATGATCCGGTAGCTACCCCCGAAGGGTACCGCCGGCTTGGCGCGCTGGTCGGTGAGAGGAGAAAGGCGAGTGCCCTTCCCCCCGGCCAACACGATAGAGAGCACACGCTGGCCTCGTATCATTCGCTCTAGCGTACAGCGTCTCGAACCAGGCGCGATGCTCCGCCGGCCGGTTAGCGTTGGTGTATGCGCGTAGCACTCTTTACTAGGGAGTACCCGCCTGACGTGTACGGCGGTGCCGGGGTGCACGTCGAGTACCTGGCGGATCACCTTTCCCGGCGCTGCGACCTGTCGGTGCTCTGCTTCGGGGCGCCGCGCCCGGGGGTTAGCGCCGCGGGACCCGACCCGCTACTCGGCGAGGCCAACGCGGCGCTGCAGGCCCTGTCGGTGGATCTGCGCCTGTGCGCCGCCGCCGCCGGCTGTGAGCTGGCCCACTCCCACACGTGGTACGCGAACCTCGCCGGGCACCTTGCCAAGCTGCTCTACGAGGTACCCCACGTCGTGACGAGCCACAGCCTCGAACCTCGACGACCGTGGAAGGCCGAGCAACTGGGCGGCGGCTACGCCCTGTCGAGCTGGGCAGAGCGGACCGCCATCGAGGCCGCGGACGCTGTGATAGCGGTGTCAGCGGCGATGCGCGCCGACATCCTCGACTGTTACCCGGCGCTAGCCGCCGAGCGCGTGACCGTCGTCCACAATGGGATCGACACCGACTTGTACAAGCCGGACCACGCCACCGACGTCGTCGAACGTCTCGGGATGAACCCGCAGCGCCCGAGCGTCGTCTTCGTGGGGCGTATCACCCGCCAGAAAGGCTTGGAGCACCTCCTCGCAGCCGCCCGGTACCTCGATCCGCAGGCGCAGCTGATACTCCTGGCGGGAGCGCCTGACACCGCCGAGATAGCAGCTGCAACCGAGGCGGCCGTGGCTTCACTGGCCCGGCTTCGCGACGGGGTCATATGGGTCAGGGAGATGCTTCCCAAAGAGGATGTCATCCAGGTTCTGACGCACGCGACGGTGTTCTGCTGCCCGTCGGTGTACGAACCGATGGGAATCGTCAACTTGGAGGCGATGGCCTGCGAGACAGCTGTCGTAGCCACGGCCACGGGAGGTATCCCCGAGGTCGTCGCCGACGGCGAAACCGGCCTGCTCGTGGGAATCGACCAGGACGAGCCGGGAGGACCTCCGAGAGACCCCGAAGGTTTCGCCAGGCGGACGGCCGAGGCTCTTAACGCTCTCCTCGGCGATCCCGCCCGTGCGGCGTCGCTTGGGCGGGCCGGCAGGCAGCGGGCCATAGAACTCTTCTCCTGGGAAGCTATCGCGAAGCGAACCGTGGACGTGTACCGTCGGGTGCTACAAGCCGGGGTTCAGTCGTAGATCAGGCATCCGTCTTCCAGGTCAACTTTCGCCAGAAGGTCCTTCTCGGACCAGTAGTCCTGGCTGTGTTGCCATTCCGACTTGTCACCGCGCCGCGGCATCAGGTGCACGGAGCGCATCATGTAGCCCGGGTTGAAATTGTCAGGGTCGATCCAGTCGAGGATCTGCATACCCTTGTCGGCACCGTCCGAGCGGATCCGGGGCACGACGCTTCGAGCCCCGACCGCATCCATGTGAGCAAGCAGACGGCACACGAAGTCTGCGACCAGGTCCGCCCGCAGCGTCCAGCTCGCCCTGAAATACCCGAACACCCAGACCATGTTCGGCACACCGGTGAACATCATCCCCCGGTAGGTGACCGTCTGCGCGAAGTCGACCGGCTTGCCGTCGACGCTGAAGTCGATGTCTCCCAGCACGCTCAGGTTGAAGCCGGTGGCTGTGACGATGACATCAGCAAACAGTTCGTCGCCTGAGGCTAGGCGGATCCCCTTGGGAGTGAAAGTGTCGATCTCGTCGGTCACGACCGACGCCTTGCCCGCTGACACCGCCTTGAAGAGGTCCCCGTCCGGCAGGTAGGCGAGCCTCTGGCGCCACGGGCGGTAGCGAGGCGTGAAATGACGTTCGACGTCGAAGCCTTCGGGGAGTTGCGCGCGAACCGAGTTGATCAGCTCCGTCGCGAGGAAATCCGGGTTCTCGAAAGACAGTCGGGTGATCGCCTGCTGGTCGTGGAGGATCTTCCTCCGGGCGATCTCGTGCACCCATTCTTCGGGGATGTCCAGCTCGCGCAGCATGTCGGCGGTCTCGTTGCGGTTAGGTCCCGAGTAGAAGTAGGTGGGGGAGCGTTGCAGGATCGTAACGTGCGCGCACTCGTCGGCTATCGCCGGGACGAGAGTCGCCGCAGTAGCGCCCGAACCGATGACCACGACCTGTTTGCCCGTGAGGTCCAGCCCTTCGGGCCAGGTCTGGGGGTGCACGATCGTGCCTTCGAAGTCGTCCTTTCCCGGCCAGTCGGGGGTGTAGCCCTCGGCATGGCGGTAGTAACCCTGGCACATCCACAAAAAACCCGTCCTGACTTCGAAAGTCCCGCCGGTGTCGACTCGCATCACTCTCAGCGTCCAGGCTTTGTCGGCGCTTGACCACGAGGCATCAAGGACCCGGTGCTGGTAACGGATGTGAGCGTCTAGGTGGTTCTCCTCGATCACGTCGCCAAGGTAGGAGCGGATCTCGCCAGCCGTCGCTATCGGCGGGCCGACCCAAGGCTTGAACCGGTACCCGAAGGTGTACAGGTCGCTGTCGGACCGCACGCCCGGGTAGCGGTGGACTAGCCAGGTTCCCCCGAAGCTCTCGAGGTTCTCCAACACGACGAACGTCTTGCCCGGAAGGCTGCTTTGTAGGTGGTAGGCGGCACCGATCCCCGAGATACCCGCGCCTACTATGACAACGTCGAAGGTTTCCGTATCCGCGCGACCAGATTCGTGCTCCCCTGTTTGTGTCACTGCGCCGGCCATGTCAGCTTGCATTTTTAGCCTCCCGTCAGCCTAAACAGCCTATCCGCAAACGCTACGGTCGGTCTCGTTGCCGGCCGAGCTCGGCGAGTGCGTCGCCAGCGACCCTCCACGTCTGCCACTCGTCGAGAGGAGCAGCTCCCAAGGACTCGTAGAAGGCAGCTGCCGGCTCGTTCCATTCGAGCACTTCCCACTCCAGGCGCGCCAGCCCCTGCTCGGCGCAGATGGAGGCGAGCTCCGCCATCAAGCGCCGACCCAGACCACTGCGGCGGCTTCCGGCTTCGACGTAGATGTCTTCTAGGTGCATGCCCGGGTGGCCAGTCCACGTCGAGAACGTCCGGTACCACAGGGCGAGTCCGACCAGCCCACTGGGACCTTCGGCGACCAGCGCCGACGCCGCCGGCTGCGGTCCGAACAGCGCCCGGTGCAATAAGCTCACGTCAAGCTTTACCGCGTCGGGTTCCCGCTCGTAGGTTGCGAGCGCCTTGACAAGTCGCACGATCTCGGCCTCGTCGCCTTCCCGGGCAGGCCGGATCAAGGGGGTGGGTGTCACACCGTCATCATCGCGGAAGATCGCCGCTATTGCATCAGCGGCGATCCGGCGACGCCTCAATCCCCTGCTGAGCCGGGACCCTCGGCTACGGGTCTCTTCGTTGCGTGGCTGTACTGCGACCACGAGCCCGGGTAGAGCCTTCCGGGGGCGAAGCCGGCGAGCTCGAGCGCGATCAGGTTGAAGCACGCTGTCACCCCCGAGCCGCAGTAGGACACGACGGCGGTCGTGTCATCCACGCCTAGGGATTCGAAGCGCTCCCGAAGCCTTGCGGGCGCTAGCAACCTCCCGTCGGTGTCGAGATTCTGCCGGCAGGGAAGGTTCCGGGCGCCGGGGATGTGACCCCGGCGCGCGTCGATCGGCTCGACCTCGCCGCTGAAGCGGCTGGGGTCGCGGGCGTCGATGAGCATCAGGCCGGAGGCGTCGAGGTCGTCGATGTCTACCAGCCGGTCGTTGGGCCACTCGACCGGGCTGAACACACCCGGGCTCCGGGTGTGTTCACCTTCGTCCAGGGGTCCCTCGTAGGCCCCTATCCCCCCGTCAAGCAGGGCAGCCTCGCGACCTGTGACTCTCAGCATCCACACCAGGCGTGCTGCTATGACACCCCCGGCGTCGTCGTAGGCGACGACCGTCGTCGTGTCGGAGATCCCCGACCGACGCATTCCCTCTGCGAAGACTTCCGGGGCGGGCAGGGGGTGGCGCCCAACTCGCGGGCCGCCCGGGCCCGCCAAGCAGCCTTCGAGTTCGACGAACACGGCCCCGGGGATGTGCCCACGAAGGTACGCTTCGCGTCCGCTGCGCTCGTCTAGGTACCAGCGCACGTCAGCGACGACCACGTCGTCGACAGCCAACGCGTTCGACGTAGCCGACCGGTCGCGCAGCCATCGCGTTGACACTACCGGTGCGAGCATCGCCCGACTTTAGCCCTGGGCCCCACAGGCGGCTTCTCAGTGCAACGGCCTGCCCCACTCGGTCTGGTCGCGAACAGAGGCCTTCTGGACCTTTCCGCCCGGGTTGCGGGGCAGGGGGTCGAGTCGAACCGCAATGTACTGTGGCACCTTGAAGTCAGCCAGGCGGGTCCTGGCAAAGCGGGCCAGCTCCGCCGGGTCGACACTGCGACCGGGCCGGGCTACCACTACGGCCCCTACCTTCTCGCCCATCATCGCGTCCGGCACGCCTACGACCGCTACTTCGAAAACGTCGGGGTGACAGACCAAAGCGTTCTCCACTTCGACGCAGTAGACGTTCTCGCCTCCCCGGTTGACCATGTCCTTTTTGCGGTCGACGATCTGGCAGAACCCGTCGCTGTCGACCCGGGCGATGTCACCGGTGTGCAACCAGCCGTCGACGAACGCCTCGGCGGTCGCTTCGGGCTTACCCCAATATCCGGCTACTACGTTCGGACCTCTTACCAGCAGCTCTCCCGCCCCGGTAGCGGGGTCCACGTCCGCTAGGTCCAACTCGACCGGCGGGGCGGCGAAACCTACAGTCTCCGCGCGCGAGTGCGCCCAGGTGTGAGGCAGGAAAGTAGCGACCGACGAGGTCTCGGTCAGGCCGAACCCGTTGCCCAGCTTGGCGTTCGGGAAAGCTTCGAGCATTCGAGCGACCTGCTCTGGAGGTGTCGGCGCGCCGCCGTAAGTCACCCAGCGGATCCCCGACAGGTCGAAGTCGGCGAAGTTCGGCTGGGTCATCGCAAGCCACAGGATCGCCGGTACTGAGGTGACCAGGTTTATACGCTCGTCGGCTGACACCGCCAAGAAACGCTGAACGTCGAACGCTCCCATGACGACGGTCGTGCCACCCAGGCGCAGAGTCGGCAGGAGCTGGCTGTTGCAGCCGGTCACGTGGAACAGCGGGACGGACACCAAGTTGCGTAGCTCGCCCTCGGGAAGGTCCATGAGGCGGCGGCACGTCTCGACGTTCGACAGGAAGTTCTCGTGGGTGGTGACGGCGCCTTTAGGGAATCCGGTCGTTCCGCTCGTGTAGAAGATCGCCGCCGGGTCGCCGGGTTCCAGGTTCTCTCGAGTGGTGGGCGGTCCTTCGGGCAATGCGCGGCCCGGCTCGAAGACGTATCGCGCCTGGGAATCCTCTAGGACGTAGGCGACCTCAGGCTCCGACAGGCGCGTGTTGACTGGGACGGCGATTGCGCCAGCCAGCATCGACGCGAACAGAGCTACGCACCAGTCGACTCCGTTCCCCAGGCGGATCGCCACTCGATCTTTGGGTCTGACTCCTTCTTGGACGAGTCCCCCGGCGACCTGTCGGGATCGGTCCCATAGCTGTGTGTAGGTGAGCCGCTCCCCTCCGTCCTCTACGACTGCTTCGTGGTCGGCGAAACGCTCGACGCTTGCCGACAGCATCTCGACCACGGAGCTGTGCAGCCCGCCGTACGCCAGGACTCCGTCTGCGCGCCGGTAGATCCCGGACATGTCGAAAGGTTCGATCGCTGCTTTTAGACCCTGCTTTTCGAGCATCACTGGCTTTTCGAGCATCACTGCACCCCGATCCCGCTGTTGGACCTGTTACGGGACCGAATCTAGCCAACGGCAGCTCCCGCTGCGCTGCGGCCCTGCCAGGAGGGACAGGCTGCGGGTACTAAAGTCGGGTTTTTATAGCCGCTGCTACGAGGACTCCCAAATGAACGAGACTTTCCCGACCACGTCGCTCCAGCTGTCTTCGCTCGTCGAGCGCGTCGAGCGCCCAGGGCTCCCAGCCGAGGGGCTCGGAGGTCGGGTGGTGATGTTCCTCGAAGAGGTAGAGGTCGCCCCTCCCGGTGACGACGAAGTGATCGTCCGGGTCGAGGCAGCCCCGATCAACCCGTCCGATCTCGGTTTGGCTTTCGGCGGAGCCGACGTTTCCGCTGCGGTGTCGGAGGGGACACCCCTAAGGCCGGTGATAAGCGCCCCGATCGCAGCCTCGGTCATGCGGTCAGCCGGCAGCCGTGTCGGGATGGCCTTACCGGTCGGCAACGAAGGAGCTGGGATGGTAGTAGCCGCCGGGTCCTCCGACGCAGCCCAGGCGCTGCTGCACAAGACCGTCGCCGTGGCGGGCGGGGCTATGTACTCTCAGTACCGCCGTGTAAAAGCTTCGATCTGCGCTGAGCTGCCCGACGGCACCTCGGCCGTCGAGGGGGCGTCTTCGTTCGTAAACCCGATGACGGTGCTCGGAATGCTCGAGACGATGAGGATCGAAGGCCACACGGCCCTCGTCCACACAGCCGCAGCGTCGAACCTCGGTCAGATGCTCAACCGTGTCTGCATCGACGAAGGCGTCCCGCTGGTCAACGTCGTGCGACGCTCAGAGCAGCAGGAGCTTCTGCGCGAGGCCGGGGCCCGGTACGTGTGCACCACAGCATCGGACACGTTTATGGCCGACCTGACAGAAGCCATCGCAGCGACCTCCGCGACGCTGGCTTTCGACGCCGTAGGCGGCGGCAGGCTCGCCGGGCAGATCCTCACCGCTATGGAAGCGGCAGCCGTCGCTAAGATGCCGGCATACAGCCGTTACGGGTCGGACACCCACAAGCAGGTGTACATCTACGGCTCTTTGGATCGCGGGCCTACGGAGCTTTACAGGAGCTTCGGCATGTCGTGGGGACTCGGGGGATGGCTGCTGACACCGCTGCTCGCCAAGGTCGGACCCGCAGCGGTCGACGCCATGAGACGCAAGGTCACCTCCAACCTAAAGACCCTCTTCGCGAGTTCCTACACGAGAGAGGTTTCCCTCGCCGGGGCCCTCAGCCTCGACGCCGTCAAGGATTACGCCCGGCAAGGGACCGGCTCGAAGTACCTGATCAGACCGCATCTAGCCTAGTGGGTGGGCTGGTAGCGCCTAGCTGCGAACGGTCGGCTGGTAGGTTCCGGGTGTGGAAGCCGCTGACGTAACCCACCCCTCCACCGCTAAGGGGACCCGGGTCGTGCTCGACGAGCTGCGCAGGTCCAGGAGAAGGCGGCGCATCGAGGACTTCGACGTCGGCGAAGCCGTCTACAAGGTGTACGTGACAGGCGTAGTCGGGGGTATCTCAGTTTGGTTCGCAGCTCAAGCGGTGGGCGGCAGGCGGGTCGCCCAGCCGGCGGTGAACCAGGCGCTGCTCGACGGACCACGGCTGGTTGGAGCGTGCGTAGCGGCGGTGGTCCTGATCGGTCTGCGCTCCGGGCTTCGCGGGGGTCCTCTTGCTCTCGAGTCGGCGTTCGTCCGCCACGTCCTGCTCGCTCCTGTCGACAGGAGCGCCGCTTTGAGAATCCCCGCGTTGCGTCTGGTCCGCTTCGGCGTGGCGGCAGGGTCGGGCGTCGGCGCGGTGGCAGGCCTCCTCGCCTACCGGCGGCTGGGCGGCAACTGGGCGGCGTGGGCGGCCTGCAGCGCTGTTGTAACATCCCTTGCGGTAGGAGCCGCCCTGGGCACGGCGATGGTGGTGTCAGGGCGCGGCGTTAGCCGGCGAGCATGCGGGGTGGCGGCGGCCGTTGTGGCCGGCTGGACGCTGGCGGACCTGGTAACAGGATCGTCGACGTCGCCGGCGACACTCCTCGGCGAAATCGCGTTCTGGCCGCTGCGTTTCAGCCCGGCAGGCCTGATCGGCGCCGCAGTGGCCGTAGCTGCGGGCGCAGCCGGCGTCGCTTCGGTGGGAGGAACGTCGCTGGAGGCCTCGGCGCGCCGAGCGAGCCTCGTCGGGCTGATACGTTTCGCTGTCACCGTCCGTGATCTGCGCACGGTCGTCCTGCTGCGCCGCCAACTGGCCCAGGAGACCCCCAGGAGACGCCCTTGGCTTGGAAGCCAACCCCTAAGGCGGGCGCAGCCCGGGCATCCCGGCACTCCGCCGGCCGGCACCCCGCCAAGCGGCACCGGCTGGCTTGTCTTGGAGGCCGGCTGGACGCGGGCATGGAGGGGAATCCTCCGTTTTCCGGCGGGCAGGCTCATGAGAGTCGCCGCATTGAGCGTCGTCGCCGGTGCCGCCGCTTACGGCGTCTGGGAAGGCACGACCCCTCTCGTGTTCGTCTCCGGCCTGGCACTGTTCGTGGCCGGCTTGGACATGACCGAACCTCTGGCGCAGGCAGTGGACCACCCGTGGGCGACTGACAGCTATCCGCATCCGAGAGGCGCCGTGATGCTCGCCTTGTTGCCGGCATGCGCCGTGGCAATGCTAGCCGTGGGGTTTCTCGGGGCGCTTTGCGCCTGGGCGTTGAGCGGAGCCGGGACGACAGCCCTAGAGGTCGCCGCTATCGTCTGGATTCCCGCCTCACTCGCCGGCGTCGCTGGGGCGGCGATAAGCACGCTCCAAGGTGCGCAGCCGACTTTCAAGGCGAGCGACTTCATGCTCCCCCCGGAGTTTCTCGGGGCTCGGATCGCCTTGAGGCTCCTTTTGCCTCCGGTGGTCGCGACCGCCGGCCTGCTGCCACTGCTCGCCGCCCGCTCGACGAGGTCCGACCCCGCCGGGGCCGCCGCGTCAACCTCCCTGGGCGTCGCCGTGCTCCTCGCTGCGGTAGCGCTGTGGGTACGCCACCACGACACGCTGCACCAGACAATCACCGGGAGCCTTGACGCTTCCAGCGGCCCGGGGAGGCGCTGATGAGACCCCCGAGTGGAGCTACGGTCATGGCTACCTCGCAGCTGAGCAAAGCCTACGGGGACCTGATCGCTCTCCAGCCTCTAGACATGACGGTGACAGCGGGACAGAAGGTAGCTCTGATAGGCAGGAACGGCTCGGGAAAGTCGACCTTGCTCAAGATGGTGGCTGGTCTGCTCGAAGCGTCGACCGGGTCGGCGACGGTGAATGGACACCCGTCCGGGTCGATCGAGGCTCGCGGAGCGCTGTCGTATCTTCCCGACGAGCCCGTGCTCTACGACGACCTTTCTGTCATCGAGCACGTCGAGTACACCTGCAGACTCCACGCCAGCGTGGACTGGGAAGCACGGGCTGTGAGCCTGCTCGAACGGCTGGGGCTCCTCGACAGAGCCGAGTCGCTACCCTCGACGTTCTCCCGGGGGTTACGCCAAAAGACCGGGACGCTGCTAGCCCTGGTAAGGCCGTACTCTCTGCTGCTCGTCGACGAACCTTTCGTCGGTCTGGACCCCGCCGGCCGGGACACTTTCGTCGACTTGACAGAAGAGGCGGTTCAGGCCGGGGCGGCAGTGGTCGTCGCGACCCACCAGTTGGAGTACGCGAAGGCAGCGGACCGCTGTATAGCCCTTCGGGACGGGCTCAGGGTTTACGACGGCCCGCCCGGCGACGTCGACCTCGCTGCGCTGGTCGACTGACCGCAGCGCTCCGGCGGCGACCCCACAAGCGGCGACCCCACGAGCGGCGGGGCACCCGCGTAGTGCAAGCCTTATGCTTTAGCCCGAGCTGAACGCGCCACGTCGGCGTCGGACTGAGAACGAAGGGATATCGCAGCCATGATCCGCACTCTCATAAGCGGGGGAACAGTGGTCGCCGCTACGGGCTCCTTCCCCGCCGACGTTGCGATCGAAGGGGAGCGGATCGTCAGCCTGTACGAGCCGGGCTCGACTCTCCTCGGGCACTTCAACGCTGACAAGGTGATCGACGCCGCCGGCAAGCTTGTCGTGCCGGGCGGCGTGGACGTTCACACCCATATGGAGATGCCCTCCGCTGGTACGGTGTCCGCTGACACATTCGAGACCGGGACTCTCGCTGCCGCCTGGGGTGGCACGACGACGATCGTCGACTTCGCCGGCCAGGCACGCGGTTCAGGGCTGCGCGAGGCGTGGGAGGCTGAGATGGTCAAGGCGGACGGCCACTGCGTCGTCGACTTCGGCCTTCACATGATCGTCAGCGACGTCAACGACTCGTCGCTCGCCGAGATGGATGCCATGGTCGAAGAGGGCGTCACGAGCTTCAAGCTTTTCATGGCCTATCCGGGTGTGCTCTACTCCGACGACGGCCAGATCCTGCGCGCCATGCAGAAAGCCTCGCAGTGTGCAGCGACGATCATGATGCACGCCGAGAACGGCATCGCTATCGACGTGCTGGTCTCGCAAGCGTTGCAGCGCAACGAACGCGACCCGCGGTACCACGCGAGCAGCCGGCCGTCGGCCCTCGAAGGCGAGGCGACTCACAGGGCGATCGTGCTCGCCCAGGTCGCTGGCGCTCCGCTTTACATAGTGCACCTCTCGGCGGCTGAGGCGCTCTCAGAAGTTGTAACAGCACGCGACGCCGGAGCGCTCGTGCACGCCGAGACCTGCCCGCAGTATCTGTTCCTCTCCGAGGGCTCGTTGGACCAGCCTGGCTTCGAAGGAGCGAAGTTCGTGTGCTCACCGCCCCTTCGCGGATCCTCTCATCACCAAGACCTCTGGCGCGGACTGGCCGTCGGCGACCTGAGCGTGGTGGCCACCGATCACTGCCCGTTCTGCTTCAAAGGCCAAAAGGAGCTCGGCCGAGGCGACTTCTCGCGCATCCCCAACGGCCTCCCCGGCGTCGAACACCGGATGGAGCTCATCTATCAGGGGGTCGTCGAAGGTCGGATCAGCCAGGAGCGCTGGGTGGAACTGACCTCCACAGCCCCGGCACGGCTGTTCGGGATGTACCCGGCAAAAGGTGTCATCCAGCCGGGAGCGGATGCCGACTTGGTCGTGTTCGACCCCCGCACCGTTCACACCTTGAGCGCTGCGAGCCATCACATGGCCGTCGACTACTCCTGCTACGAAGGTCAAAACCTGACCGGCCGGGTGGAGACGGTCATGTCCCGGGGAAGAGTCCTCGTCGAGGGCGGTGCGTTCGTGGGAGCTGTCGGCGGTGGCCGTTATCTGAAACGGTCGGCTCCACCCGCCCACCTGTAGCCGCCGTCGTCTGATCGCGCCTGGCCGAACCCACAAGGCCGGGGGATCACTGCGGGTCCCGGCGCATGGTGTATAGCGGCGGGCCGCCCGGAACCGGAATAAGGTGATCGACGAGGTCGTAGCCGAAGCGCCTGTAGTAGGCGATGTTCTGCGGCTTCTGAGTCTCCAGGTAGCAGCCGACGCCCTCCTCGCCCGCCCGTCGAAGCATGTCCGCTTGGAGCAGGCCTCCAATGCCGCGCCGTTGCGCCAGGGGGTCCACGACGAGGAGTTGCAGGTACCACAGCCGTTCCTTGGGGTGCGCCTGGTCGATCGCTAGCAGGTAGCGGACGCCGGCGGGAACAGCCTGCGGCCTGAGAGCCAGGGCTCGCAGAGCGCCAGCCATCTGACGGGCCTGCGAGGCAGCGGGAAGTGGGTAACTGTCGGGAGCGAGCACGACCGACACGCCCATGAGACGGCCGTCACCGTCGCGTGCCCCGAGGAGGTGAGCATGAGGGCCCGCAGCTGCGATGCTCGCCCGGAAGAAGATCGCCAGCCCGCGCGCCCGGGTGATCCCGCGTGAGTCGAGGTACTCGAAGAAAGGGTCGTGGAAGAACGCTCGTGCTGCGACCATCGCCGACTCGTCGAGCTCGGCGCCTGACGGCGAGATCCGCCCGAGGCGCACCCCGGCCCGCGCCTCGAGGTCTGACTGGCCGGAAGCTGAGGGTTCGTCGCTTCTCACGGTCGAACCTCGAAATAGGCGTTGACCGGGTCGGAGAAGTCGTGCACCTCGAACGTCGAGAAGCCGGCTGATCGGCACATGTCCTCGGCTTTAGCCCGGGTCATGCCGAGCGTGCCCAGACCGGCCCCGTCTGGCTCTGACATCGCCGAGGACATGCACGTAGCCACCGACGTGGAGTACATCAAGGCGAGGACCGGGTTCCTGGCGTTGTCAGCCCAAGTCTCCCCCGCTTTTATCTCCTTGATCAGCCACACCCCGTCCGAGCGGAGACTCTTTTTGATGGCGCGGGCCGCCGCTGCGGGCCTCGGCATGTCGTGAAGGCAGTCCAAGGTCAAAGCCAGGTCGAAGGTCTCCTCGGCGGGTAGTGCCTCGGCCGGCTCACGATGGAACGACACGTTGGTCAGGCCGGACTCGCCGAGACGCCGCTCGGCTATGTCGATCGCATGCGAAGACGGGTCGTAGCCTTCCACGAGACTCTTCGGGTAGGCCTCGGCGATAGCGAAGACAGCGAGCCCAGTGCCGCATCCTATGTCAACGACCCTTGCGCCCGCTTCTAGGCGGCCGTGTATCCCCGCTATAGACGGGAGTATCTCAGCTACCAGAGCGAGACGCGTCCAGGGGCCGAGCATGCGCTCCACCTGGTGAGCAGCGGCCGGTCCAAGCTCGTCGTAGGTTAGCCCGACACCGCTTCGGAACGCCTCGGCGAGGCGGTCAACGACGTCAGGAGCGGCGGAGTACCCGCGGAAAGCTCCGGCTGCGAACCACAGGCTCGCGTGATCGTCGGCGAGCACCGGGACGGCTTCGGGCGGCAACTCAAAACTGACACCATCGTCGCTGTGGACCAGGCCGGCCGCGGCTTGGGACAGAAGCCACTCGTGAACCCAGCGTTGCGACGTGCCGGTGGCTTGCGCTAGCTGCGACGCGTCGAGCGAGCCGGCTCCCGCCATCGCCCGGTAAAGGCCCAGGCGGTCCCCTAGATGCACCATGAGCGAGACCATTTCACCCTGCTTGTAACGCCAGACCTCCAGGGCGTAACGCCTCACCTTGTCCGTGTCGAACGGCGCCCCGCCAGGTGCCGACGTACCACTTGTCGCCGGCGTCTCGGCGTTCACGGAGCAACCCCTGCTGACACCCGGGCGGCGATCCACCGACCGGCAGCGGCCACCGCCTGGTCGGCTTCGGGTATCACCCCGACGAGGATCTGGAACACGTGGAAGGCTTCGGGCCAAACCGACAATTCCACGTCGACCCCTGCGCTTCTCGCCGAATCCGCAAGCCGGGTGGAGTCGTCGAGGAGTATCTCGTGGTCACCCACTTGTATCAGTAGCGGGGCCAGCCCGGACAGCTGTGCGTAGAGGGGGCTGACGAGCGGGTCGTCCAGGGGCCGCCCCGCAGCGTACATGCGAGCGGACCGGCCTTCTCCTTGGACTTCGAGCATCGGCTCTACATCGGCCCGGCTACGTCGCGACGCTCCGGTCGCGGCAAGGTCGCTCCAAGGCGACAGGAGGTAGGCGCCGGCGGGCTGCGGGTCTCCGGCGTCTCGCAACGCGACGAGCAATGCCGTCGCAAGACCCCCTCCTGCGGAGTCTCCAGAGACGACGACTTTGCTAGGGTTGACCCCAGCGGGGCCGGTCAGCCACCTGTACGCGCCGAGGGCGTCGTCGAGCGCAGCGGGAAAAGGGTGCTCGGGGGCGAGCCTGTAATCCACGCTCAGTGCGTCGACACCAGCCGCCAGGCACAAAGAGGTCACAAGCCGGCGGTGGGTGACGGGCGAACCGACTGTGTAGCCGCCCCCGTGGAGGTAAAGCAAGGTGGGTGACGCTCCCGCCGCGGCGGCGGGATCTCTGAACGTCCACTCGGCGGGGACTCCGCCGGCGTCGACAGGCTGGTTGGTTGCGCCTTCGACGCTGGGAAAAGCTGAAAGCATCTCCTCCATCGCCTCCCGGGCCTGCTCTATTGTCGGCTCCGGCTTCCCCGCCGCCTCGTCGCGGCGTTCACGCAACAAAGCTTTGACGTCTTGCATCTGCTGACTCGCCATGAGCTCGCCCTCTTACTTTCCCCTGGGTAGCTGTTGATGTCCTGACGGGTCACAGACTAACGCGCCGCCACGACCGCCCTCCGTGTGGACCCCTCACAGTGTGGCTACGATCCTTGATATGGGCTCCTCCGTTACAGACAGCCCGGGACACCACCTGGCGGCGCAAGCCCACCTCACAGAGAGCAACCAGGCGGTTTCCGAGGCGATCTGCGAGTTGAACGTCACGGCCACCGACGCTGAGTGGCTGGTGGCCTTGGCGCGCACGTTGCTCGACGAGCGCCTCGTCGCGTGCGCCAACATCTTCTCCGTACACTCGGTGTACCACTGGGAGTCCGCCGTGCAGGACCATCTCGAATCGAGAGCGGCTTTCCACACCCGGCTTTCGCTTTTTAACGAGGTATCCGCGAAGGTCAACGAAAGTCACCCCTACGACGTGCCGGCGCTTTTCGCAGTGCCCCTCGCCGCTGTCAGCGACTCGTACCGTTCGTGGGTGCTCGACCAGACCCAGCCCCCCGGCGAGGCCCAACCCTCCGCCAAGACCGCGCGTCCCGGCAAGGCCGCGGAATTCGACCGGTCCGCGATGGCGGTCGAGGACCTCAGGTAGACATGAGGGTACGCCGATCCATTTTCGCTGCAGGACTAGCCGTTTCAGCGGCGGCCGCCGGCGCGCTGAGGTTGAGGAAGTCCGTCGACACCTTCAAAACCCGCTCGAAACCCCTCGTGGATCCCCTATTGGAACTACCCGACGACGTAGAACGCTCGGAGCTCACCACCCCCGACGGGGCCCAGATCCATCTGCTACAGCGAGGTGCCGGCCGTCCTATCCTGCTGGTGCACGGCATCACCATAAGCTCCGAGGTGTGGGCACCGCAGATGCACCTACTCGCCGACCGATACAGGATCGTGGCGATGGACGTGAGAGGCCACGGCCGCTCCACTGTGGGCACCGAAGGGGTAGGACGGCGCATAGCCGCCAGTGACATTGCTACCGTCATTAAATCTTTGGACCTCGAAGGGTTGGTGATAGTCGGGCACTCGATGGGCGGCATGATCTTGATGGAGTTCGCCGGACGCTACTCCAAGCTCCTGTCCGAGCGAGTCGCGGGCTTGGTGTTCATGGACACTGCGGCAAGTGGGGTGGTTCCGGCACCGCTGGTCCCCCTCGCTCGCGCGGGGGGTAAGGTGCTGGCCGGCCGGGTTGAGGCCGGCTATCCCCCTCTTCGGTTCCTGACCGGCGGCAGCGACCTCGCCTGGCTTGTCGCTCGCCTCGGGTTCGGTTCAGCGCCCTCGGGCCGGGCGATCGCGCAGCTTCGCGAGTTGCAGGCGGCCGCAGCTCCATCTGCCGTAGTCGGAGCTGGTGTCGACCTGATCGACCATGACGGCCGGTGGGCGTTGGAAGCGACGACTATTCCGTCGCTGGTTCTCGTCGGATCGCGTGACATCCTCACCCCGGTCCGACAGGCTCGCAAGATCGCCCGGCTCTTGGAGAACTCGCGTCTAGAGGTGCTGCCTGGCGCCGGGCACCAGTTGATGCAGGAGCGACCCCGGGAGGTCTCACGTCTCATCGACGAGTTCGCCTGCAGCCTGGCGGGCCCCACCGCCGCCGGCAGCTGACCCCGGCGCCTAGGGGGCGGGTGGAACCACTTTTAGGTGAACGTCGCGGAGTTGGGTTTCGCTCACCGGGCTGGGGGCGCCCATAAGCAGGTCCCGGGCGGACTGGTTGAGAGGAAAAGCGATCACTTCTCGTATGTTGGCCTGCTCTTCGAGGACCATTAATATCCGGTCGAAGCCGGGGGCTATGCCGGCGTGAGGCGGCGGCCCGAAATGGAACGCGTTCCAAAGCGCCGGGAACGACCTGCGGATACGCTCCGGTCCGTAACCGGCTATCGCGAACGCTGCCTCCATGATGTCAGGGCGGTGGTTCCGGACGGCCCCGGAGGAAAGCTCGATGCCGTTGCAGATCAGGTCGTACTGATAGGCGAGGACGTCGCCGGGGTCGAGATCCCGGAGGGCTTCTAGCCCTCCTTGTGGCATCGAGAAAGGGTTGTGAGCGAAATCCCAGGAGCCGGTCGTCTCGTCTTGTTCGAACATCGGGAAGTCCACAACCCACGCGAACTCAAGGCGGGCCGGGTCTGCCAAGCCCAGTTCCCGGCCGAGCCGAGCACGGTAGTCGCCGAGCAGGGAGGCGACCTTCGAGCGCGGTCCTACGGCCACGAGGACGGCGTCTGAGGTTTCGGCCTCCGCTGCGCCGACCACCGACGCGACTTCCGCCTCGTCGAGGCGGCGGGCGAGAGGCCCTTTGGTGCCGGCAGGGTCGAGTTGCAGCCAGGTGCCGGTGACCCCCGCCTTCTTGGCGTCCTCGGCGTACGCGTCGAACCATTTGCGTGTCCTGTCCCAGCCTCGAGGAACCCTCAGCGCTCGTATCACATGCCCGGCTGCGGGTGCCTCGGAGAACATCGGCAGCTCGGTCCTGCCGCCGAGTTGTCCCGACAGCTCCGCGAGTTCCAGACCGAAGCGCAGGTCGGGCTTGTCGGTTCCGTAACGGTCGACTGCCTCGGCGAAGGTCAGCCGGGGGAAAGGAATCGACGTCGTCTTGTCCGACATTCCAGCGACGATCGCCTCCATTAAGTATTCCACCTCGACGAACACGTCGTCTTGGGTGGCGAAGGCCATTTCGAGGTCGATCTGGTAGAACTCGCCGGGACTGCGGTCAGCTCGCGAGGCCTCGTCGCGAAAGCACGGCGCTATCTGGAAGTAGCGGTCTATTCCGCCTGCCATCAGAAGCTGCTTGAACTGCTGAGGGGCTTGCGGCAGCGCGTAGAACTCGCCGGGATACTGGCTTGACGGCACGAGGAAGTCCCTTGCGCCTTCAGGTGAGGAAGCCGTGAGGATCGGCGTCTGGACCTCCAAGAAACCCCGGGCCGACATGTGGGAACGCACGAGGCTGGCCAGGCGGGCCCTCCTCGCGATCCGCTCCGCGAGCGGTCCCCGACGCAGGTCGAGATAGCGGTAGCGGAGGCGGTTCTCCTCGCCCACTTCAGTGTCGCGCTCGACCGGGAAGGGCAGCACCTCAGCCGACGAGAGCACCTCGGCGCTGGTCACGCCCACCTCCACCTCGCCGGTGGCGATCCTGGGATTGACGGTCCCGGGGACTCTGGCGATGACAGTCCCGGTGACGGTGACGACGCTTTCGACGCGCAGAGAGTCGAGCACCTCGAAGGCCTCCTCACCCGGATGGGCGACCAGCTGCACCATCCCGGCGGGGGTCATCCCTCCCGAGTCGCGCAGATCCACGAACAGCAGACCCCCGTGATCTCTCTTAGCTGCGATCCAACCGGCCAGGCGAACGGTGCTTCCGACGTCGTCGGCGCGCAAGTCCCCGCAGCGACGGTCACGGTAGCGGTTGACGGCGAGAGGCGGGCGTAGCTCCATATCGGAGTCGAGGCTACCGGCCCCGGCGCAGTCGCGTAGTACCATCTGCGGTCGTGCCTAGGGTCGCCGTCGTCGGAGCCGGAGCTGCCGGTCTCGCCGCAGCACGGCGGATCTCCGACTCGGGAGTGCAGGTAAGCGTGTTTGACAAGGCCAGGGGTGTGGGTGGCCGCTTAGCGACGAGGCGGATGGGTGAAGCCCGAATCGACCACGGCGCCCAGTTCTTCACCGTGCGCAGCCCAACCTTCGACGCTCTGACCCGCTTGTGGGTGTCCCGAGGAGTCGCCTACGAGTGGTGCCGAGGTTTCGCTGGCGCAGCCGACGGCCACCCACGCTACGCCGGGCACGGCGGGATGACAGCCTTGGCGAAAGACCTGGCGGCCGGACTGGACGTGTCGACCTCGTCGCGAGTCACGAGGATCGTCCCGCTCGGCGACGGCTGGCTCGTAGATACCGCAGCGGGAAGCTTCGGCCCCTTCGACGCCGTCATCTTGAACCCGCCGGCCCCTCAAAGCGCAGACCTTGCGTCGGAGGCGGGCGTCGACCGTCACGCCCTGGAGGAGCTGACAGCCTTGCGTTACGAGCCCGCGCTGGCCGCCCTCGTAGCGCTTGACGGTCCCCTCTCCCTGCCCTGGCCTGGAGGGATCAAGCTTGGGGAGGGCCCAGTATCATGGGTTGCCGACAATCAAGCCAAGGGCGTCTCGGCGGTTCCCGCTCTCACCGTCCACGCACGGGGGGACTGGTCAGCCTCGATGTGGGATCGTCCCGACAGCGAAGTCCTAGCCATCATGCTCGACGCCGTGGAGGCTTACCTGGGCGGGATCACCCGGCGGGAGCTTCTCGGCCCTGACGCGGCGCACGGGACGGCAGTCGCGTTGCAACGATGGCGTTACGCAACGCCGGTGGTGACCCACGAGCGACGCTGCCTGGTGTTGGTGGACAGCTCCCTACCGGTCATAGCGGCCGGCGACGCCTTCGGGGAGGCGAAAGTCGAAGGCGCTGTGCTGTCGGGTTGGGCGGCCGCAGACGAGGCCCTGCGGCGGCTCGTCTAGCTCTCAGCGGCTACTTTCGAGCGAACCCGAACGCCAGGCCCCCGACGACCACGGAGATGCCCGCGACGACGCTGACACTCGGGGCTGGGCCGCCGAGGATCACCCCCGTCACCGCAGCCGCAACGGGCGCCATCCCGGTGAGCAGACCCGCCTTCGCCGCACCGATGCGCGAGACACACGAATACCACAGCAGGAAAGCCGTCACCGTAGTACCCGCAGCGAGGTAAGCGATCGCTGCCCAGTCCGAGGCGCTCAACATCGCGAAACCTGAGGGGCCTTCGAATGCGAACCCGAGAACCCCGAAGCCGACAGCTCCCATCCAGGTGGCATGAACCGACACACCCCAAGCGCGGTGGCGGCCGAGGACGGGGACCGCCAGAAGAGTGAACGCCACTTCGCAGGCGAAGACGACCACCGCCCAGGCGACACCCGCCGGGCCTGTATGTCCGAAGCCAACGACGGCTACTGATCCTGCGGTGACCATCAAGGCGGCGATCAAGATCCTCGCAGAGGGGGCTCGCCTCTCCATCAACGGGCCGACCAGCGAAAGCACCGGGGGCACGCAGGCTACCGCTACTCCCAGCGCGGCGGGCGCGGCGCTGGCAGAGCCTCGGACCAGGGCGACGTTGAATAAAAGCAGACCGAGGGTTGCGATCCCTGCGAGCCAAAGCCACTCGGCTCCCCGCGGGAGCCGAAGGCGTTGGCCGGACGCTGCTCCGACACCGGTAAGTACAGCCGACGCCGCGGCATAGCGGATGCTCTCGCCGACCAGGTAGGGTCCTCGCAGGAGTGTCGCTGAGGCGGCTACGCCGGCTCCGACTAGAACCTGGGCGACAGCGCCGCCGGCGACAGCCTGAGCGGTCGCCGGCCCCGGTCGACCGCCTTGCGTGTGCACCCCGCCGGGAGGACCTTTCGCTGATCGCTTCGGCGGAGACACCCGGTCGATCTTAACTCCCGACTCCCCCCACGGGCCCGTCTCGGGTAGAGTCCCCGGGCCTCGCAGCGCATGGCTCGGGGCTAGGATCGGAGCATGGCACTCACAGGAGAGTACGTCCCGAGTCCGTCTGAGTGGGTCCGTGACCAAGTCGAGGCCTACGAGCGCTCCGGAGGCCGGGAGGCCAACACGCTTCTCGACACCGGCTTGCCGGTCATCATCGTCACGACCCGTGGAAACAAGACCGGCAAGATCCGCAAGTTCGCGTTGATGCGAGTCGAGCACGAAGGAGAGTATGCCCTGGTCGCGTCGAAGGGCGGCTCGGCGAACCATCCCGAGTGGTATCACAACCTGGTGGCCGACCCCGAGGCGTGCATGATCCAAGACGGCCCCGAACCTTTCGACGCCGTCGTCAGAGAGGTAGAAGGCGACGAGAGGCAGGCCTGGTGGGAGCGTGCCGTGGCCGCGTTCCCTCCGTACGCCGAGTACGAGGCTAAGACCGAGCGCCGCATCCCGGTTCTAGTAGCGTCCCGGCGGGCCTGACTGCCGAGGTTCACCTCCGCCGGGCCGGGGGTGACTGCTCGTGCGGGCTGGCCGCCGGCAGCTCAGTGAACGGTGACTGTGCCTGCGGTTCCGTCGACGGTCACTATGGCACCGTCGACGATAAGCGCAGTAGCATCTGCGACGGACACGACGCAGGGGATGCCAAGCTCCCGAGAGACGATCATGGCGTGACTGCCCTGCGCCCCGGTGTTGACTACCACAGCGGCTGCCGGGACCATAAGCGGTACCCATGCCGGGTCGGTTTGGGGGGCTACCAGTACGTCGCCCGGTTCGAGACCGGACGGGTCGGTCGGGTCGAAGACGATACGGGCACGGCCGGTAGCCCGGCCGCCTGAGCCCGCTGCGCCGCGCAGGACGCTCCCTGGGCCCGCTTGCCCCTGAGCGCCGGCCGCTCGCGGCTTCATCTCGCGTATCGAAGGCACCCGGCCGTTGACCACGAAAACCGGTTCGTAGTCGAACAGCTTCCGGTACTGCGACCAGCGGGAAACGATCGTCTCTTTCAGCGACGAGGGGTCTGCTCGCAGCTCGTCAAGCTCGTCGTCGGTGACCATGAAAACCTGCTCTACCTCGTCGATCACTCCACGTTCTACGAGTCGCCTCGCGTACTCGTAGAGAGCCATGCGAGCCTCGTTTATCACCCTGACCACGTTCGTCTTGGCGCGCTCTCTGCCGGCGAGGAACACCCGCGCCGAGGTGAGAGCCGCCTCGAAGGTCGCTGACGAATCCGACGATTCCGCGAGGCGGGAACGGATCTGCGATATCACCCGGTCCCTCTCGGCGAGCGACGCCGAGGCGCGCAACGCTGGCGCCTGCGTGTCGTCGGTGCGGCGCATCAGGTCGACGGCGGCTAGGGCGGCCCTGGGGTTCGCCTCCCACGACGGGGCGCGCAAATCGTACTCGTTCGGGCCGCGCGACCCGTGGTCGTGGAGGAACGACGCGAACTGCTTCAGGAAGTCTCCGGCGTCTCGGGTGTCGGATGAGCGGAGGCGCTCAAGCGCAGAACCCGGGTCGGCTTCGAAGGCTGCGGTCAGTTCGGGGGATCGACGGATCAGCCGGCTGAGAGACCACAGGGCGTGCGCCGGTGCCGCCGAGTCGACCTCGATACCGGCCAGGAGTCGGATGGCCTGCGTGGGATCTCCGAGGTCCTCGCTTATGGCGCCGAGAGCACCGGTACCTAGCGAGGCCAAGGCTGACACGATCATCGCGTTCTCGAAAGTCTGGGCGACGTAGGGCATCATCGCCCGGGCCCGGGCGTGCAAAGCCGAATCGGTCAAAGTGCCAAGCTCAGGCCGGGTATCGCGAAGGGTTCGGGCCAGTTCCCTGTCAGCGTCCAAATCGGGCAACGATGTGGTGGACATGGCCCACTGCATCGACTTTGCGAGCTTTGCCGAGTGCCTCGGGGAGTCGTGCCAATCTTGGTACTCGTAGGCGGGTACCTCGTCGCGTTCGTCGAAGAAGGCGCGGTCGATGAGCTCCGGGGACGCCCCGGGCATTCGCGCTCCTAGGATCCTCGTCATCGACAGCGGGTTGTACAGGTAACCGCCGAAGGACTTCCACAGCTCCGGGCGGTGCGGGTCTTCGTACTCGTCCCAGTCGAGAGCGCCGATGGCTATGTAGGCGTCGCGCAGTCCCAGGCACATCCCCTGGCGTATGACAAGGCTGAGCCCGAGAGGGCTGAACGGCTCGGGGAACACGTCGGCTGCGTTACCTCGTGTCCACGCCGGGAATCGCTCCCCCACCGTCGAGTCGCAGAACCAGACCTCATCCTTGCTCATTTGCCCTCCTAGGCGCAGTCAGAAATCGGTGGACCCTACCGACCGGCAGGGGTGAACTCCAGATGCAGCTCCCTGAGCGCCCGCATCGTGAACATAGCTACGTGACTGAAGTCGTTCTGGCCGTCGGCGAGGCGGAGGTCCGGGAGCCTTCTCAGGGCTGCTTCGAGGGTCAGGACCTGCTCGAGGCGGCTCAGGTCTGCCCCGGGGCACTGATGTTCGCCAAGGGTGAAAGCCAGGTGCCGCCTTGAGTTCGGACGGTCGAGACGGACCTCGGCGGGGCATTCGAACATCCGCTCGTCGCGGTTGCCCGAGCCGTAGCGCAGGTGGACTGTGGATCCTTTCGGTATCGGGACACCTGAGATCTCGCCGTCCCCGGCGAAGCCGGCCCAGGCGAGGAAGGTGATCACGTCGTCGCCTGGCTCGGTGCGCTTAGTCTCTATCTGCCCGGCGAGGTAGTCGTACATCTCGACCAGTTGCTCGGCTACCCACACGTCCTCGTCGGGCTGGAGGGGACGCACGAACGGCAGGATCCACGCCGCGCTCCAATTTTTGAGCTTGGCGATGTCGGCTTGGGGCAGGCCGAGGAGGTGGCTGATGACGCGCACGGGAACTGGCACCGCGTACTGGGAGTTCCACTCGACACGTCCGTCGCTTTCGAACGTGGCGAACTGCTCGTCGATGTAAGCCTCGATGACCGTGCGCCAGCGGTCAAGTCCCGGGCCGGTGAAGAAGTGATCTACGAGCGCCCTGTAGTGGCGGTGCACTGGAGGATTGGTGCCAAGCGGCGTCATCCGCTGCCAACCTCCCCTGTCGTAGACCGCCTGCGCCGCTTCTGAACGGCGTTTGCTGGCACCTGTCGGGAAGGTCCGCTGGTGGCGCAGCACGGACATGATGTCGTCGTAGCGGGTTATGACGTAGTCATCCGTGCCGGGAATGCGATAAACTGGGAGCTCGTCGCGCAAGTACTGGTAGGTCGGGTACCAGTCTTCTTGCGTCGCCGGCGCGAACAGATCGACATCCATGGCAGCGACGTTACACGCTGCTCATACTGACCGATTAGATATTTGGCGTTTGGATAGTCGACGATAGGGCTTTTCCGTCTGCATGCCTTCGACCGTGAGATACCGTCGTGGCGTGCCAGCAAGTCCAGAGCCCCCCACAGAGCCAGGCGGCCGGCCCGCCATACCAAGCGACGATGACGTCAACGCGCTCGTAGGGTTGCGCTTCGCGGGAGGTGAACGCAAAGTCGAGCACTGGGAGAACTGGCTTCTCACCGACTGCACCCAGCGCACACCCATGACCAACCGGCAGCTGCACCCGGTGGTGCTGTTTCACGTTCCCATCCAAGCGGCGTCCACTTCCATCGGGGAGATCTTCACGGTCTGCGGCGGGGGCCGAGCCGGCTCGGTGACCCTTCTCAGCTACGAGTGGGAGTTCCTGGGAGTGCTTAGCGAGGACGTCGCCTACCGTGGTGACGGCGGTATCATCTCGGCCGAACGTGTCAAAGCCCCCGGCGGGGCTGTTACCCACGATGACGTGGCGTTCGCGATCGAGCTTTCCGAACCCGACGGCAAGCTTGTCGCCCGGGTCACGACGAGGTGGAGGTTCCTGCGTTGAACAGTCCGGGCTCGCACGGCGACGGCATCGACCTGCCCAACATCGCGTCGCTAACGGTAAGCTACGTCGACCCGCAGCGGATGAAGACCATGGCGGCTCTCCTGCGGGACCCCTATCCGATCCACTGGGATCCCGAGTCGGTCAGCGACGAAGCTCACGGCGGTCGCACCGTCAACCAAGGCCCTCTCAACCTCGCCTACATCGCCAACATGCTGATGGCCTGGGCGGGTGACACGTCGCTTCGAAGGCTCACAGCCTCGTTCCGCGCTCACGTGCTCGCAGGCGACACGGTCACGGCGTCAGGCGAGGTCGAAGAGGTGTTCGAGGTGGGAGACGAGCGCAGGGCCCGCTGCTCTGTGCGCCTGGTGCGAGGCCCGGACCTCATCGTGTCAGGACAGGCAGAGGTCTCCCTCGACATGCTCGACCGACACCGCCCCCCCGGAGGACAAGCAGCCGGAGGAGGATCTAAGTGACCATCATGAACCGGTTTCGCCTTGACGGAAAGGTGGCAGTAGTCACCGGCTCAGGGCAGGGCATCGGAAGGGCGATCGCGTGGGGCCTCGCCGACGCCGGCGCGGACGTAGTCATAAATGCCCGGCGCGTCAGCGACCTCGAGACCACAGCGGGAGGGGTCCGCGAGCGGGGCCGGAGGGCGCTCGTGGTTGCCGGTGACATCCGCGACTTCTCCGAGGAACTAGCGGACCGTGCCGCCAGCGAGTTCGCCAGGCTCGACATCTGGGTGAACAACGTCGGCGGGTCCGACGACAAGACCGTCCGCGCGCTGCTCGACACCCCCGACGAGGTGTTCCGCTCACAGCTAGAACTAAACCTGACCTCTGCGTTCCAGGGCTGCAAGGCCGCAGCAGGACGGATGAGCGACAACGGCGTGATAGTCAACATAACGTCGGGCGCTGGCACGCGAGGCTCCCCTTTCACCGGGCCGTACGCAGCGGCGAAGGCCGGTCTGATCAATCTGACACAAACACTGGCGTTGGAGCTCGCCGATAGAGGCATCCGGGTGAACGCGGTGTCCCCCGGACCGGTCATAACCGAGGCTTACCGCCAAGTGCTCGGCATCGAAGACAAGCTCGACGAGCTGATTCGTACGATCCCCCTCGGACGCGCTGGAGACCCTGACGACATCGCGTCGATGGTGGTGTTCCTATGTTCGCCGGCGGCCTCGTGGATCACGGGCGAGCATCACCTCGTAGCCGGCGGTCGGACTCAGCGGAGCTACCAGTACCGACCGAAGGAGGCCACCGCCGACGCTGACAGGGATAGCACCGGATGATCTGACGGACCGGCCCCAAGAACATCTCCTGCTGCCGGCGCTGCACAAGTGGCTACTTCGCCGCCATCGACAAAGAAGCCGAAACCGACCAACACAACGCTTCGAGCTTCCGGGACACTAGGGACCAGTTGGGTTCGCTTGGACGCCGCCGTGCGTTTTGCTGACGACTCCCACGGTTATAAGCGCTGCCACCGCACAGGCGGCAGCAAGGGAAAGCCACGCAGCCCCGTAGGAGGCGTGGTTGGCGATCTGACCGAACACGAACGGTCCGACCACCCCTCCCATACGCCCCCCGGTCTGGGTGATGCCCGTCGCCCAGGCCGGACGGTCCCGGTAAAGGTCGATGACAGCGAAGTTGAACAGACCGTTCCATCCCCAGCCGACGGAGAAGACCACGACCACCACAGGTACGACGAGCAAGGCGACCTTCTGGTAGCTGATCACTGCGAGCGCCACGTAGGCGGCGGCGCCGACGGCGAGCATCACGGCCACCGCCTGCAGGTGCCCGCCGGAGCGACGGTCGGCCATCCATCCAGAGGCCACTCGACCGGCGATGGCCGCCAGACCACCTACAGCGACAAGCAGGCCGGCGGTGGCCCGTCCCATCCCGGCGGCTACAACAGAACTGGCCAGGAAGGCCGTCAACGCACCGGCTGAAGCGATCCCGAGTCCGAAACCGACTGCGAGGACCCACAGCGAGCCGCTGCGGTTGCCCTCGGCGCGCACATTACGTTCGGCTAGCGCAGCGGCCCGCTGCTCTGAACGGGTTCGGCTGGGCCGGGGCAGCGTGGACGCGACGACCATCGCGAACGCCCCTGCCAGCGCGAAAGCGAACCTCCAGCCGACGGTCAGCGCCACGGCTGGCACCGACAGGCCCGCGATTGTGGCGGTCAGCGGGACGGCAGACTGCTTCAAGCCGAACGCAAGGCCCTGACGGCCGAGCGGCAGGCGCCGGACCATGTACTGGTTGGCAGCGGGTTGCATCCCTGCGCTTGCGATGCCTGCCAACACCAGCCAGACCGCTAGAACCGCCGGTGCCGTCGTGGTCCAAGCGAGTCCTTCGAGGACGGCTGCGCTGCCAAGACTGGCGAGGCGCATCACGCGCAGCGCTCCGAGGGACTCGACGAGCCTCCCGAGCGGGACCGACGCGCTGGCCGCCCCCACGTAGTAGAAAGCGACGATCAGGCCAAGAGCACCTGGACCGAAGTGCAACGAGTCCCTGATCTGAACGGCCAGGGCGCCGGTGAGGAAAGCCGGCAGGGCGACCGCGACAGTCCCCGATGAGCTCGCTACCAGGACTGTCGCGGTGGACACGCCCGACGCCGCACCGTCAACCCTGCGGCGCGACGCTCTCACGGCCACAGGGTACCGGAGCCACCATGGGTTGGCCCCGGTACCCTGCCAAGAGCGGGGCACGACCGGGACGGGAAAGCGGTTTTCGTGTTTCGCCGCCAGTTGCGCGCTCGCGCGACCCGGACTCCACCGTCCTGCACCGTCATGCCGATACAACCTCGGTGAGAGCAATGCGACCTTACCGTCCCGGCCTAGGCGGCCGGTCGAAGCTCCTGGTCGTTGCCGGGCTACTAGCCCTGACGGCCGTTGTTCCGGCCGCCGAAGGACACTTCTTCTCCTCGTCGCACGCCGTTCACGTTGAGCTTGCCAGCACGGCCCTGGCTTCACCACTCCCGAGGCCCGCTACGGCAAAGCTCCCAGCGGCAGCTAACCCACCTGCTGTACAAGCCACGACGCGCATCCCCACGGCCTCGACTACTTCTACAACCTCTACAACCTCTACAACCCCTACAACCCTTACAACCCTTACAACCCCTACGCCGCCTGAGCCGACTTCCACTGTTCCAGCAACGGCTCCTGCTCCAGCGGTCGCTCCTGCTCCAGCGGTCGCTCCTGCTCCGGCAGTCGTAAGCTCCGCTGACTCCACCTCAGGTGCGTACGGGTGCGGACCGGCGCTCAGCTACCTGTCGGCACACGCTGCGCCAGGCTTCGTCTTCGAGTGCCCGGGGAATGCTCTCGGCCATCAGGCGATGACCTGCGAGAACATCGCGGGGGTGTGCCCCGGAGCGAAGATCATCGCTATAGCCGACCCGTGTGCTGCCGCCTACATGAACGAGGCGAACAACTCCTGGATCATCTCCGGGCTACGGAAAGGCAGCATCGACCCTTACGGTTACTGCACCTGACCCGTCCGCAGCGGCCTGAAGAAGGACCTTATCTCCTCTACGAGCATCGCAGGCTGCTCCGCCGGGGCGAAGTGACCGCCCTTGGCCATGACCGTCCAGCGCCGCAGGTCGCAGTGCGCTTCTACTACTCGGCGGGGAAGGAACACTAGGTCCTTCGGGAAGACAGCGAGGCCGGTAGGAGCGGCTATCCCCGGCGCCGATCCCGGTCTCAGAGCCCACGGGCGGGTCATCTGCTCGGCGTACAGGCGCATCGAGGTCGTAGTCGTCCCGGTGAGCCAGTAGATCGCCGCGTTGGTGATCAGGTCCTCTCGGCTGAACACAGACAAGGGGTCACCGCCGCAGTCGCTCCACGCTCGGCGGCGCTCCCACAACCACGCCGCAGCACCAGCCGGGGAATCTGCGAGCGCGTACGCCAACGTTTGAGGGTCGCAGACGTGCACCCCAAGATGGCTCCTGATGGCCGGTTCGACCTCCGACATCCGAGCCGGCATCCACCCCTCGTCTGACGCCCAGTCGCCGGGGTGGACGTCGCTACGCGACAGTCCGGGTATGACCGCCATGCTCAACTCGACACCCACCATCAACTCAGGGTGGGCGTGTCCGAGCTGAGCTGAGACCATCGCCCCCCAGTCTCCTCCGTACGCACCGAAGCGCTCGTAGCCGAGGACTTCGCTCATCAGCTCAGCCCACGCGTCGGCTATCACCGCCACATCGACACCGTCACGTCGCAGCGGCGAGGAGAACCCGAACCCTGGTAGCGACGGGACCACCACGTCGAATGCGTCCGCCGGGTCCCCACCCCAGACGGCCGGGTCGCTCAGCGGACCGATGAGATGCCTCATGTCCCAGAACGTCCACGGCCACCCATGGGTGACCACCAAAGGCAGAGGGTTGGCGCCCTTGCCTCGGACGTGCAGAAAGTGAACTGGCATCCCGGCTATGTGCACCCGGAAGGCGGGAAAGGCGTTTATCAACGCCTCCTGGGCTCTCCAGTCGTAGACCTCGATCCAGTAGCGGATCATGTCCTCTAGCCAGGAGCGCTCCACACCGTAGCGCCAGGTCTGATTGGCGAAGTCGTCCGCCCACCGGGTGCGTTCCAGACGGAATCGAAGCTCCGCTAAGTCGCCTTCGGGTATGTTCACCTCGAACTCCTCAGGCTCGGATCTGCCCTCCGAAGCTGTCATCTCACGTTTAGACCTGAGGGTCTCATCTCGCGAGTATAGGACCGGCACTCCCAACAGTACTTGGATGTCCTATCAAACGAGGCGTTATAGTGAGCCATGGGCGCCACTCGGGTCCTCGAAGACTAGACGCTGGGAGAGACAGTGGCGATCGCAGACTTCACAGACCGCAGCCTCGCCGAGCTTTGGTCCCTACGGGGCCGGGGAGCGGTCGTGACGGGTGGAGCCAGAGGTATAGGAGAGGCAGTCGCCAGACGCCTGGCTGAGGCCGGCGCCTCTGTACTGGTAACCGACGCGGACGGCGACGGAGCGGCCGGCGTCGCTTCGAGCCTTCCGGTAGCCGAACAAGCGAGTCACCGATCGCTGCGGGTGGACATCACCGATTCGGCCGCTTTGGGCCTCGCGGCTGACACGGCCGTCGAAGCGTTCGGGCGTCTCGACATCTGGGTCAGCAACGCCGGTATCTACCCGACGACAGGGCCGGCTCTCGACGCTGCAGACGATTTCATCGACCGGATGCTCACCGTCAACGTGCGCGGCACTTTCGCAGCGGCGCGCGAAGCGGCACGGCGGATGCCGGCAGGTGGGGTCATAGTCAACCTTGCTTCCACGACCGGTTTCCACGCCTCGAGAGGGATAAGCGCGTACAGCACGTCCAAGCATGCGGTAGTCGGGCTGACGAAGAACCTCGCCTTAGAGTTCGCCCCGCTCGGCATAAGGGTGCTGGGAGTGGCTCCCACCGTGATCGACACGCCGGGCGTCAGGGAGCAGATGGCGCCCCTGGCCAAGGCCGGCCTCGACGTCGAGGCGGCGATGGCCGCCAACCTGCTCGGCAGGACAGGCGTGCCTGACGACGTCGCCCGGGTGGTCCTCTTTGCTGTTAGCGACCTCGCAGCGTTCTTGACCGGCTCGACGATTCCCGTCGACGCCGGGGCTCTCGCCGGGCGCTAGCCTCGGCGGCTATGGCAGAACGCCGCGCCCTCGACTTCGACCCGATCGCGGAAGCACGCCGCCAGTGGAAACGTCGGCGTTGGCCGGCGCCGACGTGGATGGCCGCTGCTACGTCGATCATGAGAGCACAGCAACTCGTCCTGCGGGAGGTCGACGAGGCTCTCAGGCCGTTCGGGCTGACCTTCGCACGATACGAGTCTCTCGTCCTTTTGTACTTCTCACGCTCCCAGGCTCTGCCGCTCGGCAAGATGGGCGACCGGCTCATGGTGCACCCTGCCAGCGTCACGAACGCTATCGACCGTCTGGAGAGCGATGGCCTGGTACGGCGGGTACGCCACGCCGAGGACAAGCGCATGGTCCTAGCCGAGCTGACCGACGAGGGCCGCCGCGTAGTCGAGGAGGCCACCGAAGCGGTGGGAAAGACACGCTTCGGCCTCGGCGAGCTCTCCGCTGCCGAAGCCGACCAGCTGACCGGGATCATAGGGGCACTACGGGGACGGGTAGGCGACTTCGAACCCGCCGGGGAGCTAACCGTTCCCGGGGGGTTGCCATGCCAGTAGCACTGGTGACCGGCGCGTCGTCGGGTATCGGCCGGGCGACGGCTCTCCGACTCCTACACGACGGCTTCAGCGTCGTCGGATCGGACCTCCAAGTGCCCGACCTCGACGCCCCGCCAGGGACTTTCGCTGGTATAGCGGGAGATGTCAGCGAACAGAGCGACAACGAACGGGCCGTGGCAATGGCCTTGGACAGGTTCGGTTCACTGGACGCTGTCTGCCTCAACGCTGGCGTCACGGGTTCCGGGCCGATCGATTCGTTCCCCCTCGAAGACTTCGAACGGATCGTGGCGGTCGACCTCAAAGGCCCGGTCCTCGGTGTGAGAGCAGCGCTCACAGCTCTGAGGCGCAGCGGCGGCCCAAGGTCTATCGTGGTCACAGCTTCCACCTCGGGTCTAGGCGGCGACCCGGGAATGTGGGCTTACAACGCCGCCAAGGCGGGCGCCGTCAACCTGGTCCGCTCTCTCGCCCTAGAGCTCGGACCTGAAGGTATCCGAGTCAACGCTGTCTGCCCGGGGCCGACGGTGACGGCGATGACCGGGAGGCTTCGCGAGCTCGCGCCCGATAAGGCCAGTGAGCTCACGGCAGCTATACCACTTCAGCGTTGGGCGGCGCCCGAGGAGGTCGCCGCTGCGATCGCTTTCTTAGTCTCTTCGCAGGCTTCGTTCATAACCGGCGTGGCGTTGCCCGTAGACGGCGGGGTCACCGCAACCACGGGGCAGTTCCGCCCGGCGGCGGTGCTGCGCTGAAGCCCTTGGGAGCTCAGCGGATACCGCGAAGGCCAGCTTGGCGTATCAGAGGCTTACGCGCCCCAAAAGTCCCCTGCCCTCGCTCGGCGGCCTCACGCGAGCCGGTGGTGAGCCCTCCGTCCACGACAAGGGCGGTGCCGCTGACGAAGCCGGCGTCGTCGCTTGCCAGCCACAGGGCCGCTCGGGCGATGTCGTCGGCCACGCCTGCCCGTCCACGCAGGGGCGTCTTGCGCTCCCGGAAGACCTCGGCGGCGCGTTCCACCGCGGTGTGATCCCCGACCGACACGTCGGCCGTCATAGCCGTGGCATGGTTGCCGGGCACGATCGCCACAACCCTGACCCCCCAAGGGCCGAGCTCCGCGGCCACGTTACGGGTAAGGCCGAGGATCGCCGACTTCGCCGCTGTGTAGACGTGAGGTCCGAGACCTCCCATCACACCGGCGATGCTCGAGGTGGAGAGGATGACACCGCTCTCCTGGGCTTTCATGACCCGAGCCGCGTGCTTCATACCGAGGAACACCGAACGCAGAAGCACGCCCATGGTGAACTCGTACTCCTCCAGGGGGATCTCGTCGATCGGTCCGACTGCCCCGACGATACCCGCGTTGTTGAACATCACGTCTAGGCGTCCGAAGTGCCCGACGGCAGCGTCGACCGCGGCGGCTACGTCGTCTTCGACCGACACGTCGGTGCGGACGAACAAAGCCGCGGACCCGATCCCCTCGGCGACCTGGCGGCCAGGGCCGTCTTGGAGATCGGCGACCACTACCGACGCCCCTTCGGCTGCCATAAGACGAGCCGTGGCCTCACCGAAACCGCTGGCTCCCCCGGTTATGACCGCGACCTTTCCTTGCATTCTACCTGGCATCAGACCTCCTCCTACCACTCATCCCAGTGGCATACCTCGTCGAGACCAAGCCTGGTGGCCGGCTTGAAATCGGTTCCGATGCTGTAGGCCACCGGGATCAAACCCACCTGCGTGACATTGTCATACGGGATGCCAAGGACTGCTGCCGCTTCGCGCTCGGACCTGAGGTGCATGGTCGTCCAAGCGGTCCCGAGGCCTCTCTCCCTCGCCGCAAGCATGAAACTCCACACGGCGGGGATGATCGAACCCCACCAACCCGCCTGCGAGGCCGACGGAGTCGAGTAAACCCGGCCCTCCTGGCAAGGTATGAGCATCCACGGGACGCGGTGCAGGTTGTCGGCCAGGTAACGTGCGGAGTCGAGGACCTTGGGGCGCCTTTGCGCTCTGGGATCGCCCTCGGGGAAAGTCGCGGACTTTCCAGAAGCGTAGAAAGCCTCGTAGGTCTCCAGGTACATGGCGGCAAGCTTCGCTTTGCGTTCGGCGTCGCCAACCACCACGAAGTGCCAGCCTTGACGATTCGATCCGCTCGGCGCCTGAATCGCCAGGCTCAGGCACTCCTCGATCACATCCCTCTCCACCGGCCGTTCAAGATCCAGGCGTTTACGCACTGCCCGTGTCGTGGAGAGAACTTCGTCAGCACTCAAATTCAGATGCACACCCAGGGTTTAGCACATCGGCCGGTGGTTATAACTAGCCGATAGGTATGATTTCTCGGTGGCCTACGACGACGAGAGGAGATCACAGCTTCGGGTTCTCGTCGTAACCGGCGGTCACCCTTTCGACGCACCAGCCTTCTTCGAGGTTTTCGACTCCAACCGAGACGTCGAGTGGGAGCACACTTCGCATCCCCAGGCCCAGGAGCGTCTGTGCCGCATCCAGCCGGGGGACTTCGACGCTCTCGTCTTCTACGACATGCCCGGCGTCGGCCTGCGGCGAGGCGACGTCCCCGAGCCGTCACCGCCCCCACCGGATCTGGTGACGGCGCTAACGCGCCTGTTAGACCAAGGGCAGGGAGCGGTATTCCTCCATCACTCGATCGCATCGTGGCCGGCTTGGGAGGACTACGCCCACTGGGTCGGAGGTCGCTTCTTCTACCAGTCCGGCCGGCTCGCCGGCACGAGCTGGCCGGATTCGGGTTACGCCTTCGATGTCACGCAACGCCTTGTTGACGTGTCCGCCGGCCACCCGGTGCTTGAAGGCTTGGAGGGCGGTTTCGACATCACCGACGAGTGCTACCTCGCTGCGGTGTTGGAGGACGAGGTGGTCCCGCTGCTTCGAAGCGACGCCAGGTTCGAGTCGGACTGTTTCTTCTCCGCCGCTGCCGCCGTAGCGGGCCGGCGCGACAGCCGGGACGGTTGGACTCACCCGACCGGTTCGAACGTGGTGGTCTGGGCGAAGACGGCGAGGCGCAGCCCGGTCGTATACATTCAGCCCGGCGACGGTCCCTCCGCATATACCAACCCCTCTTGGCGCCGCCTGGTGGCGAACTCTATACGCTGGGTAGCTTCAACCCAAGCCCACGTGTGGGCTGACGCTCGACCCGGCGTCTAGGCGGACCGCGTCAGGCCCCAGCCGCGTCCGTCCAGTATTTGGCTCGCAGCTCCCGCTTGTTGACCTTCGCCATCGTGGTACGCCCGATCGAGTCCACGATATCCACCGAGCGGGGGCACTTGTAATGGCTTAGCCGCTCCCGGCAGTATTCGATCACTTCTAGCTCCGATGGAGGGTCGGCCGGGTCTACCGGGACCACGAGAGCCTTCAACTCCTCTCCCATCTCCGTGTTGGGAACCCCGATGCATGCCACGTCGGCGATCTTGGGATGCCCGATCAGGACCTGCTCGCTCTCGGCGGGGTAGATGTTCACCCCGCCCGAGACGACCATGTCGGAGAAGCGGTCGGTGATGTACACGTAGCCCTCGGCATCCATATAGCCGATCTCGCCGAGGCTGAACACCCCCGGAGCGACGTTCGCTGCAGCCGTCTTCTCCGGGTCGTTGTGGTAGACGATGCCCCGGCCCGTCGAGTCTTTGAAGAAGAGACGGCCTTCCGCCCCTGAGGGCATCTCGTTGCCTGCGTCGTCGAGGATCATCGCCGTAAACGGCGGTATCGCTCGACCGACCGAGCCGGGGTGCGCCAACCACTCCTCGGAAGTGATCGAGTTGGTCGTTCCTACTTCGGTCGCCCCGTATGCCTCGAAGATGACAGGACCCCACCATTCGATCATCGCCCGCTTGACCTCTACCGGGCATCGCGCACCGGTGTGGGTGACCAGGCGCAGCGACGACACGTCGTAACGCCGACGAACGTGTTCGGGCAGAGCTAGGAGGCGGATGAAATGCGTAGGGACCATCACCGAGGTCTCCACGCGATTCTCGTCGATTGCCCGGAGGGTGGCTTCAGCGTCGAAACGCCCGAGGATCACCGACGGTATCCCAGCGGCGAGCAGCCTCGCCCCCGACAACGGGCCGGTATGGTACATGGGACCTACGACCAGGTGAGTCCCGAAAGCTGCGAAGCGGTTTTCCTTCAGACGCTCCAGATGCTCGGCTACGGTCGCCCCCCCTGCGAACATCGTGGGGGGCAGATCCGTGCCTTTGGGCCGGCCGGTAGTCCCGGACGTGTATAGCAGGTGCGGCCTGGGCGCCAAGTCTGAAGGCGGATCTGCGGGGTCCGCCGTTTCGAGCCACGTCGCCCAGGCGACCACCACCGGTCCTTGCGTCGAACCCGCAGCTGCGGAGTTGACGGCCTCGAGGTCGGAGCCCCAGGCGACGACGATGCCCACGCCAGCCTGACGCGCCGCTTCGAGTCCCCGCTCGGCGGTCTCAGGGCCCACGAATAGGACCCGAGCTCCCGAGTCCGCAAGTATGTAGGCCAGCTCGGCAGCGCTCAGGTGGAAGTTGCACGGGACCGTTGACGCTCCGGCTATGAGGCCCCCGACGTGCGCGAGAGCCGTCTCAGCCGAGTTCTCAGCGAAAACGGCTACCCGCCCACCGTCGCCGAGACCCCGCCCGAGTAGAGCGTTCGCAGCCCGGTTGAGGATCCCGTCGACGTCCGCCCACCCGAGACGGGACTTGCCGTCGTCGAGCGCTATCTGCTCGGGCCGCTTTGCCGCCAGAGCCGCGGCGAACGTCGTCATCTACCCTGGCCGACCGCCCGGCGCACCCCTTGTGCCATGTCGGACGCGTCCACTACGAACAGGCTCTCGAGCTCGGCGGCGTAGGGGATCGGAGTGTTCGGACCGGCGACCCTGACCACGGGACCCTGAAGCTCGCCGAAGAGGTTCTCGTGGATCAGAGAGGAGATCTCGGCACCAAGCCCTCCCCGCCGGACGGCTTGGTGGGCTACCACAGCCCGTTTGGTGCGCCCGACGGACTCCAGGATCGCCGTTTCGTCCATAGGGACGAGCGTCCTCAAGTCGAGCACCTCCACCGACACCCCCTCCCCTGCAAGGGTTTCAGCCGCCTGGAGAGCGAAGTTCACCTCCCGCCCGTAGCTGATCAACGTCACGTCGCTGCCCGGTCTGGCCACACGGGCCTCGCCGATCGCGACGGTGTGTTCGCCCTCGGGGACCGGACCCGACACCCAGTAGTCGAGGGTCGGCTCGATCACCACGACAGGGTCGTCGTCGAAGATCGCCGAGGTCAGAAGGCCCTTGGCGTCTGCGGGGTTGGAGGCGACCACCACCTTGAGTCCCGGTATGTGGGCAACCCAGGCTTCGAGCATCTCGGAGTGCTGAGCACCGAACTGCATTCCCGCGCCAGCCGCTGTCCTGATCGTAAGCGGAACACCGGTCTGACCGCCCGACATGTACCGCAGCTTCGCCGCGTGGTTGGAGATCTGGTCCATCGCCACTGCGAAGAAATCCATGAACATCAGTTCGGCGACCGGCCGGTAGCCGCCGATCGCAGCCCCGATCGCAGCCCCGATGATCGCCTGCTCGGAGATCGGAGTCGAACGCACCCTGTGCTCGCCGTGCTTGGTCGACAACCCTTCGCTTATGTGGAACACGCCACCACCGCTGGGGTCCGAAACGTCCTCACCGAAAAGCAGAACCTTCGGATCTTTCTCCAACGCCAAGTCCAACGCTTCGTGGATGGCCTGGGCTGTAGTCAGCTTCCTGACGTTCGCGTCTGAGCTCATGCCGGCACGACCTCCCCTGCGTAGACGTCGGTGTAGAGCTCTTCGCTGCCAGGCGGCGGGCTTTCGAGAGCGAAGGTCATAGCGTCGTCGATGGAAGCGACGATGTCCGCCTCTATCGCAGCGAGCTCGTCGTCGCTGAAGAAGCCTCCGTCGATGAGCCAGCGACGGTAGCGGACGGTCGGGTCGGCGTCCATCGCGGCTTTTCGTTCCTCGGCGGGCATGTAGCGCATGTTGTCCCCGAAGATGTGACCCCAAAAACGGTAGGTCATGGCCTCTACGAGTGTTGGGCCACCCCCGGAGCGGGCCCGGCCGATGGCCTCGGATGCCGCCCAGTAGGTGGCCACCGGGTCGTTACCGTCTACGGTCACCCCGGGTATCTCGTAAGCCGCCGCGCGCTGTGACACCTGCGAGGCGCTTGTAGCCCACTCGTACCGGGTGTGCTCGCCATAACGGTTGTTCTGGCAGACGAACACGACGGGGAGCTCCCACACCGCCGCGAGGTTGAGCGCCTCGTGGAAAGCCCCGATATTGGAAGCCCCGTCGCCGAAGTTGACGATGGTGACCTGATCGGTACCCGAAAGCTTCGCCGCCCACGCAAGCCCGTTGGCTATCGGCAGACCGGACCCGACTATCCCGGTGGTGACCATCAAACCCGACGCCGGATGCGTCACGTGCATCGGGCCGCCTTTACCCTTGCATGTGCCCGTGACACGACCGAGGAACTCGGCAAACAGTTCCCGCATGGGAACGCCTTTCGCCAGGTGATCGTGCAGACCGCGGTACATCGTCACGCAGTAATCGTCCGGGCGCAGCAGCGCCCCGAAAGCAGCCGAGATGCACTCCTGACCTTTCGGCGAATAATAGGTCGAGCGGGCCCGCCCGCTCGACAACAGCGTCCGGAAACGCTCGTCGGTGAGGCTGATGGCGCTCACCAGCTCGAACATCTTCTTCAACGTGTCCTTGTCCGGTACTTTCACCGGAGTCGATTCTGTCAAGGGGAACCCCCGAATTCTCGATAGAAGCCGGAGCGCCTAGGAACTCCGGCCGGCGTCCCATGCCGCCAGCGCTACGATTCAAGCACGGATCTTAGCCCGGCCGCATAATCTACTAAGCGATCAATATGATGTTGACTTTAGCCGCGAGGCATTGTTAGCCTGAGGAGGGGAGCGTGACGCGGATATGAAAATGGTTCACCCACTGACGCAGGCTGTGTACGAGGCCGAGGCGGATGGATCCGTGTGTGTCACCGAGGCAGACGGTTCCAGGGGCTGGTTCAGTCCCGCCGGCGAGCACCTGCGCGGGGACGTCCTTTCTGCTGATCCCCATATCCTCGACTGGGTGGGCGGCCCACAGGCGAAACGCGCGAACAGCCGTCTGCGCTTCAAACGGGAAACCGAGCGGGCATCCGAACAATCTTGACGAGGAGGACGACACATGGCCGTTACCGACCGAGCCGGTATCAGACCGCATAACCCACCGGCGCCCAGGTCGCCGGATCCGAGATCCGAGGGTCCGAGCGCCCAGGAGATCATCGCTGGCGACCGGGTGCCTCCCCCGTCGACGCTGCTCGTGGAGAGCCAGCTCGATCTCGGAACCAAGGACATCCCCGTCGAGCGCTACACGTCCAGGGCCTTCCACGACCTCGAAGTCGACAGGATGTGGAGGCGGGTGTGGCAGGTGGCGGCACGCGAGGACGACCTGGCCAGGGTCGGCGACACCGTCGTGTACGACCTGGCGGACATGTCGTTTCTTCTCGTTCGCTCAGCCCCGGACACGATAAAAGCGTTCTACAACGCCTGCCTGCACAGGGGAACCCAGCTCCGCGAGCGTAGTGGTTACGCACCGGAGTTGCGCTGCCCGTTCCACGGCTGGACGTGGAACCTCGACGGGGGGATCAAGTCCGTCCCCTGCCACTGGGACTTCGCTCATCTCGACCAGGCAGGTTTCGACCTCCCACAAGCCCAGGTCGCGACGTGGGGAGGGTGGGTGTTCATCAACCCTGACCCCGACGCAATCTCCCTCTCCGAGTACCTGGGAAGCTTTCCGGAGCATTTCGTCTGGGATACCGCAAGACGCTACAAGAGTCTGCACGTCTCGAAGCTCCTACGGGTGAACTGGAAAGCCTGCCTCGAAGCGTTCATGGAGTCCTACCACGTGATCGCAACGCACCCTCAGATCCTCACCTACCTAGGTGACGCCAACACCCAATACGACGTGTTCCCCGGGACCGGGCCGGGACGGCCCGGCTGGAACCGCATGAACACGCTGAGCGGAGTGTCGAGCCCTCACCTCGGCTATACACCCTCCGAAGAGGACATTCTCGCAGCGCAACTCGCCTCTTACGGCCAAGAGCCGATCCCAATACCACCCGGTGAGAGCGCGCGGAGAGTGCTCGCAGCGGCCACCCGGCAGGTTTACACCCCCAAACCGGCGAGCATCCCCGGCGACGAGCTGTCCGACTCGGAGGCTATAGACAACATCTTGTACTACGTCTTCCCGAACTTCCAACCCTGGGGCGGCGTCAGCCCGATCAACTACCGCTTCAGGCCCAACGGAAACGACCCCGACAGCTGCGTGATGGACGTCATGTTCCTCTCGGACTACGCCGGCGACGACAAGCCCGAGTCGGCGAAGATCACACAGCTCGGTTTCGACGACGACTGGACCGAGGTGGAGGCTCTTGGAACTCTGGCGATGGTCTTCAACCAGGACACCGGCAACCTGCCGAGAGTCCAGCGCGGTCTTCACGCTACGAGGAAGCGGGGGGTGAGCCTGGGCCGTTACCAGGAGTCACGCATACGCCAGATACACCACGAGCTCGAATACTGGATCAACCGGCCACCGGCCGAAAAGGAGTAACCATGGCCATCGACAGACCGCTCGAGTTCGGCGCCAAAGCTACCAAGGCCGCCTCGGCCAAAGAGTGGGCGGACCTCGCCCGTCAAGCGGAGGACCTCGGCTTCGTCAGCCTCCAGATAGACGACCACTTCGGTAGCCAGCTGGCCCCGATGCCCGCAGCCATGGCCGCTGCCGCTGCCACGACGAAGATCAAGGTCGGGCCTCTGGTGGCCGGCAACGATTTCCGCAACCCTGTGGTCACAGCGAAGGAGTCGGCGACCATCGATCTGCTCTGCGACGGTCGGTTCGTGCTCGGCATCGGTGCCGGCTGGTTGAAAGGCGACTACGAGATCGCCGGGATCACTCAGCACGACGCGTCGACGCGCATCGCGCGCCTCGACGAGGCGATAGACATCTTCCGAGGCATCTGGAGCGCCGAGCCTTTCAGTTTCTCCGGCGAGCACTACAGCGTCGCAGAGACAACCGGCTACCCCAAGCCTGCAGCAGATATTCCGATCCTCGTAGGCGGCGGCGGCCGTCAGATACTCTCCCTCGCCGCACGCAAGGCCGACATCGTAGGGGTAAACCCAAAGATCGTCGGGCGTTCGATCAACCCGCGGTCGATGGCGACGGCGGCTGCCGATGTCGTCGACGAGAAGGTCGGCTGGATTAAAGAGGCAGCCGGGGACCGCTACGGCCAGCTCAAACTTCAGCTGCAGGTGTTCGTCACAGTCGTCACCGAGGACCCCATGCCCGTCGCCGAGAAACTGGCCCCAGCGTTCGGCTTGCCACCCGAGGTGGTGCTCGCCGCACCGTACTTCCAGATCGGCCCTCTGTCCAAGATCGAGGAGAACATCTTGGAGCTGCGCGACCGCTGGGATATCAGCTACATCGCCTTCCAAGGTGACGCAACCCAGGCGGTTGCCCCTCTCGTCTCCAAGCTCGCCGGAAAGTAGCGGCAGTCGGGTGGGAGTCCTGGACCTTTTCCGCCTTGACGGGAAAGTAGCGGTGGTTACAGGCGGCGGTACCGGGATCGGCCGCGCCATCGCGATCGGGCTGGCTGAGGCCGGCGCCTCGGTGGTCGTATCAGGGCGGCGACCGGACCCTCTCGAAGCCGTGCGCTCCGAGATCGAAGCCAGCGGGGGGCGGGCTCTCGCAGTCCCCGCCGACGTGACGGTAGAGGCTGACCTGGACAGGCTCGCCACCGAAGCGGTCACGCAATTCGGTGCGCTCGGGATATGGGTAAACAACGCTGGCGGCCTGCAAGGCGAACCCCTCGCCTACCTAGATCAGACGTCCAAGCAGTCGTGGGATACTACGGTGGCGCGAAACTTTACGGCGGTGTGGATGGCTTCCAAAGTCGCTTCGGAACGCCTTCGCGAAGGCGGGGTCATAATCAACGTCTCGTCGATAGGCGGCTCCGCCCCAGGATCTCCGCTCAACGGCGTCTACGGAGCGTGCAAAGCGGCCGTCAACCACCTCACCAAGACCTACTCGGGCGAGCTTGCCCGACGTCGCATACGGGTGAACGCTATAGCCCCCGGCCACGTAGCCACCGAGGACTACTACGAGGCGTCGGGCTTCACCGACGCTCAGTTCGCGAAGCTAGCGGCGAAGCAGCCACTGGGTCGCCTGGGCTGCGACGCCGATTTCGCCGCCGCTGCGGTGTACCTGGCATCGGAGGCTTCTTCGTGGGTTACCGGTCATGTCCTAGCAGTGACCGGCACCCCATAGAGCCCCGGCGGGCTTTCATCCCGTCGGCTTGCCCGAAGCCCCGGCTGCTTCGCCGTAGTCGACCTCGATTGGACGGCTAAAGGGGTCGTCGTCGTCCAGACAGCGTTGCACCCACGAGTGGAACGCGTGCCCTCCACCCTCGTTTCGGCCGAATAGCACCTCGGTCTTGGCTCCGGCGGCGAGAGCCTTCTGCAACCTCAGACCTGTGTAGTAATCCTCGTCCTCGACGACGTGGCGCATGAAGGCCTGCTGTTCGGCGCTGCCGTTCTCTGTGTCCTCGGGGACCAGATTGGACCGGCGGGTGACTTCCACTTCTCCCGTAGGCACGAACCAGCTCTGGACCGTCACCGAGCGGTCCCAGGTCGGGCCGGGGAAGAGCTGGGAGAACATACCTCCGCTGTGGTCCCCGGCGAATGAGATGTGCGGGAAGATCGTCCACACCCCGCCGTCCATCATGTCGAGGCTCCAGTCGTCCTCGGGCTTGTCCAGCAGATCGAGAAGCTTCGGGTCGGGACGCTGCACCCGCTGGTGTGGACCCCAAGCCGTGTAGAGAGCTTTGTTGGAGATGTCGGACCCGAAGGTGTTCTTGTGCAGGAACGGCAGGTGGTAGAAGTCGAGGTAGCCGTCGTAGGCCACTTTCCAGTTCGGGCCGGGGATCTCCTGGCGCCATTTGAGTTCCCACGACCCGAAGTCGAAGTGCTCCAACACCTGGTCGTAGCCGTGGAGGAAGGCGTCGATATCGAGGTAAGCGCCGGGGGTGAGCACCACGAAAACCAGCCCGGCTCGGACCGCCACCGGCAGAGGGGTAAGGCCGAGGCAGGCCGTGTCGACCTGACCGAACTCGCGGCGGTCCGTCAGGCCTACCAGGTCACCCTCACTGTTATAGGTCCAGTTGTGATAGGGGCAGGAAATGCGCTTGGCATGACCGAGACCGTCCTCGACAATCATCGCTCCCCTGTGGCTGCAGGAGTTCATGAAAGCACGGATCTCCCCGTCAGCCCCCCGGGTCATCAGTATGGGTACCTCCATGACCGTCATCGCCTTGTAGTCGCCAGGTTGGGGCACCTCCCCAGCCAGCGCAAGCATCAGCGGCACCCGTTTGAAGATTCGGGTCATTTCCGCTTCCCACCTTTGGGGGTCCAAATATTGCGAGGCAGGCACCCTGAACACACCGGGAGCCTGCGACGCCGTTCCCCCCGCCTTGACGTGGGATATGTTGACCTTGGCCATCTCGACGAACTGCTGGCGGTCGATCATCGGCGCACTCCTTGGTCGAAGGGAGCTCCCAAAAGAAAACTAGCTCCGCAATTAGTTATTATCATAGTTGCTGGACAGGTCTTTCTGTTGGCCGCCTACGCAAACTCTTGGCATCGGCGTCTAGCTAAGAAAAGCCGCTGAACGGTTGGTTGCCGCTCTCATCTTCGCTCCGTCGTAGGCGATGCGTCCTTCAGGAACGATCTCGAAGATCACCCGTCTCGGAGAGTCCAAGAAGCGCGCGAAACGCTCGGCTCGGGCAGGGTCGTCAGGGTTGATGGCCGCCGCAAGCGCCGGGTAGAACCACTGCTTGGTCTCCGAGTCGTCGCGTACAGTCACCAGCCCCTTGTAAGTGACCGCCTTGTTGGGGCCCAGCCGGCTTCCCTTGCTCGTGATCGCCACGCACACTCGCGGGTCTCTGCGCACCGCCGCCACTCTTTTGCGCTGGGAGCTGGCCGTGCACCAAAAGCGTCCCTCGCGGTACACGTAGCTCATGATCACCCCCACTGGCCATCCCTCCTTGTTCGACCAGATGAAAGTCAGCTCGTTCTGGGCGTCTAGGAGTTCGGCTTCGACGTCGTCGTCCAAGCCGTAGAGGGTTACGTCCTCGTAGTCTTGTATCTCGGTCTGGTCGTCCATTTCCTGCCTCCTGAGTGCTTGTACCGATGTCACGGCGGTCGCGGTCGACGCGACTAGTTTCGGACTTCGAACACGGGACCGGTGCCGCTCACGTGATATCGCGACAGTTCCCGTCCCCGCACCCCTGCCTTGGCAAGAGCCTTTGCGAACACAGCCATGTGAGCGGTCTCGAAATGGCCGCGTAGGTCCGCGTCCGAACGCCACCGCTCGAACACCCGCACCCTGCCGGCTTCGACAGGGTCCGCCGAAAAGCTGTAGTCGAGATTGCCGGGCTCCTTCGCTGTCTCGGCCATCATCGAAGCGGCCGCTTCGAGAAGCTCGCTGCGAGCAGCAGGGTCCACGTCTATCCATCCGGCGATCACGAACGCTGTCGTAGGACCGGCTGGCGGTTCCGACGGAGCGCTCGGCGGGGCCTGGCCGCCAGTCCAGGTGACACGCAGAACCCTTTCGGAGATGCGCCAGCCGCTCCCGGTGCGCACGAAGCGGTCCAGATAGCTTCCGGCGACCGTGTAGTTGTGCGCTCCGGCGGAGTCCACCCACACGTGCTGAGCCTGGAAGTAGCAGCGCCCGTTCGCCCGGTCCACGTCGACGTTCACCTGGTGGTTCGACACCAGATGCTGGGTGCGGTCGAAGCGCCCCAGCGACCGCGAAGCAGCAGCCGCGATATCAGAGGGGCCTTTGAAGATTCCGAGCCGGCCGTAGTCGGCGGTGCCGTCGTCGGCGAAGACCTCTGACAGCTCGTCGAAACGCCTGTGGTCGAGAGCCCATGTGTAGCGGATCGTCAGATCGACGATCGCCCTCTCGTCGACAAGTTCCGACAGGCTGCGAGGATCTGTGCTGGTCATTTCCCTCCCGGAGATAGCTCGTTGCGTAGGTCCGTCACCCTAGATCAGCGTCCAGCCGCCGTCTACGGTGACCGTGTGTCCCGTGATGTAGCTCGCAGCCCGGCTCGCCAGGAACCACACGACCTGGGCAACCTCCGCGACGGTTCCAGGGCGGCCGAGGGGGATGTTGGCGCCGCGCTGGCGCATCAGGGGTCCCATGAGCCCCGTAGGGCTTCGATCGACCCACAGCGGAGGAAGCTCGCCTTCTTTCATCTTGCGGAGTGTCTCCACCGGGATCGACCCCGGGTTGACGCCGTTAACCCTTATGGCGTGCGGTGCGAGATCGAGGGCGAGGCTACGGGTGAAGTGGATGACCGCCGCTTTCGAAGCGTCATAGGACGTGCCAATGCACGGCAGCATCCCGTCTACCGAGGCGATGTTAACTATCGAACCGCCGCCAGCCTGACGGACCATCTGCTCGGCAGCCGGCTTGCACATGTGGAAGACGCCGTGGAAGTTGACCGCCACACTACGGTGCCAGGACTCGTCGTCCTGGTCGAGTATCGACCCGGACTCGTGGAAGCTGCCGGCGTTGTTGACGAGAATGTCCAGACCTCCGATATTTCCGGTCACGTAGCTCAGCGCCTGGCGCGCCGAAGCAGGATCGGTGATATCCACCTCCACGAAACGCACGTCGAGATCGTCCGCGGCGAGACGGCCGGTCGTGGCCATGCCGGTCGCCACGTCGATGTCCGCCAAGAACACCGTGGCGCCAGCCTCGGCTAGGAGTCTGGCTATACCCTCCCCGATCCCAGTCGCGGCGCCGGTCACGACAGCCCTCGATCCGTCCAGGCCGAGCAGGTCGACCAGATGCTGGCGCATCGCTCAGCTTGCGCTCGCCAGAGAGCGGGCCACGGCGCCACTGTCGTGGTAGTCGACTTCCAGACTCACCCGGTCTGCGTCGAAGACGAGATACGACATGCCTTCCGATCGCCAGCGCCTGCCACGGTTGTCGACGCCGAGGCGGTCGTCGGGGACTACTGCGCTCATCACCCAGGTTAGGGCCACCCCCCGGTCGCTGGTCCAGTACTCCTGGGGTTCGAGGAGCAGCTCTGACCACTTGTCCAGGCCTGCAGCGAAGAAGGCTCTTATCGCAGGCCAACCCTCGTGACGTCCGCCGACGATGTCGTAGAGAACCGCGTCGGGGCGCATGAAACCCTCGGGAGCGTCGGGGTTGCCGCTGCTCCAAGCCCGGAAAAGTTCCCCTGCCACGGCTATACGCGGGTCGTTGTTCATGGCTATGTTGCTCCTGTCTGAGAAGAAAGTCGATTCCGGGATGTGCTGACACGCGCAGCTACTTCTGCCTCCCACGCGAAGTCCCAGCTCGAACGCCACACCGGGTCCGCCAGGGGAACATCCAGACGGTCCCAGCCCATCGAGAGGAACCACTCGTAGGTCTCCTCGTGGCCCCGCTCGAAGCTGCGCGGATCCAGCTGCGGGAGCGTTGCTTGGAGTTTTAACGTGCTGAGCACGGCGTGATGCGCCCGGCCGAAGAGATGGCCGAAAGGAGCTGCGGGCAGCTCCGCCAGAATGTCGTCAGGTATCTCCACCACGTTAGGTTCCACCCCGACGATCGCTGCAAGAGTCTCGACGTAGCGCTTCACCGTCAGCGCCGAAGTCGTCACGTTGAACACTTCGCCTGCCGCCTTAGCGCATCGGCTCAGGGCGATCATCGCCTCGCAAAGGTCGTCTACGTGCCCGTAGGAGGCTGTAACCAGGCCCGAGTGCGGAATAACGACCGGCCGTTGCGCGGCCAAGCGCAGCCACATCGCTGTCTCCATGTCGTAGATGTTGTTGTGTGGCCCGTATATCGCCGCCGGGCGAACTACCGTTCCAGGCAGACCCCCCGAGCGGGCTCTAGACAGAAGCGCCGTCTCGACGACCGCTTTGAAGCCGCCGTAAGACGAGGGACCGGTCGGGTTCGTCGCCATGTCCTCTCGCCAGGGAAACAGTCCCAACAGCGCCTGATCGTAGGCCATTATCGAGCTCACGTACACATAGCAGTCCGTTCTCGACTCGAACACGTCGAGGAACGAATCGACGTCGACTCCGCCTGCCGCCATCACAAACCCCGAGACGTCGAACACGCAGTCCCAGTCGGCACCGCCGAGAGCCTCCGCTACTTGTGCAGGCTTTGTCCGATCGGCTCGTAGAACGCCGACCCCAGGAGGTAGGTCGACGGGGGTAACCCCCCTGTTTAGGACGGTCACATCGTGGCCGGCTTCGACAAGGGTCTCCACGAGGCGGCGACCGACGAACACCGAGCCGCCCAGAACCAGTGATCTCGGGTTCACGAAAGAGTCTGCTCCCCCAGGTAGCTGACCTCTAGAAGCTGCCTGTTCGAGGCGAGCTCCTTGGCGTCGCCGGTCAGCACCATCCGGCCGTGACTGAGGACACACGCCTTGTCAGCGATTTCGAGCGCCAGATGAACGTGTTGTTCGACCAGGAGCACCCCGGCCCCGGTTTCGTCAGCCACCTGACGCACGACTGGCAAGAGACGTTGGACTATCACTGGCGCGAGACCAAGGCTCATCTCGTCCACCATCAACAGCCGGGGGCTGGAAACGAGGGCCCTCGCCATTGCGAGCATCTGTTGCTCACCGCCCGACAACAGCCCGGCCTTCCTGTTCAGCAGTGGACGCAGAGCTGGAAAGAGATCCAGGGCTCTCTCTAGCGCAGCGCCTCGCGAGGCTCGCCCTTTCACCCGTCCCATCCGCAGGTTCTCGAGGACCGTGAGCTGAAAGAAGAGCGACCGGTCCTCGGCGACGTGGGCAATGCCCATGCGGGCAAGCTGGTGCGGTCGACTGTGTTCGATCGGCGCTCCAAAAACACTGATCGAACCTCGGATCGGTTTGAGCAGGCCTGAGACGGTGAGCAGCGTCGTCGTCTTGCCCGCGCCGTTCGGACCGAGAAGGGCGACCACCTCGCCCGGCTTGACTTGCAGGTCCAAGTCCCAGACCACCGGCGCACCAGCGTAACCGGTCGTCAGACCCTGTATGTCGAGCAGGGGTTCAGCACTGATACAGGCGTTCGAACTCTCAGCTGTCGCAGTGTCGACGCTCACTTGGGGACCGCCTTCTTGCCCACGTCGGCGATCACCCCGACCGACGCTCCTGCCAGTTGCGCCCCACCGCTGCGGAGGATCGGGCGCTGACGGGTGCGGGCGTACCACGCCCACACCTGGAGTCCCATCGCCCTGATCATGAGCGTCAGGACTACTCCGTCGAGCACCGGCCAGGCGTTCGCATGGGCACGGCGATCCCATAGAAGGAACCCCAGCACGCCGCCTATGACGACAGCTGGTCCAATGCGGCGTAGGGCCCTTACCCATTCGCCGCGCCCCCACGTGCGAAGAGCCGATACGAGTTGGCCGACGAGTATCTGCACCCCTGGCGCTATGCCGAGCGGGTTCAGGATCGCCGTCAGGATCAGACCTATACCACCGAAGATTGTCCAGTAGTTCTCGAGGTTGTTGAAATGGGCTTGAAGGAAATACGCCCAGACACCGCTCGTTGCTATAAAGCCACCGACGAGTGCTCCGTTCACCGAGGAGATCCCTCCTAGATACGCAAAGGCTTCGAATGTCTCATTTGTTTCCCCCATCTCTGTTTCGGGACACCGAAGTAGTTACTTCGGTGAAGGATTCGCTTGCTTCTCATCTTTTGGAAGGTCCAGTTTTGGAAGGTCTAGACCGGGCTGGGACTTTGGACACGGCTTCTACCGTGGTCGGAGCTCGACGCTCCAAGACCGTCATGCGGCGTTGGGTCAGAACGCGCCGGTGGTCAACTTTTTCGTTTCACTCGCGACCTGGTGTGGCTTCGAGCACCTCCTTGGCTTGACTGGCTTGTCCAGAACTGTTCTGGTCGCCCAGGTAGGCGGCGACGACTCTCTCGTCGCTGCGTATCTGCGCCGGGGTGCCTTCGGCTATGAGCCTGCCGAACTCGATCACGTAGATGTAGTCGCACACCCCGAGCACTAGGCCCATGTCGTGGTCGATGAGGAACACAGTAGTTCCGTCGTCGACCAACCTGCGAAGTCGCCGCCCGAGTTCTTGACTCTCTGCGGTGTCGAGGCCAGCCGCTGGCTCGTCCATTAGTACCAGTTTCGGCCTGGCCGCCAGGGCGCGGGCGACCCCGACCAGCTTTCGCTGCCCCTGGGAGAGCTCCCCGGGCACGCGCTCCGCTACGTCCGTGAGGTCGAGCCGGCGTAGAGCTTCGTCGACAGCGGCCCGCCCGCTGTTGCGGCTCGGTCTTACCAGGTCGGCGAGGAACCCGCGTAGCGACGCCGTCTCTGCGGCGACAAGGAGGTTCTCGGTTACGGTCAGGTCGTCGAAGAGCTCCAGCGACTGCCAAGTGCGCACCATTCCAGCTCGGGCCCGGTCATGCGGTGCGCTCGAGGTGAGGTCCCGACCGTCGAAGACGATTTTCCCCTTCATCGTGACGAAGCCGGTGAGGCCGTCGATGAAGGTGGTCTTGCCCGCGCCGTTAGGCCCTATGAGACCGACAAGCTGGCCCTGCTCGATGTCCATCGACACGTCGTCGACGGCTCTGAGCCCGCCAAAGGTCACCGAAAGGTTCTCAGCGTGGAGCAGAGCCACTTGCCTCAGTCCTCCCCGGCCGGGGGAGGGTAGTGGATCCCCGGCACGCCGGCCGCCCACGGCGCCAGACGGTCGGGCAGAGGGGCCAACCCGGGGTAGGTATCTCCGACGGCCGGAGCACCGAGCATTGCCCCCCAGCCGTGGTGTCCTGGTCTCACCTGGTAGTAGCCGTTACCAGCGTTGGTCCCCCCGTCGACAAGAAGGTTCAGCCCAGTGACGTAGCTTGAAGCGTCCGATGCCAAGAACAACAGAGGTCCGAGCAACTCCTCGGCTTTGCCAACCCGGCGCATCGGCGTGCGGCTCGCCACATACTCGCTCACACCGAGAGCCCCCAAGGCCGGTTCTGTCATGGGAGTGACGATGAAACCGGGAGATATAGCGTTCACTCGGACTCCCCGATCAGCCCACTCGCAGCCGAGCTGGTAGGTCAAGTTGAGCAGCCCGCCTTTGGCGCCCGTGTAGGCGATGACGTTGAGCTCGTTGGCTCCGCTTCCCATTATCGAACAGATGTTGATGATCGAGCCATGTCCGGCGGCGAGCATGTGCCTTCCGACATCCCGGGCGAGCATGAAAGCGCCGAGCATGTCCACGTCGACGATCCGCCGGAAGGTTTCGATGTCGAAGTTCTCCGCCGGGATGCCCCGCATGTCGGAGATCCCTGCGTTGTTGACGAGGACGTCTATGCGCCCGTGGCGCTGCATGGCAGTCTCAACCAGGCGGGCTACGTCGGACTCGTCCGACACATCGGCGCCGACCGCAATAGCGTCAACCCCGGCGGCGGAGCATTCGGCGGCTACCGCTTCAAGGGAATCCATGGTCCTGGCTGCGAGCACCAGGTTGGCACCAGCCCCGGCCAGTCCCTTGGCCATGGTCTCCCCGAGGCCGTAGCTGGCTCCGGTCAAAAGGACTACCTTGCCGGTGAGGTCGAAGAGCCGCGCCGGCAGTGAAGCGGGCTGGGCTGCTTGTTCAGATGATCCCACTGTTCTCAAACACTCCTCTCTAGCTTCCGGCCAGTTTCGACACGACAGGACCGAACTGCCTCATCGTGCGATCCGAAACGGTGACATAGCTGATACCGTATCTCTCACGCCGTTGCAGGAGGCGATCGGCTATCTCTTCGACTGAGCCGACTAGGACGTGGGGATGATCCGCCAGGTCAGCGGGCGGCAGTCCGAAGCCGCTTGCCATCTCCTCCACACGGTCCCTGGTCGAGTCCCCTCCGGCTGTGACGGCCGTGAAGTATGCGCCTATCTCGAGTTCGATGTCCTCGAAGCGAGAACCCGCTGCCTGCTTAATCCACCCTATCTTCGTGGCGGTTTGCGAAGCCAGCGACCCTTGCACCGACTGCGCTCCGAGCCGGCCGGACGAATTGTCGAAGTTGAGGCTGACGATGTCGGCTTCGCGTCCCGCTAGGCTGAGGACTTTCTCGGCGCCACCTCCGATCATGATCGGAGGCCGGGGCTTCTGCACCGGCGGCGGAGCTCCGGTGTAGTCGCGCACTTGGACGTGACGCCCGGCTACGTGGATCGGTTCACCCGAAAAGTGTGCCTTGACCAGTTCGACCACCTCGGCGAGGCGGGCGATCCGCACGGATGCGTCATCCCACCTGACGCCCATCGCCTCGTACTCTGCTCGGATCCAACCAGCCCCAAGACCCAGTTCGAGGCGACCGTCAGAGAGCAGGTCGAGCGTGGCAGCTTCCTTGGCGAGAACTGCCGGCTGGTGGTAGTCGACGCACAGCACCCTGCATCCGATCTTTATCGTGGTCGTAGCTTCCGCCGCGGCGGCCATAGCAGGTATTGCCGCAAGCGTCTGGACGGGATGCCCGGTGGCTTCTTGGACGGGACCCGGACCGAAGTAGTGATCGGCGAGGTGCAGAGCGGAATAGCCGAGGTCCTCTGCACAGCGAACAGTCTCCCGCCAGTGTTTTGCTGTGTCGGCTTGATAAGCCTGCACGGCGAACCTGAAAGGTTTCGTCGGTCGCAACACTTCCCCCGTCTGTCCAGTAAACCACCTGCCCAGCGGATACTGGAGCAAGTACTTTGTCATCTAAGCACTCGCGCCAATATGTGTCAAGAACCTACTGTTCGGTTAATATTTTCTTACTGTCTCGACTCTGCGGCCGTAATACGCTGTGCCGGCGAGCATTGCAAAGGTGTACTGAGCTAAGGAGAAGGTTACCGATGGGTTATATGTTGGCACGTCTGCAGGTGCGGTCGGGGCGGGTTCCAGCGCTGATCGAGATCATGAGCCATATGACACCGGTGCTCGAACGTGAAGGCTGGAAGCTCGTGGGGGCTTACCAGACGACGATTGGACGCTTTAACGAGATCTGGGACCTCTGGGACATAGGTGGCGACGCTTCTAACATCACCAAAGTTCTGGGAGTGGCGCGCAACGACCCAGAGTTCGCCCAGTGGGCTGCGAAATTACCCGAGGTTGTGGAGCAAGAAGAGACCCGCTACATGGAGAAGCTCGACTACGGCGTTTGAAGCCCTCAAGCGGAGCTAGGCTGGCAGTCCCCGCCGGCCCGCCTCGCGCACCAACGGACGGTGGCCAGCGTAGAGCCCCTGGCCCGGTTCTCCACCTTCGGGTGTCCCTGCGATCAGGCCGCCGTCGACGGACATCGTGATCCCACTCACGAACCCGGCGCGCTCGCTCGCGAGCCAGACGGCAGCCTCCGCTATATCTTCGGCTGTGCCGTAACGGCCTTTGAGCGGGCTGATCTTCTCGAACACTTCGGTGCGGTCTGTCGCGTTGGGATCGCCGAATGCTGCGTCGGCGAACATCGGCGTGGCGTGCTTGCCCGGGGCGATGGCGTTGACCCTGATGCCCCACGGACCGAGTTCCGCCGCCACGTTGCGGGTGAAGCCGACGATCGCGGCTTTGCACCCGGCGTACACGTGAGGGCCGAGACCCCCACGAAGGCCCACGCAGCTAGTAGTCGACAGGATGACGCCGCTACGGCGGGGTTTCATCACCCGTGAGGCGTGTTTCATTCCCAGAAAGACCGACCGCATGAGGATCGCGACTGTGAAGTCGTATTCGTCCACGGGTATCTCGTCGATCGGACCGACAGCGCCGACTATCCCCGCATTGTTGAACATGACGTCGAGATGGCCGAACGCGGACACGGCTTCGTCGACGGCCCTGGCTATGTCAACCTCGAGGCTTACATCACAGTGGACGTAGCGTGCATGTGCCCCAAGTTCGCGAGCGAGATTGCCTCCGGCTTCGTCTTGTATGTCAGCGATGACCACCGAAGCTCCTTCCTGGACGCCTAGGCGCGCCGTTGCAGCGCCAATACCGCTGGCACCTCCGGTAACCACCAAGGTCTTTGCCTCTAGCATCGAGCTCACGACAGTTCCTCCGATCTGGTCATCCACCGGACTCCCCGGTGTAGCAGCGTACGAAAACTCTTCGACTCCCATGATCCCCGGTCTACCGTAGGCCAGTAGTCCATCGCAGGGATCATGTCGTAGTGCCCACGGCAGTGGCCGAGGGTCAAATAGAGAACCTCGCCTTCCCCCACCCCGTGGAGGTACATGACCGGGCGCATAAGCGGATCCGGCCACGACGATTCGATGAAGCCTGTCGCCTCTCCGGTGAACTCGGCGTGCAAGAGAACCTTAAGCTCGCCGTGCAGCTCCGAAAGGTACAGCTCGTCTGTAGTCTCGAATGAGCTCAGACCGGCGACGAGGGGGTGATCCGGGCGGGTCACGCGCACTTCGTAAGGTGCTATCGGGGGGTGGGCTACGAACTGGCTTCCCAGGGTCTCTGCCAAGACGGGGATCACCCGCGGGGCGGACACCCCTTGGGGCGTGAGGTCTAGGGCGGCGTTGGTGCCGTGCAGGGCGAACCAGCGGCCGCCCGAGCTAACCCATCTGGCGAGCTCTTCTTGCTCTGCGGCAGTAGGCCTTACGTCACAGGTGTAGGTGATCAGGCAGTCAGCAGCTCGGATCGAGCAGAGGTCGCTGTAGTCCCCACTGACAGTGGTGCGGATCCGCTCGTCGTCGGCCAGAAGGCGCAAGATCTGGAGTCTGGCGTAATCGAAGTCATGAAAGCGCCCACCGCAGACAAGGTGGGCCCTGATAGGGCTGGTCAAGGTCATCTCCTGTAGTCCTCCCGGCCTGAGTGTCCCGGCCACCGACATCAGATCAGCCGAGCGAGTAAACCTCGTAGCGCACTCCGCCGTCCACGAGGTCACCGTAGCCTACGCATTGGACGTCGTTGAGCCACGCGTAAGGCCCGTCAGGGGCCTCGAAAAGCGGAGCTATCCGGATCCGCATGCCTCCTGTCTCTTGGGGTATGGCCACCCCCGAATAGGAGATGAGAATGTTGACACCATCGTCGGTGACCAACAACGCCCGGACGTCGAGTTTCAAGGTCCCATTAGCCCTTACGGTGAACCAGTCCCCCCCGGGCGGCACCAGCGTTCCCGACAAGCGAGGCCCTTCGAAGGTCCCTCCTGTAACCGGGATGATCCCCCGCGTGCCCTGGGGGGCACCTGGGATGGTCATCGCCTTACCGGTCAGGGCAGTAAAAGTGACGACGTGCTCTAGCTCGGCGTGACTGCGTTGGCTGCTCACTACGTTCGTGCCTCCTGTGTTGTCTCATCCGCGAAGCGCTGCACGTGACCGTTCCGGGTGCCATGCCAAGCTGGCAGTGCAGTACCGGCGGATCTGCACCTCAACATGAGGCTACCTTGCTGCTCAACCCGGCGTCAATGACACGACAGTTGAAGTCTCGGCGCGCTGACAGCGAAGCCACCTTGGACATCCAAACGCCGTGCACAAGGGCTTCGCCTATGCTCTAATCGAATGGAGCTGTTACTGATCCGCCATGGTGAGCCGCTGAAAGTCGTAGATGCTTCGGGGCCCGCCGATCCGGACCTCAGCGAACGCGGGCTCCGCCAAGCCCGTCTCCTGGCCGGTTTCTTGAGCTCGGAGAAGATCGACGCGATCTACACGTCCCCGATGCGCCGAGCCTTTCAGACGGCTTCACCCCTAGCGGACCGGCTCGGCGTGCGAGCCGTCGTCGACGACGACCTCGCCGAGTTCGACCGTGAGGCGTCCACCTACATTCCCATCGAAGAGATGAGGGCCAAGCGAGACGAGCGTTTCCTTGCCATGCTTCGCGACGACTACAGCATGTGGGGCGTCGACATGGAACAGTTCCGCGCCCGGGTAGTCGAAGGCGTAGAAGCTATCGTCTCGGCCCACCGCGGTGACCGGGTGGCGGCGCTTTGTCATGGCGGGGTAATAAACGCCTACCTGACGCACATCCTCGGCCTGTCGCGTCACACTTTCTTTGCTCCCGACTACACGAGTGTGAGCAGGGTCGGAGCGAGCCGGTCGGGGGTACGTTCCGTCATCACGCTGAACGAAGTGGCCCATCTTCGCGGGCACCGTCTGCTCGAGTCGCCCCTCTGAAGCCCACTAGCACGCCCCACGCCACAGGCGAGAGCCGTTCGGGGCTCCTCATCAGCTCTGTGACGTGACTTCTAGAACCGGGGCGAGGAGCTCCGGGGCGTGCGCCCACGCCGCAGGGCTGTCCATGCGTTCCCAGAAGTTGCACTCGACGATTACCTCTTCGACCCCCGCCTGCTTGCACGCCTCGACGTCAGCCTTGACAGCTTCGATACCGCCGATCTCCTCTCCAGGCCGGTGGCTGGGTCTCTGGGCGAAGCTCCTGTAGTACAACCGGAGCGGCAGACTTCCAGCAGGGCGCTGCGAGTTGAGTTCGACGATGAGCGAAGCGAGCTCCTGGGGTTCTCCTCTCGCCGGGTTCCAAATGTCGAACAGCGCTACCGTCCTTTTCATGCCGGCGTCGCTCCACATGCCTGACAGGAGCGGGGGATGGGGGCTCTGCAGAGGCTTGGGCCGCACGACCGACGGCGGTATCGAGAAGAACTCCCCGTCGAAGCTGACAGGGTCGGGACCCCAGCACGCTAGGACCGCTCGGACGAGCTCGTCGAGTCTCTTTCCCCGGGTTCGCGGGTCCACGTCTGTCTGGGCGTGCTCGTCGTCGGACCACCCAACCGAGAGCCCCGCGACGAGCCTTCCACCGGACAGGACGTCGATAGTAGCGAGGCTCTGGGCGAGCTGGACAGGCCGGTGGTATCCGCCGACGAGGATGCTGCTGCCGATCGTGACCTTCGAGGTCAAGGCCGCTGCGAAGGCCATGGCTTCGGTCGCTCCGAGAACACTGCGGTAGGGCTGCGGGATCGCTAGACCCGGGACACCAGCGTATCCCGAACGGGGTTCAAGAGGGTAGAACAGGTGCTCCTGCGCCCACAGGCTCGAGAATCCAAGGGCTTCAGCGCTCCTGCAGAACCGTGCGAACGCTGCTGCGTCCACGTGGTCACCGAGCTGCGGCAGGGCTAACCCGACCCGTGTCATGTGTGTTCTCCTCCCCTAGACTGTGAAGAGCAATCTATTGACCGGTTAGTATTGTAACTGTGGCTACGACGATTTTCATTCCCCGGTTGGCTGTGTCCATGACCGAGGGCACTATCACCGAGTGGCTGGCGCGCGACGGCGACACTGTGAGCGCCGGCCAGCCTCTCTACCGCCTGGAGACTGACAAGACCGACGCCGAGATCGAGTCGCCCGCCAGCGGCATCTTGCGCATCGAAGCCGAACCGGGCGAGGCGCTCGAAGTCGGGACTCCCATAGGAGAGATCGAGTAGGGCCGGCCTCAGACGATCCCGTCCCTTAGCGGGAAGGGACTGAAGGTCCCTGCGGGGAGCGCCCCTCGATAGCACACGGTGAACGCCCTTGCGTTGAAGCTCCACCCCGAAGCTACTTTGGCGTACCGATCGGCGTAGGAACCGACTACCAGGCTGCCAGCCCCGCCTCGAAGCCCGACCTCCCAGATCGTCCAAACCCCTTCGGCCTGGTCCCCGCTTATAGCCACGGTGCCCTGGGCCACCATCTGTATGACCCCTTCGAAACCGCCCATAGCGGCCTCCCAGTACTGGCAAATAGCCTCGCGGCCGGCAATAACCTTGCCAGCGATGTGCCACTCAGCGTGTGGCGCCCAGGTGCTCCGCCATAGCTGCAGGTCGCGCCGGTTCACTGCATCCGCGTAGCAGGACACGAGGTTCCGGATCCCTAGCTCGTCAGCTAGAACTGTCTCTTGACGTCCGCCTGAGCCTGCCGTGGTCATCATGACTCCTCCGTGTTCCAAAGCGCCGTTACCGACAAGATTTCAGGCTATACATTTGCGCCACCCGGAACGTCACATGGCGCATCCGGGCCAATTGTTACTACAGTTTCCATGGTTGACACAGTTTCGGAGTCCAAGAGCCCCGCTCGCGCCGGGCTCGAAAGGCTCGCAACAGTCAGGGGAGAACCACATGAGGGACATGGATTCGACAGCGAGAGGTCTTGGCGACCTTCTCGCACGTCACGAGCAAGCCGGAGCTCCAAAGGTGCTTTCGTGTCGGCCGTTGACCGGCGGCTACAGCCGGGTGATGACGCACGCTGTCGTGGCCTGGCCCGACGGGCGAGAGCAGGCGCTGGTCCTGAGATCGGACCCTCCACCCGAGGAGATCGTCTACAAGACGGACAGGGTCGCCGAGTGGAACGTGCTGAGGGTTCTTACCGAGGCGTCGGCCGTCGCGATGCCACCTGCTTTGTACTTCGACGACGGTTCCCACCTAGGAGCACCGACCATCGTCCTCGGCTGCTGTGACGGTCCGAGCCTGCAGGCAGCTTCCACCGACGCCGCCACTGACCTCGACTCTTTCGCAGAGCAGGTAGCGGACACTCTCGCCGGCATCCACAGTGTCGATCTGGCACTCTTCGACGGGGCTCTCACCCCGCCCGGGGACTGGGAATCCTACGTGAACGGGCTGATCGACGAGTGGGCATTAGCCGAGCGAGCGCACCCCGAATCGGTGCCGGTACTTCGATATCTGAGCGCGTGGCTCCGAGCTCACCGCCCAGCGCCGATGGACATGGTCTTGGTGCACGGCGATTTCCAAGCTTCTAACCTCCTCGTCAAAGACGGGCTGCAGGCGATCGACTGGGAGTTCGCCCATGTCGGGGACCCCCGCGAGGACCTCGGATGGTTCAGCCTGTTCTCGGCGAGCATCAGCGCCCCGAACCTCTACGCCCGGGACCCCGAGAGCTTCCTCGCCCGCTACCGGGCGAGGACCGGCGCTTCCGCCGAGGCGGTCAACCAGGCGACGGTAGGTTACTTCAGCGTCATCGCAGCAACCCGCGTGTACCTGAGCATCCTCCAAAGCGCAGCTGCGATGGCCCAAGGCAAAGCGCAGGGCGTCATGCTCACCTACAACCTCAACGCCTGCGCCCTCGGAAACTTCAACTGGTTGTCCATTTGCCAATCCCTGGAAGGAGCGCTGTGATCACTCTTCCCACCACCGAGCAGATCATCCTCGACTGCCGCCGTGAACTCGTCGACACTGTCCTGCCGGCCGTGTCGGACCCGGAGGTAAGAGTGAGTGTAGAGATGATGGAGAACGTTCTACGCAACGTCGCTACCCGCTGCGCGCATGAGATCGCATGGATGACAGAGGAAACCGAGGCCATGATGGCTTTCGCCGCCGAGGTCGCTGCGCTCACCGCCAACGAACCCCTTCTAGAAGCTATCGAGAACGCCGATCGGGGGCGGAGGACCTCGCTGGAGCTCGACGACGTCAGCCGCGAGTACAGCCTCGCTGGGGAGGCGTTGTCATGTGCCATCGAGGCGGCGTTCGACGTTGACGACGGCGGGCTTTTACGAAGGGCCGTGGAGATCCTCCAAGCGCGCAATGCTCGTGAGCAGGAGATCAAAGGCGTGTGGGCGATGATCGGCCGGGGCTGAGGTGACCTCGTGGCCTTCGTCGGAGCGACTGTGGGAGGCCGTGGCCGACACGATCGAGGCGGACGTACTGCCGGCCCTCAGCGGCCCGACCCGTGCAACCGCCCTGCAGTTGACCGGCCTGGCCCGCTACGCCGCCGCCAGAGGCAACGACCCGCGCCCAGCGCGCGCCGCGGTCCTAGCTGGGCGCATGGGTCTCGCTCCTCCCGTGACATGGCAGGAAGCGGCCGCCTACGCCTCGGAGCTGCTCGTCGCCGACCGTCAGCAAGGATACGCGGAACGGCACAAACCGCCGGCGGACGCTGTAAGAAAGGATCTGAGAGCCTTCTTGGAAGAGGACCTCCGCATAGCAGGTCCGCTGCTCGACACTTTCGCGAGGCACGGGTCCTCCAGCGTCAGCGAGCAGAGCGCTAGACCCGACGAAGTCGACGCTCTGAGATCGTGGTTCTCCAGGGCGCTCGGACAGGATGCGGAGTCGTTCGCTGTCAGGGTCATCTCCGGGGGACACTCCCGGCGGATGCTGGATGTAACCGTCGGGACCAGGGTTTGCGCTCAGCGCTTCGTAGTTCGGGTGGAGCAGGGCGGGGTGTTCGCGACGGAAGGATCGTCTGAGGCCGCCGTCATGCGGGCTCTAGAGGGAGCCGGTTTCCCGGTTGCACCGGTGCGCTGGGTCGAAGCCGACCGGGCCGTGATCGGCTGGCCTTTCTTCGTGATGGACCGCGTCGATGGCGAACACGACGCGGACCTCGACGCGCTCTGCGGGTTCGTCGCACAACTCGACCGCCTGCACCACCTCGACGTGGAGATCCTGGCGTCGAGCTTCCCGGAGCGGCCCGCAACGCCCGAGGACGGCGTTCGAATGGCAATCGACCGTTGGGAGCGAGCGTACCGTTCGACGTCGGCTGGGCGGGTTCCCCTGCTCGACGACGCCGCCGAGTGGCTCCGGTCGCACGTCACCCCGACCGGACCCCTGTGCGTGGTCCACGGCGACCCGGGACCGGGGAATTTCATCCACCGCGACGGCGAGGTGGCTGCCGTGACCGACTGGGAGTTCGCCCACGTCGGGGACGCAGCGGAGGACTGGGTTTACCTAGCGACACTACGAGGGGTCCGGGTGATGGGAGAAGACGCCTGGAAGTCGTGGCTGCGCGACAAGGTCGGCGTCGACTTTCAGTCTGACGTGTTCAAGGCGTGGACAGCCTTCAACCTTTTCAAAGGAGCGTGCGCCAACCTGACCGCCGTGGCGGTCTTCGAGTCCGGGGCGAGCAGCGGACCGAACCTCCTAGCGATTGGCACCGCCTTGCATTCGAGGATGCTCCTGCGGCTCTCGGAGCTGATCGAAGGCTGAGACGAGAATCCCGCGAACCGGGGGGTAGTGCACGCAAACCAGCGTCAACGCCGCCGGGAAGCCATATATCGGGCGTAGCCGTCGGCTATCGACCGCAGCTCTGGGTCCCTGTCGAACAGCGGCTCGTATTTCGCTCTGGCCTGCTCCCGTTTGGCCGGGAAGTACTCGGTCGGCCAGTAACCCTCGTGGGGACGGTAGTCCTTGAGGACGTTGCGTGCCACAGTCGCCTTGTGAACCTCGTCTACCCCGTCGGCGATGCCCATAGTTGGTGCTCCTGCGTACATCGCCTGGAGCGGCGTCAGGTCCGTCGTGCCGAGCGAGCCCATGATGTGCAAGGCGTTGAACGACACATCTCGCAGGACCTTGGCCATCGTGTACTTCACCGCGGCGATGTCGGTGCGGGTCGCCTGCGTGCTCGAATTGTCGATCTTCCATGCGGTCTCCAAGACGAACAGGCGGAGCATCCGGATAGCTGCGTAGGACTCGGCGATCTTGTCCTGCACCATCTGGTGCTCGGCGATCAGCTTGCCGTGCGACTGACGGCTGAGTGCCCTCTCGCACATCATGTCGAAAGCCAGTTTGCACTGCGCGAGTGTCCGCATCGCGTGGTGGATCCGGCCACCCCCGAGACGGCGCTGGGCTAGCACCTTGGCCCCGTCCTCTGGGCCGAGGAGATGGTCTGCGGGTACGCGCACGTCCCGGTAGACGATGTGGTTGTGGTTGCGAGGCTCCGGCATGATCTCCACGCCGGGGGTCTCCCTCGGCACGATGAACATCCCGTTGGTGCACATCACGAACAGGATGTCAGCGACCCTGCCAGCGCTGGTGAACCACTTCTCCCCGTTGATCACCCATTCCTCGCCGTCGCGCGCGGCGTGCGTGCGGAACAGGTTGGGGTCCGACCCTCCCTGGGGTTCCGTCATGGAATAGGCCGACCAGATCTCCTGGTTGAGCATCGGAGTGAGCCAGCGATTCTTCTGTTCGGCGGTTCCGTAAGCAGCAAGCAGTTCCATATTTCCGGTGTCCGGCGCAGCAGCTCCGAACATTTGCGGAGCCGACGGATACCGGCCGATGATCTCGTTCAGCAGCCCAAGCTTGAGCTGTCCGTACCCGGGGCCACCCAGCTCCCTGTCGAGGAATATCGCCCAGAGACCCTGAGCTTTGATCTGGTCTTGGAGGGACTTGACCAACTCTTTGACCTTCGGCTCTTTCGATCGCACCGCGTAAGGGAAGACGTATTCGAGCGGTTCGATCTCCTCCCGGCAGAACCTCTCCACCCAGTCGAGCTTCTCTTGGAACTCCGGTTCGGTCGAGAAATCCCAAGCCATTCGAACAGTCCTTTCCTCCAGCTGACCCTTCACTCTAAAGGTCCGTCCCACCGTAGCAACCCGCGGGCGAGTCGGGCCGTCCCGAGAGCTGAGCGCTCAGGGCAGCGACAGGATCTTCACTTCGCCGCTGGTCCCGTCGACGGACACCGTCGCCCCGTCGGGTATGAGCTTCGTCGCGTCGACGACCGATACCGCACACGGTACGCCGATCTCCCGTGCGACTATCGCCGCGTGGCTGCCGACCGCCCCGACGTCGCAAACGACAGCCGACGTCGCAAGGAACAGGGGAGCCCACGACGGATCGGTCGTCCGGCAGACCAGAACATCACCCGGCTCGAGGTCACTGTTGGCCGGATCGTGCACTATTCGGGCCCTGCCAGACACCATTCCGGGTGCTCCCGAAGCTCCTCGCAAGATGTATCCCACCTCGAGCTTCCGGTCGGACACGCCTCCCCTGACCGGCCACTGACCGATGGGAGGTGGCCCTACCCGCGAGTCGACGATGTAGGGGGGTTCCAAAGTCGCGAGGCGCTCGAAAGATTCTCGCCGTTGCGCGAGCTTCAAAGCCCAGCTCGACGGGGAGTCCACGATGTCGTCGAGTTCGTGGTCGAGGAGCATGAACACGTGGTCAGGCCGGGAAAGACCCCCCTGCTCGACAAGGCGACGTCCCAGCTCCATCAGCGTCACTTTCGCCTCGTAGTGAAGACGGATGAGAGCGCTCTTGCCAGCCTCGCGCATCTGGTAGAAGAGCGTGCCGGAGTGCAGGCCGGCGTGGAACGTGGCCTTCGTCTCAGGGTCGGATTCGAGCAGAGCGTCGATCTCTGCGCTGATGCGGTGCCGCTCCTCGGACGCGCGGGCTGACACCACCGCCGGGTCGTGGTCGTCGCTTTGGTAACGGACCCGGTCGATCATGCCCAAGGCGAGCTCGGGGTTGGTCGCCCAGCACGGCGAGGCTAGGTCCCACTCGTTCGGACCGCGGTGGCCGTACTCGTCCAGGACCCCTTCGAGGTGCTCTAGGAACCCGGACGCGTCGGGGAAGTCCGCGGCCCGCAGCCGTCCCAGCAGTCCCTCGACCCCGTCGTCGAAGGATGCGCTCAGCGCAGCCGAGCTGCGAACCCGGCGGCTTAAATCCCACAGGGCGACTGAACCCCCGGCGGACTCGACACCCCCGATACCGGTGAACAGCTTGACGGAATCGGAACCCCTGCCGAGCGCCTCGCAGACAGCGCCGACGGCTCCTGGACCGATCGAAGCTGCGAGAACCACTTCGCAGTAGGGCCCCCATGCTTCGCGGATGTAGCCGGTGACCTGCCTGGCGTACGCGACGAGACCGTGATCGTCGAGCGTGGCGAAATCCGGTCGCTCGGAGCGAAGCCGGCGGCTCCGTACTATCTGGTCTTGCATAGCCGGGCAGCTCTGTGTGGTCATGACCCATGCCAGGGTGGCCGCAAGGGCTTCGCTTCGCTCGGGATCCTCGTCCGCAGGGTCAGGCTCGTAAGGGGGTATGCCGGGCTGGTCGCCGAAGTAGGCCTTGTCTATGGCGTCGACGCTGACCCCGGGCATTCGCACACCCAAAAGTCGCGACAGCGAAACAGAGTTGTAGAAGTAACCGCCCCAGTTACCGAAGATCTGATGATCGGGAGCCAGCTCGTCAGCGTTTACGACGCCGAAACTGACGAAGCCGTCAGCAGCGCCCGGCCCGTTACCCTTTACCCAACCTAAGCTCCAGCCGAGCGGGCTGAACGGCTCGGGACCGACCTCGTCGGCGTTAGCCCGGGTGAAAAGCTTGAACCTAGTCCCCGATCGGGTGTCGGTAATCCAACGATCCATTCGCGTGCCGCTCCTTGCTGTTTGAGTTCTCTACCGAAAGGTGATCCACAGCTCTTTGAGACCGTGAAGGACGTAACTGTCCTCGTGCTCGAAGCTGTTCTTCGGGTGAAGGGAAATGTCGCTCAGCGCGTCCAGCAGGACGCGCAGACCAACGCGTGCCTCGGCTCGCGCAAGCGCAGCTCCGAGGCAGAAGTGCTCGCCGAAACCGAAAGCCAGGTGCGGTTGGCTGAAGTCCCGCTCGACGTCTAGAACTTCGGGCTGCTCGAAGGCGGAGTCGTCGTGGTTAGCCGAGGCGTATGCGAGCCACAGTGACGCTCCCTCGGGTACTGCTACACCTGCGAGAGTGACGTCGCGCACAGCCCGTCGGAACAGCCCCTGGACCGGCGCCTCCAACCGGAGCATCTCCTCGACGAACCCGCCGAGCGAGTCGGGATCCAGGCGGAGTCGGTCGGCGAGACGGGGTTCCTCGGCGAGACGCTTCACGCAGAAGGTGAGGAGCTTCGTCGTGGTCTCGTTGCCGGCTACCAGGAACTGGTTGACCATGCCCAGCAGCTCCGGAAGCTCGAGCATGTCACCGTCTTCCAGTCGCGCGTTCGCGAGTTCCGACAGCAGGTCGTCTCCCGGGTCTCGGCGGCGTTGTTGGACCATCGCGTCGAAGTACTCGTAGAACTCGGCTTGCGAGACGAGCATCGCCCTCAACTCTTCGGGGGAAAGCCGGTGATTTCCGATCGCGACGGTGAAGTCGTCGGACCATCTCTTGAACTCGGCCATGTCGGCACTTGGCACTCCGAGCCTGTCTGCTATGACCGAAAGTGGCAAAGGTACCGCAAAACGGCTGACCACTTCGACCTCGCCGTCGCAAGCGAAGCCGGAAACCAGATCTTTAGCCAGCGTTTGGATCATCGTTTCGTACACCCGGACCCGTCGCTGGGTGAAAGCCCGGTTCACGAGGTTGCGTTGACGACGGTGAAGCGGAGGGTCGGCGCTCAAAAGGACGGGGGTGCGACCCCTCTTTACGCGCTGCAGGATGTCTTGGAGAGCGCTGTCGCCGTCGGCCGCGAGCGCTGCGATACCGCCAGCCATCTGGCGGGCGAGGACCGGGCCGGTTGCCAAAGACGACGAGAAGTCCTCGGGATGGCGCAGCACGAACGCCACGTCCTCGTAGCGGGTGACGGCGAACGCTTCGATAGCGTCGACCCACACGACCGGCTCCGCCGAGCGCATCTGTGCGAAAATCGGGTATGGACAGGCCAGCGCGTCCGCTTCGAGGCCGAACAGCCGGTCGTACCCGGCCTTCGCAGGGGTGGGAGCGCCGCGGTTTGTCACTTGCTCAGCCCTCCTGGCTGTCCGGGTCCCCGGCGGTGCGGTAGTCAGAGAATGGCGCGTCGCGCTCGTTGAGGGACTCACGAAGGGGCCGGCCTCGCAGGTTGGCCATGTAGCGGCGCGACGAGTCCTGGTGGAAGCCGAGCGCCTGTATCTCAGCAGTGGCGCGAAGTCCTACTCGTATTCCAGCGGCTTCCATGGCCCGGTGCACGACTCTTTTGTTAAGCGCGAGCAGGTCACCGGGAACTTTGGCGATCCTCCTTGCTTGGGCAAGAACCTCCTCTTCGAGGCGCTCAGGGGGATACGCCCGGTTTGCGAATCCGGCGGCGACGGCTTCAGCTCCGCTCATAGCATCGCCAGTGAGCAGCGCCTCCATAGCTCGGCGCATTCCCATCAGCCAGGGCTGCCAGGCGAGGTCGGGTGGCGACATCAACCTCACCGGCGGGTAGCCGATCTGTGCGTCTTCGGACACGTACACCAAGTCGCAAGCGGCTGCTAGCTCCGTGCCACCGGCTAGGCACCAGCCGTGCACCTGGGCGATGATAGGAGTGGTCATGTCCCACATCTCGAACCATCCGGCGACGACATGGCGAGACCACCAACCGTCGCGCGGCGCGGTCGCTCGCTCCACGGGATGGTTGGAACCGGACAAGTCGTAACCGGCGCAGAAAGCCGGGCCGGCACCCCGGATGATCATGACCGACACGTCTGGGTCTGCGTCACCTTTGCGAAGCGCCTCGAACAGAGCGAGGCGCAACTCGTCTGATAGGGCATTTCGTTTGCCAGGGCGGTTGAGGGTCAGCCGTTTCACCGACTCGGCTGGACTGTCCACTACGAGAACTTCTTCGCTCACCGAGATCCCCCTGCTAGCGCTTCCGGCCCTAGGACTGGCGTGACGACTACCGGCCGACAATAATCGTATTGACCGATCAGTATGCCACGTGCGCGAGGACTCCGCCGGATTCGAGTCGACCAGCGTCGTGTCCAAGCGCAGGGGGTTTCAGGTGCTTCTAGGCTTCGATGAGTACCCCTTCCACCAGATCACCGAAACTTTCGCTGGGGTGTCGGGTAGCGACCCGTCCTGGAACGACGGCCACTATGTCTGCGCCGCCGACGCGGACGGGCAGATCGCCCTGACATCCAACGTCAGGTTGTACACGAACAACGACGTGATCGACGGGTTCGTGTGCATCCGCCACGATGGCCGCCAGCACAACATCCGCCTTTCGCGACGCCTCCGCCCGGACATGGCCAGTCTGCAGGTGGGTCCGCTTCGCCTGGAGATCCTCGAACCGCTCCGCAGCGTTCGTCTCGTCTTGGAGGACAACGCCCACGGAATCGCCTTGGACCTAACGTGTCGCAGCGTCGGGGCGCCCTACATGGGGCCGATCGAAAAGACCCGCGTCGACGGTCGCCTCTTAGGAGAGCGCGCTACCTACGAGGTTGCGGGAGCGGCGGACGGATGGGTGGACGTCAGCGGGGAACGCTTCGTTCTTCACCCAGAAACCTCGTCTTTCTTTCGTAACCACTCCTGGGGCTACCAGCCCGGCCGGGGCGGACCCCGCCATGGTGCGCCGGCGCCATCGTCCCGCAAGCCGGGTATTCGCCAGTGGGTGCTCTTCCACGCCGGCGACCACAGCGGCTTCTACTTCGAGGATCCGAGCGGTCGTGCGGCTGCGGGGCGAGGTGCACTGCTGCTCGCCGACCGCGCGTTGCCAGTCGCCTCGGTCGAACACCAACTCGAGTTCTACGACGCAGGCCTCCGGGTTCGTAGAGGTTCTTTCGAGCTAACCGACGTGGAAGGCGGGAAGCGAAGCTACGGCTTCGAGGACATGGGGTGGGTCTACTGCCAGGGCGGTGGCTACTTCGGCGGTTTCAACGACCGCCTCGGCCAGGGCGTCTACCGAGGGGAGTTCCACGTAGAAGGCGAAGTTTGGGATGTCCGGGATCCTACGAAGATTGTCGACGCGTCGGGCAGGGTGTTCGAGTTCGACCATGCCTGGGCCGAGAATTTCGTGAAGTTAAGCGGTCCCGACGGCACGTCCGGGCTCGCCCACTTCGAGTGCGTAGTGATCCGCTGAGCGCCACCGAGGCCAAGTCGACCATGAGAGCCGTCCCGGGCGTCGCCCTAACCGGCGAGAGGCGGGTCGGCGACCTTGAGCAGTTGCTTGCCGAGGTTAGCCCCCTCGAAGAGCCTGCGCAGGGTGTTCGGGGCGTTCTCCAAGCCCTCCTGGATGTCCTCTTCGTAGACGATCCTCCCGGCTTCGACCCAGTCGCGCATCGCCCGGCGCCCCTCTTCGAAGCGATCCCTGTAGTCCCCGAGGAGGAAGCCCTGCATCCGCGAGCTTCGAAGGCACAAGTTGAAATAGTTTGACGGACCGGGCGGGAGATGGCCCGGCACGTAGCCGGTGGAAATGCTCCCGCACAGCACGATCCGGGCGTGACGGCGTATACGTTTGAGCACCGAGTTGAGGGTCTCCCCGCCGACGTTGTCGAAGAAGACGTCCACGCCACCGGGGGCAAGCTCGTCGAGGCGGGAGCCGACCCGCTCCGACTTGTAGTCAATCGCAGCGTCGAAACCGGCCCGCTCGACCAGCCACGAGCATTTCTCGGAGCCCCCGGCGACACCTATCGTCCGGCATCCGAGGATTTTGGCTATCTGACCGACCACCGACCCTGTCGCCCCTGCTGCGCCCGACACGACCACCGTCTCCCCCGCAACTGGCTCTCCCACGTCGGTAAGGCCGAAGTACGCTGTCAGACCGGTCGTTCCATACACTCCGAGCATCGCCCTGGGCTCGATGCCGTCGGGGACGATCGTGAGTTCGCTCCCATCGCTTATATGCCAGTCCTGCCAGCTGAGCATCCCCTGTACGTGCACGCCGGGCTTGAACTTCGAGTTGTTGGATTCGACTACCTGGCCTACAGCGTAGGCCTGCATGACCTCACCCAACTCCAGCGGTGCCTTGTAGGTGCCACCTGGGAGCAGCCAGCCTCTCTGGGTAGGGTCGAAAGAGAGCCACGTGACTCGGATCAGCACCTCGCCGTCCCCAGGAGTCGGCACCGGCGCCGAGCGCAACTCGAAGTTGTCGTCTCCGACAAGGCCGTCAGGCCGGCTCACGAGCACTAACGAACGGTTCAAGTTTTCTGTCATCGGGTCTCCCAACTTTGCTTCGACTGGTTCAACTGGCCGCCCAGGTGAGCGGCAACTCATCGATGTGGCTCCCCCTGGCGGTGATCTCGGCTCCGTCAGCGACACGGTAGACGGGTATGCGCTCGTGCCAATTTTGCATCGCTATTTTCAGTTCCGCCCGGGCCAGGTGAGATCCCAGGCAACGATGCTCGCTAGCGCCGAAAGCGATGTGGCGGTTCGGGCTCCGGTCGAGTCGCACTGTAGTGGGATCGTCGAAGACCTCGGGGTCTCTCGTGGCCGCTTGGATCGTCAGCAGAACCATGTCATCTTTTTTCATCGGGCAACCGTGGAAGTCGACGTCGCGGTTCACTTTTCGAGCCATGCTCACCACAGGGTAAGCGCGCAGGAACTCCTCTATCGCACTCGGGATGATCGACGGGTCCGACACGACCCACTCCCTGTCGGCGGGGTTGGTGGCCAGATGCCAGGTCGACCAGGTCATCGCCGTCTTGGTGGTGTCGAGGGAACCGAACGCCAAGGTCATCAGCGTGTCGAGCAGTTCCTCGTCGTCGAAAGGCCTGCCGTCCACCTCGGCGCCGAGCATGTAGGTGAGGAAGTCAGCGTCGGGGTCCATCCCCGCTGCTCGCCTCTCGGCTAGGACGTCGACGAAGTACGCCTTGATGTCGCGCATGGCCACGACTGCGTCGTCGGCGTTTACGTGGCCTCTGATGCGGTTGGCACACGAGATGAAGAACGGCGCGTCCTGGCGAGGCAGGTGCAAGATGTGGGTGAGGGTCAAAGCCGGGAGCCAGTCGGCGAACCCTGAGCAGAACTCGACACCTCCATCGTCTACGAAGCCGTCGATGATCTCAGTGCAAGAGACGGTCATGGCCTGGGTGTACTTGCCTATCGAGTGCGGCGAGAACCAGCGCGCCAGCGGAGCCCGGTATTTCATGTGCATCGGCGGATCGGTGAGTGACGGCATGAAGCGGTAAGCCGGGTTGGGATCCACCGGCACGATCGAACGGTTCGAGAACACTTCGGGGGTCTGGAACGCCTCGCGGATGTCGTCGAAACGCGTTAGAACCCAATATCCTTTGGCGACGTCATTGCGGAACCACCTGTGCCGGGCGCGCAGGTCGTCGAGAGCTTCGAAGATCGTTCCAGGCGGGCCGGCAAGGTTGGACAGGTCTACGCGCTCCATCGGGCACTCAGTCACGGTCAAGCTTCCTCGTCGGACTGTCGTGCTTCGGATCGGCTAGCGCCAGCCGCAGCAGCTATCGCATCGGCTACGGCTTCAGGGGTGAGAGGTTGGACGGTTATGCGGGCTCCCAGAGCTGCGATAGCGTCGTTAACTGCGTTGATAACCGCTGGCGGTGACCCTATCGCTCCGCCTTCGCCCAGACCTTTGTGGCCTCCTTCGTTGGTGGGGGCTGGCGTCTCGACGTGACCGTATTCGATCGTCGGCACCTCCGTCGTGGTCGGCAGGAGGTAATCGACGAACGTCGTTGCGAGAGGGTTACCGTCGCTGTCGTAGGCCATGTGCTCGTAGAGGACTCCTCCTATGCCCTGGACGACCCCGCCAGCAATCTGGCCTTCCACCACGTTCGGGTTTATCATTACCCCGCAGTCCTCGCTCACCACATAACGATCCAAGGTGACTTTTCCGGTCACCGGGTCGACCTCGCAGGTGCAGATGTGACAGGCGTTCGACCAGGTGAACGGCGACGACGGTCTGTAGCGGACATGGGCTTGCAGGCCGGGCTCCTCGCCGGCGGGCAGGGCGTCAGGAGCGCTGTAGGCGAGGCGTGCCAGTTCGGCGAACCCGAGGGCCGCGCTCGGGGTTCCTGCTACCGACACCCGGCCGTCCACGACTTGAAGGTCCTCCTCGGCGGCTTCGAGGCGGTGGGCTGCGATGCGAACGAGCTTCGCGCGCATTGACCTGGCGGCTTCTCGCGCCGCTCCGCTCGACAGCACTGCGCTGCGGCTCCCGCCAGTCCCGGGCCCGTAGGGGGTGGAGGCCGTGTCCCCCTGAGTGACAGATATGTCGGCCATGTCGACTCCGAGCTCGTCCGCGACGACTTGGGCGATCGTAGTCTCCAGGCTCTGACCGTGACTCGCTGATGAGGTGACCACTTCGACCAAGCCGTTGAAACCGATCCTGACGGTCGCCGCTTCCGTGGACAGCGTACCCTGGGCTATCCCGGACGGCTCGGTGAAGAGGCTGACCCCGATACCGACCAGACGGCCCTCGGCTCGCCTGGACACCTGCAGCGCCCTGAAGGCGTCGTAGTCGACGATGTCCGCCGCCTGCTCCAGCGTGGCGTCCGCTGTCACCTGATCGTAGATTAGGCCCGCCGCCGTCGTGTAGGGAAGGTCCGCCGCCCGGATCACGTTACGGCGCCGGATCTCCAAGGGGTCGACGCCGAGTTGGGCTGCCACCCGGTCCATCATCTGCTCACGAGCGACGGTTTCGACCATCCACGGCCCCCTGTAGGAGCAGCGCCCGTTCGTGTTGGTGAACACGGCACGAGCAGTCGCCCTGTAACGGGGGATCCGGTAAGGGCCTGGGAACACGAGGGAGGAGAACCGAATCGAGCTGGAACCCCCAGCAGGGAACGAGCCGACGTTCTCGGAGAAGTCTGCACGCGCCCCTAAGATGATGCCGTCATCGCCCACGGCGAAGCTGACCGTGACCTCGTCCTCACGGGCGTGCTGTCCTGCCATCAGGTTCTCCCGGCGGTCCTCGATCCACTTGACCGGCCGGCCTACGATCCTCGCCGCCAAAGGCACCGCGATCTCCTCGGGCAGGAGGAACATCTTCTGGCCGAAACCACCGCCTACGTCGGGCATCACGACCCTCACCTGGTGATCCCCCAGGCCCATGATCCTGGCGAGTTGCGTCCGCACGCCATGAGGGCCCTGCGTGGACACGTGCACCGAAAGCTGGCCTCGGTAGGGATCCCAGGACGAGACTATCCCCCTGGTCTCCATCGGCACGCACGCATACCGGTGCTGTACGAACGTCTCGGTGATCACGTGCGCTGCGCTGGCGAAGATGGCGTCGAGAGCGGGATCCTCGGGGGGGTCGATCCGCCCGGCCACGTTGTCGGCACGGTCAGGGTGCACCACAGGCGAGCCCTGGGCGAGCGCATCAGCGATGCTCACCACGGCGGGGCGGCCCTCGATATCGACGACTACCGCCTCGGCGCCGTCTTCAGCGGCGTAACGAGACTCGGCGACTACCATAGCTATGGCCTCGCCGGCAAAGCGCACGTCGCCTTCGGCTAGCACCCTGAAGGGCCTGGGAGCCCCGGCTGCTGCCGGGCCTTCGTAGTCCAACCACGCTTCGACTACGGCACCGTTGAGATCTGCGCCGGTCAGCACCGCGACGACACCGGGCGTAGCCAGAGCCCCCTGGACGTCTAGGTTGGTTATGACCCCGCTCGCCACGCTCGAACGCACGAACGCTACGTGCAGCACACCTGGGACGACGACGTCATCGACGTAGGTGCCGTGCCCGGTCACCATTCTGGCGTCCTCGCTTCGTGCCACCCGCTGGCCAACGTATCTAGCTCCGCGTGCGGTCGCGTCCACTGCCTGCACTGGGCTCATGTCGAGGTTCCCTTTCCGGCTTTTGCGGCTACCGCCACGGCTTTCAGGATCCCCTGGTAGCCGGTGCAGCGGCACAGGTTCCCCGACAGCGCCTCACGGATTTCGGTGTCGGTGGGTTCAGGGTTGTCCCTGAGAAAGGCAGTCACTGTGACCACGAACCCTGGGGTGCAAAAGCCGCATTGGAGGCCGTGCTCCGAGCGAAACGCCTCCTGGACCGGGGTCAGAGCCCCGTCCGGTCCGCCCAGACCTTCGACCGTGGTCACCTGCCTCCCGTCCGCCTGAACGGCGAACATTAAGCAGGAGCGGACCGCGTCCCCGTCCAATAAGACAGTGCAAGCACCGCACACGCCGTGCTCGCAACCCAAGTGGGTGCCGGTCAGACCGCAGACCTCCCGGAGAAAGTCGGCGAGCGTCAGGCGCGCCTCGACGACACCGGTTCGGGCGACGCCGTTCACGCGACAGTCGACCGCGACCCGAGCAGGGTTCCCGTCGTCAAGCACTCATTGCCTCCTCCATCGCTGCGGCCCAGGCTCTTGCCACCATCGCAGCTCCAACCCGGAGCCGGTAGGCGCCGGATCCGGACATGTCCGATACCACGTCGTGTACCTCCGAGGCTGCCAGGGCCCCCAGGTGCTCCGGGTCGCACTCGCCGGCTGGCCGGCCGGTGACGTCCGCTTCGAGCTGACACGCCCGGACAGGCGTCGAGGACATACCGAACATTACGACCGCTGCTCGCTCGACCCGGTCCTCTGCGCCCAGCGCGACGCCGGCCACTGCTCCCGCTATAGCGAAGTCACCGTGGCGACGGGCGTGCTCTTGCACCGAGAAGCCGCATCGGCCTTTCCAACGCGAGAACGTCACGTCGACCAGAAGCTCGTCTGGCTCCATGACCGTCGACCACAGACCGGTGAAGAAGTCCGCTGCGCCTACGGTTCTCTCAGCGCGAGTGGAGCGCAGCCTCATCACGCCGTCCAGCGCTACCGCCACCGCCGGGTACTCGCCTGCTGGGTCTGCGTGGGCGATGGATCCGCCGAACGTTCCCCGATTCCGGATGGCCGGGTGGCCTATGTATGGGGTGACACGCACCAGCAAGGGAACAGCCACAGCCAGTTCGGCGTCGCGTTCTATAAGCGAGTCCGCTGTGGTGGCGCCTACGGTGACGTGTTGGTCACCTACGTCCAAACTGGACAGGCCAGCGACCCTTCCGATGTCGACCAGGTGCGCGAAGACGGCCAGTCGCATAGACAGCATCGGAACGAGGCTCTGTCCTCCTGCCAGCACCTTCGCGTCGTCGCCTAGTTCGGCCAGCACGTCGAGCGCCTCGTCCACGCTCGCTGGGCTGTGGTAGCTGAACGCCGCCGGCTTCAACCGGGTATCTCCAAGGGGCCCCTGCCTCCCACCGAGGCCAGCAGAGCCGCTCCGTCATTGCGTTTCTCTCCCCAGAGGATCTCGAAGACGAGCCGGCTGATTTGCCAGACACCCGAGTTGCGCGTCAGCTCGTTGTGGTAGCGGGCGACGAGCACTCTCGCCGTGTCCGGCTCGTCGCGAAAGGTTTGGTATGACGTGTGGTAGACGAGGGCTTTCGCGTGGTCACCTTGGATGTCGGTGTGGTACACGCTGAGAAGGTGGTGCTGCCAAAGCGCATCCTTGGTCGCCGAGTCGATCCAGTCGCGCACCGTGTCCCCGCCTGTCATCGGGTCGGAGTTGCCGTACTTGGCCCACATGTCGTCGGCCAAGATCTGCCGCAGTCCCACCATGTCTCGCCTGTCGATGCACGATGCGTACCGGTAGATGCTGTCGGCGACGTCTAGGCGGTCTTGTAGGAGTGCCACGTCCGTTTGGGTCATCACTGCCTCCTCCAAGGCTCGGTCGGTTATGTTTCGCTTAGCTGGTGACGCGTTCAGAGCGACATGACGGTGCACGCGCTGATGCCAGGAGCCCCGTACACGTGGGTGAAAGCGGTCTTGGGTGCGCCTGGAACCTGACGGACTCCTGCCGTCCCGCGAAGCTGCAGCACATTCTCGTAGACTTGGCGGAGACCGCTTGCGCCGATAGGCTCACCGTTAGCCAGGCAGCCACCGTCGGTGTTAATCGGGATTTTACCGCCGATCTCGGTCGCTCCCGAGCGCAGAAGTGCTTCTTGGTCCCCGTCTTTGCACAGACCGGTCTCGGCCATGTGCATTATCTCCGCACCGGACTCGGTGTCTTGAATCTGCGCTATGTCTATGTCCTCGGGGCCGATACCGGCTGCCTCGAAGGCAGCTGCCGCAGCCTCCACCGTTGGTCCCGGGACCCGCTCCGGTGAAAGCCACGGGCTGAACACCTCGAACGAGCCGAACCGTCTAGTCTTGAAACTCACGGATTTGAGGTACACGGGACGGTCGCTGTAGCGGGTCGCCTTGTCGGCACTGGCGAGTATCAATGCCACTGCCCCTTCGCCGGGGTTGCAGAACATGTACTGGGTCAGCGGGTTGGAGAGCATCGGAGCCGCAAGGATCTCTTCCTCACTGAGGGGCTTACGTCGCCAAGCGTTCTCATTCAGCGAGCCGTTGCGGAAAGCTTTGGCTGCGACCGTCGCGAGAATATCGGCTGGGAGCCCGTGATCGTGGAGGTAACGCTGGATCTTCATGCCGAAGAACTGCGTCGTCAGCATCAGTCCTGTCTCTCCGTACCAACGCCCGATGCCCGCTGACTCCGGGTTTGCGTTGAAAGCTCCTCGTGGATGCTTGTCAAAGCCCAAAGCTAGAGTCAGGTCGTAGTCGCCGGAGCGGATGGCTCGGTCGGCCATCGCCAAGGCGCTTCCACCGGTCGCGCAGCCGTTGTAGACATTGACGAAAGGCACGCCAGTCAAGCCCAGGTTGGACACGAGGCTGTCGGCGTTACCCGCCGAGGCGCTACCCCCGAACGCGCACTCGACATCGCCCCACCCGATCCCGGCGTCAGCCAGAGCCTGGCGCACGGCGAAAGCTCCCTGCTCGAGTCCTGACACGCCGGGATGACGGCCAAAGGGGTGCATTCCGATACCGACTATTGCTACGTCCATGCGACGCTCCGATCAGTCAGAGTCTGTTGAGGTTGACACGTTCTTTGACGTCCATACATTGTCTCAGGCCGCCTTTAAGCTCCGACAACCGGGCGGAACGAGAAGGTGACAATGTCCGTCCCGTCGTCGTCCCTGCGGAAGGGGACTATCTCAAGCTCCATGTCCGCTCCGATCATCAGACGGCGCGGGTCCGACTCACTCAAACGCGACTCGACCAGGACCGGCGAAGCTCCTTCTGCGTCAGCGGCGAGTTCCACGTAGCCGACACCGTAAGGTTCGAAAGGGGTCGGACCTAGGTACGGCGGTTTGGGTTCGAAACCCTGGATCGTCCAGGTCCAAAGTCGTCCTCGTGTAGCCAGCGCCACCTCGCGCATGTCAGCGCCCGTGCAGCGCGGACAGCTCGACTGCGTCGGGAAAGTCGTCGTCCCACAGGCGTTGCACGAGGAGGCAATCAACCTCGGACTGTCTGGCCAGCTGAAAAGCCCGTCCGCGACCGGGCGGGTTCCTGCTAGCCCAGGTGATTGCGCTACGTCTATGTCACTCATCGGTCCTAGTTCCTCCCAGCGTCTGGCCGTAGGCGCCGCTCGGCTCTACAAGCACCTTTTGTTCTATCAGATCACCCAAAGCCCGTCCAGCCAATTCCTCATAATTGATTAGACGGTCAAGCCTTGTCATTTGACCCCCGGCTTACGAACTGTGATCGGCCCACTTACCCGTGTCTGACACGCAAGTCGCACCGCCCCTGTCGGCCCCGCCCCTGTCGGCGCTGCCAGGTTAGCCAGGCCTTCGGCTTCCCAGTCGTCGATCGGAGAGCAAAACTGCGACCCGCACACCACTACCATGAAGCAGGTCCGACACGACCCGACTCCGCCGCACACGGTCGGCCACCTGACCCCGCAGCGGCGGGCTGCTTCGAACACCGTCTCGCCGCTCTCGACGTCGAATTCGACGCCGGAAGGTTCGACGGCTACCCGGGCCGGCACGCCACTCGGTTCGGGTCGGGTCTCAGCCGGCTTGACGTCTCCTTCGAGGGCGCGGCGCTGCGAAGAGTTGACCGCGCAGGGCAGCGACCGTAGCTACGGTGGCCTGCCGATGGACTTCGGGGTCGTGAACCCGCACGGAATAGGCGGTCAAGCCAAGAGTAAGCACTCGGATCACTTCGAGGGCCTCCTTCCTGGACTCCGCGTCGAGGGTTCCGTCCTCGATCCCGCGCTCGACCAGCTGCGCAAAAAAGGACGTCATCTGCAGGTCGTGACTGCGGTAACTGGGCATCAGCTCTGCTGAGCGGGTGGCGTCGACCGCCGCCGAGGCGATGAACCCGGCGAGAGTCTGGTCCTCCTTGTTCATCTGCGACGACACTTCCAAGATTGCTGCGACCATCTGGTCGAACGACAGGGAAGGATCGGAGGTGACCTGCCTGTAGCGTTCCAGTATGACCCTGTCGGTCTCCTCGAATACCGCCAGGTACACCTCGAGCTTCGAGCGGAAGTAGTGGTAGATCGCTCCGGTGGTGATATCCGCCTGCTCGGCGATCTCCCGATTGGTGGTGCCCGAGTAGCCCGAGCGGGCGAACTGACGGCGCGCCGAGTCCAAGATGAGTCGCCGACGTTCGTCCCCATCGCTGGCTACGGGCCTGCCGAGCCTTCGCGGTGGCTTCTTGGTGGCTCCTCGCCTGCTCCCAGACCGGGCTACCACCGCTGTCCCTCCTCGATCCGCCAAGCGGTAACGTCGACGGATGAGTGGAGTCGACACGACACAGCATTTATTGTACCCCTAGAGGGTCGGCACCCGGCGCTTCCCTGCAGCTCAGCTGGTCACTCCAGGCGTCCGGGCCCACATCAGCTCTCCGTCGAAGCCGAGTTTGTAGTCCGGCGTGAACTCGATGATGACACGCTCCGGCGAGTCGAGGAACTTAGCGAACAGCTCCGCCTGGGCAGGGTCGGGACGCAGATACGTGGCGAACTCCGGGTAGAACCAGTCCTTGGTCTCGCGGTCGTCGTGGATGACGCAGCTTCCCTTGTAGGTCATCGTGCGGTGACCGCCGATGGGAGTCCCGGCACCCCACACGCAGATCGAAGCCCTCGGGTTGCGCCGCAACGCCGGGATACGCTTACGCCGCTCGGCGGCTGTGAGCCACAGCTTGCCGTCCTTGGGAAGGTAGGACATCACCACGCCGAAAGGCTCACCTTTGGAGTTAACCCACATGAACACGCAGTTACGCTGCGAATAGACGAGTTGCTTTTCAAGCTCGGGCGACAGACCGCAGTCGGTCAGGTCCTCGTAGTTAGTTACGCTTGAATCGGTCATCTCGGGGTTTCCTCTCCTCTAGCGAAGTACTCTTCGAGCTGGTTGTAGAACTGGCGCAGCTTGCTTTCCTGGTACAGGCCAAGCGTCAAGCCGGGCTTGGTGGCGCTGAGCAGCCCGGTCATGACCTTCGGCATGTTGAAAGAGTCCTGATCGAACACCCGGGCTAGGGAGCCGAGCTCGTCCGCTTCCATCCAGTCCTGCTCGAAATCGAGCCAGTGAACCGGGGCCGGCGGCGGTCTCTCACCGCTGAACGGTGACAGGTAAAGGCATTCCATGATGCAGCTCCGATGGTCGTCCCCGTTGGGCCGGAACCGGTAGACGATGCGGTTGAAGGCACCCCACGGATGGAAGTTCGGGAACAATGAGTAGTCCAGGCTGTCCACCAGCTCGGCGTCGCAGAACTCGTCGATCGCTTCGCCGACGGTAGGCCGGAGGGCCTCCCGGGACGCCTTGGCCGACAGTTCCCGGGCGGTCATACCGTCGGGAACTTCGAGGACCGGATCCTCGTCTAGGCGCCGGTCCACCATAGAGTCGAACATCTCCTGCTCGGTGGGAACCCACGAGATGTGCGGGCTCGGCGTCCCGTTGGGCGTGATCGCCCTGCTCACGTTGCCCCACACGTCGTACTGCGAGTTTGCGTCGCCTATACCGGGCAGGAGCTGCGGGTGGGTTGCCACCACGTGGAACGCCTCGCTGAAAGCCTCCTGGGCGATCTTCCAGTTGGCGGCGATCCTCTTTGCTACGTGCACTTCCACGAAGCGGTTTGCTAGGTCCCAGCGCTCGAACTGGGCGGGAAGAACACCCACGAAGTCCTCGAAGGGCTCGCAGCCGAGGTCAGGGTTGATGAACACGAACCCCGCCCAGGTTCCGACTCGCACCTCGGGCAGGTGGAAACGATCCTGTTCGATCTGAGGGAAGTCCCACTGGCACGGCACCTGCTGCAGAGAGCCGTCCAGGTTCCAGCAAAAGCCGTGGAACGAGCACCGCAGTTCCTTCACCCGCCCCGCTTCGTCGCGCAACTGCCGGCCGCGGTGCAAGCATGCGTTCGGGTACGCGCGGATGACCCCCTCCTGGTCCCGCACGATCAGATACGATCTATCTGCTATGTCGTACACGTAGGTGTCCCCGGCCTCGGGTATGTGTTCCTCGCGGCAAGCGAACTGCCACACCTTGGCCCACAGCTTCTGCTTCTCCAGCTCGTGGTAGCGGCGCTCGGTGTAGTAGGCAACAGGAACGTCGTGGTCGCCGAGGTAAGGAGCGGACTCTTCTCTCAGGCACTGCGGCACCGGGTGGGTGTCGGTGTCTAGGAGTTGTTGGTAGGAGATACCCCGGGACCGCCCTGTCGTCTGTCGCTCGGAGGTCGCTGTCATGACCGTTCCGCCAGCTTCGACGTCAGGGCCGTAAAACGCCTGCTAGAGCGCAGGCGAGGCGAAGGGTCCGCACCGCTGGTCACCCACCTGCACATCTCCGGGTCTGCGGTCCGCAGATCCCCGCCCAACCACTGCCCGTTACGTCCGAACACGCCGTAAAGGTCGCCCTTGGTGACCTTTACGGTGCCGGCGTCGCCTTCCTCGTAGATTGCCCCGCTGAGTGGATGTCGAAGCTTACGCACGAATCCCCCTATCTTTCGATCTTGTCGTCGTTATGCCTTGTCGTCGTTGTGCTTGTGGGCGCACAAGCGGCGACCACATAACTGACTATTAGATTAGTTAGCATCCCAAGTTAATTCAATGGGAACTTCAACGTGGGATGTTACGCCACGGTCCTCGGTCAGCGCGAGGCTCGCCGGGAAGGCCGAGCACCCGCTCGCCGATGATGTTCCGCTGGATCTCGTCGGATCCCCCTGCGATCCTGTAGCCGGGGGCGCCGAGAAGGTGATCGCTCCAAGCGTACGTTCCCCACTCCCCAGTGTCCGCCGTTATCCGGGGACCGAGCAAGTCGGCGGCGACCGATCCAAGCTCGGTCAACCCCTGCACCCATGCCAACTTCCCGGTGGAGCCCTCAGGTCCCGGCGGGCGACCCGACTCGGCTGATGCTTGGACCCTCGCACGGCTGAAAGACTGAAGGCGCTGGTGAATGTAAGCCGAGGCGAGCTTCTGACGCATGACCGGGTCGTTGGTGCGTCCGAGCCATCGCGCCAAGCCGACCAGACGCTCCCAAGAGCCACCGACCCCGCGCCCCCCTGAACCTCCGCGCTCGAAGCCCAGCGTAGCGAGAGCTACCTTCCACCCGTCTCCTACGCCTGCGAGGCGCAGGTCGTCTGATAGCCGGACGTCGCTGAAAAACACCTCGTTGAAAGACGACCCCCCTGACATCTGCCGGATCGGTCGCACCTCCACCCCTGGTGCGTCCATCGGCACCAAGAATGCGGTCATCCCAGCGTGCTTGGCCACTTCGGGGTCGGAACGAGCAATCAGCTCGCCCCAACCCGCGAACTGCGCCCCCGAACTCCACACCTTCTGTCCGTTGATCACCCAGGCGTCGCCGTCGCGTACGGCGCTCGTGGCCAGGCCGGCGAGATCCGACCCTGCCCCCGGCTCGGAGAACAGCTGGCAGCACAACTCGTCGGCGCGAAGGAACCGCCTCACGAAACGCTCACGCTGCGCTTCGGTCCCGAACAGCCTGACAGTAGGGGCGATCAGACTCGTCGTGACAGCGAAAGTCTCGTGCCCACCGGGCACCTTGAACGCGGCTTCGACCGCCCGGTACGCGCGCTCATGCTCTGCGCTCAGCCCCGCCCCTCCGTACTCCACCGGCCAGGTTACGGCCCCGAAACCGGCGTCGAACTTCTCCTGCTGCCAAGACATGAGACGACCGAGAAGGGCCTTCTCCTCTTCGAAGGACAAGCGATGGAAGACCGAGACATCGTCACTGCCCTCCCCCCAGACAGCTCTGGACTCCTCGGCCGGCTCTAGGCGATCGGACAGCCAGGCCCGAGCGCTCTCGGCGAACTCTTCGACACTCGGCGTGTGGACATCTGTGTTGCTCATACGACCCCCGTCGCTCGCCCGCTAATTGACCGATACGTTAGTATCGGTCACCAGGATTCGCCAAAGCGCAGGACCGCCTTGCTTTTTGGCTGCGCCCAGGGGAGGAAAGGTTCGTACCATGCCACCAAACGTCGACTCTCTGTCACCGCAGCAACGCCTAGCGGACCTCGTTCGCAGAGCGCTCAGCGCTCAGCCTGGTTTCGGACCGGCCGACGCAGTAGCGCAAGCCGAGCCAGCTGACGTCGCCCACTTTCTTCATCCCCATTTCGACGCTTCGAGTGCCTTGGAGCGTATCGGCATGGGAGTTCCCGCGTCCCCCGGCGCCGCCTCCGGACGAGTGGTCCTCTCCGCCGATGAGGCTCTTCAAGCCGCGGAACGCTCAGAGAACGTGATTCTCGTCAGGCCTGAGACCGGGCCCGAGGACGTCTTGGGCATGCAGGCGGCGTCCGGTATATTGACTGCCCGCGGCGGCCTCGCGAGTCACGCTGCCGTCGTGGCTCGGGGCTGGGGCATCCCGGCGGTCGTGGGGGCGAAGGACCTGCAGGTCAGCGACAGCGGCTTTACAATCGCAGGCCATTTCGTCAGCGCTGACGAGACCATCTCTATCGACGGACACACCGGCGAGGTGTACCGGGGGCGGGCGGACGTTACGACCGCAACGGCGCCCCCAGAGCTCGAGACCATACTCGGCTGGGCTGACCAGCTAAGAGCTGGACGTTTCGGGGTGCGAGCCAACGCGGACGACGCTGAGTCAGCCCGTCACGCCCGAGCCCTCGGAGCAGATGGTATTGGACTGTGCCGCACCGAGCACATGTTCCTGGCGGAAGACCGTCTCCCCCTCGTCCGACGGCTAATACTGAGCGACGACGACCGAATCGACGCGCTCGCTTTGGACGCGTTGGAGGAGGTTCAGCAGAAGGATTTCGAGGCGCTGTTCGAGGCGATGGACGGGCTTCCTGTAACCGTGCGGCTCCTCGACCCGCCCCTGCACGAGTTCCTTCCGCCGCTCGAGCCTCTGATCGTCGCCGAGGCCACGGGAACGCTGGACGACGAAACGGCCCGGGAGCTCGCCGCGGTCCGCCGCCTCACGGAGACCAACCCCATGATCGGGACCAGAGGTGTGCGCCTCGGTACGGTCAAGCCTGGGTTGTACCCGATGCAGGTCCGAGCGATCAGCAAAGCCGTGTCCGCGTTGAGATCGCGCGGCAGATCCCCTCACGTCGAGGTGATGATCCCCCTAGTCGTCGACGCGACCGAGTTGCAGCTGGCCAGAAGCTGGGTCGAGGCAGCCGAGCTGGAGTCGGGGGCCACGGGACCCGACTTGGAGTCCGTCAGCGTCGGGACCATGATCGAGACACCCAGAGCAGCCATACTCGCTTCCGAGATGGCCGGAGTCGCCGACTTCTTCTCCTTCGGCACCAACGACCTGACCCAACTGACGTTCGCGTTCAGCCGCGACGACGTCGAAGCTGAGCTCATACCCAGCTACATCCGCCAGAGTCTGCTCGCCGACAACCCCTTCGAGGTTCTGGACCGGGCCGGGGTCGGCTTTTTGATAAGCCACGCAGTAACCGCGGCTCGCGCTACCTGCCCTCAGCTGCCCATCGGTGCATGCGGGGAACAGGCAGGCGATCCAGCATCGGCGCGCTTCTTGGTGGCCTGCGGGCTGGACTACGTGAGCTGCTCTCCGTTCCGCCTTCCCGTCGCCCGCCTGTCGGTGGCTCAGGCTCTGCTGCAGCTCGGCCGCGTCGATCCTTGCGAGGTGTTCCCCGAGCGAGTAGTAACACCAGGCGCCCCGCCGTCCCAGAGCGAAGCACCCGAACGCGACTCCGTATCGCACGCTCAAGGCGACAGCTGCGACCCTTTGACCTTGCTCCACGCCCTTCGGATCAAGGGTTTCGCCCCGGCCGGACTCTTAGCGGAGATGACCGGCACCGACCCGTCGTGGGCTCTCGAAGAGCTCAGACGCTTCGAGAACGAAGGGAGTACCCGGTACCATCAGGCGAGAGATTTCTGGCAGTTGACCCCTGAAGGACGGGACGCGCACGCCTCGTGGCTTTCCGGACCGGGCAGGGCTGGACTCGACGTGGCCGCAGGAGTTCGAACGGCGTACGAGAAATTCCTTGTCTTGAACGTCGGGCTCAAAGAGCTCTGCGTCGCCTGGCAGCTACGCGACGGAGCTCCCAACGACCACAGCGACATCGGATACGACCAAGCCCGGATCGGCGAGCTCACCTCTCACCACGCCGCGGCCGTAGGGGTCATCTCCGAGATGGGAGCCGACATTCCGCGCCTCGGCCTGTACGTTCGCCGTCTCGATGACGCGCTGACACGGCTGGGCTCGGGCGCGACCGAAGCCTTCACCGGCGTCATGAAGCGCTCTTACCACGATGTGTGGATGGAGCTCCACGAAGATCTCATCCTTATCCTCGGTGTAGACCGCTCAGCGGAAGGGAGCTTCTGAGTTACCCTGCTTGGAAGCTATCTGAGCCTCCGGTGGCACCGTCCCAGGCATCGGCTGGCCAGGCCGCACGGATACTCTTATAATGATTAGCCAGCGCTGGTAGCCGGGCGGTCAACCGGCACCAGCGCGAGACCGTCACGATGCAGAGGGGATCACCACATGACAGCAACCGGACGCGATCCAGGGTCCTTCCCCTTCTACGGCACCAGTGAACGAGTTCCGCGCCAGCGCGGAGGTCCCTTGGCCGGTCTTCGCGTAGCCGACTTCTGCTGGATGGGGGTCGGATCCGTCGCTACCCGTCTTCTGGCCGACTTTGGGGCGGAGGTCATCAAGATCGAGGACCGCACCCGGGTCGACATGCCGAGACGGCTTCCGCTCTACAAAGGTGAGGTGCGCAACTACGGCCAACAGGACGCCAACGCCGACCCCAATCGGGGTGGGCTTTTCAACAACTACAGCCGCAACAAGCTCGGCGTTACTATTAACCTGCGTACCGAGCGCGGTCGCCAGCTAGCCGAACGTCTCGTGGCCGTGAGCTCGGTCGTAACAGAGAACTTCGCTCCGGGCGTCATGGAAAAATGGGGGTTCACCTACGACCGCTTCCGCGCGCTGGTACCCGATGTCATCTACGCTCGGATGAGCGGCTACGGTCACAGCGGCCCGCACCAGCACTACCGAAGCTACGGCCCGATTGTGCAAGCGGCGAGTGGCCTGTCCTACGTGGCCGGCCTACCCGGACGGGAACCGTCTGGGTGGGGTCTGTCCTACATGGACAACATGGCCGCCTACTACAACTCAGCGGCTCTTTTAATGGCGATCTGGAACAGGCGCCGGACCGGAGTCGGAACCGAGATCGACGTCGCAGCGGTGGAGGTAGGGGTGACACTCCTCGGTCCGATACTGCTTGACGTGACGGTTAACTCCCACACGTCCCAGCGCCCCGACTACCCGACCGGGAACCGTCTGGAGCACCCTCACGCAGCTCCCCACGGTGTCTACCGCTGCGCGGGCGAGGACCGTTGGGTGGCTGTAGCCGTGTTCGACGACGCGGAGTGGTCCCGCCTGGTCGACGCGATTGGCCGTCCGGACTGGACTAGCGATGAACGTTTCGCAACCCTGGAGTCCAGGTTTAAGCACCAGGACCTGCTCGACGGGCACCTCTCGGCGTGGACCGCTGACCAGGACCCCTACACGGTGATGCACCTGCTTCAAGCGCACAGCGTCCGCGCTGGCGTCGTACAGAACCCACAGGACCTCAACGAGTCGGACCCGCAGCTGGCCTGGAGGGGTACGTTCTTCGAGATGGACCACCCGGTTATAGGACCCGCCCGCTTCGAGGGGTTCCCGGTTTCGATGTCGGGACAAGGGCCTGACCACTGGCGGTCCGCACCTCTGGTAGGGGAGGACAACGACTACGTCTTCGGTGAGCTGCTCGGGGTCGACGAAGACGAACGGGCCGAACTGGCCGACCAGGGGGTGATCTGACGTGGCGGCGGACGCTTCACAAGTCGGTGGGCCGATCTGCCAGGGGCTTTCGGTGGTGGAGATCGCCGAGGATCCCGCTGGCGAACTGACCGGCAAGCTGCTCGCCCAGTACGGGGCGCAAGTAACAAAGCTGGAACCTCCAGACGGCTCACCTACCCGCAAGGTCGGGCCTTTCGCCGACGGCGTGGCAGGCCCGGACACCAGCCTGACGTTCTGGTATTACAACACCTCGAAGATTTCCCTGACGGCTGACCTTCCTTGGGAACTCGATGTCCTCGAAAACCTTCTCGACACGGCGGACGTGCTCATACTGTCGCTGTCACGGGGCCGCCAGGACGAGATGGGCATCGACCTTGCGGCTGTCGCAGCCCGCCACCCACGCCTCGTCGTGTGCGCGATCACGCCGTTCGGACAGGACGGGCCGTGGTCACAGTACGTGAGCTCCGACCTGGTCTCTCTGGCAACTGGCGGGCTTCTCAACAGCTGCGGCTACGACGACCACACCATCCCTCCGATACGTCCCGCTGAGAACCAGGCTTACCACGTCGCCGCCAGCTTCGCTCACATATCGCTGTTCCTGGCTTTGATGGAAAGGGACCAGACCGGCCGTGGACAGGTGATCGACGTGTCTATCCACGACTGCGTGGCGGTGAGCCCCGAACTCGCAAATCCCTACTGGTTTTACCCGAAGGCCCTGGTCAAACGCCAGACCTGTAGACACGCTCAGCCGACGCCCACCCAGCCCGCTTTGTTCTCCACCGGAGACGGCCGCTACGTCTACTTCGCGTTGATCCTCTCCGACCCGAAGCCTTGGCAGAACCTTGTGGAGTGGATGGACAAGCACGGGGTCGCAGCCGACCTCACCGAGCCGGAGTACCAGCAGGTCGCCTACCGCCAAGCGAACTTCCCGCACATCCAGCAGATGATCGAAGCGTTCTTCTTGATCCAAGACGCCCAGACGATCTACCACGAGGGCCAGGCCCGGGGTCTTCCGATAGCTGTCGTCAACTCTCCCGACGACGTCTTGGTCGACGAGCATCTGCTCGCCCGCGGGTTCTTCGACACGGTCGCGCTACCCGGCGGAGAAACGGCCGTGTTCCCCGGGGCTCCGATCCGCTTTTCGGCTTACCCGGCGCCCCCGCAAACCTCGGCGCCGTCGCTAGGCTCCTCTGCGTCGCGAAGCGAGAGCCTGTGAGCGACCGAGGCGTTGTCGAGCCCCCAGCATCACAGCCGCCCGAGCTGGCGCCGGTCAGGCCCGGCGAGGATCTGGACTGGGACCGCCTGGCGTCGTATCTGCGCCGAGACCGGGAGCTTCGAGCGGCCGTGGGGGGGATCGACGGGCCTTTCAGCGTCGAGCAGTTCCCAAACGGGTCGGCGAACCTGACCTACCTGGTGCACTTCGGCGACGACTCGGTGGTCCTTCGCCGGCCCCCGTTCGGCAAAATAGCCCCGGGGGCTCACGATATGAAACGTGAGTACCGCGTCTTGTCGCGTCTGTGGCGCTGCTACCCGGCGGCGCCGAGAGCTCTCCACCTGTGCACCGATCGTGACATCGTAGGATCCGATTTCACGGTAATGGAATACCGGCGGGGCGAAGTCATGTGGGGAAGATTGACGCCTTCGATGGCAACTCTCCCTGACGCAGCGCGCCGCGTAGGCGCAGCGACTATCAAGGCCCTCGCCGAGTTGCATCTCGTCGACCCAGGATCCTGCGAACTCGACGACCTCGGCCGGCCCGACGGTTTCGTCGCCCGCCAGGTGGAGGGCTGGGCGAAACGCTGGGAGCTGGTCGCGCCGCAAAGCGGCGGAGAGCTGATGGGCGAGGTCGCTGCCCGCCTCGCCTCGAGCGTGCCGGATCCGCAGCGGGTGTCGATCCTGCACAACGACTTCAAGTTGGACAACTGCCAGTTCCACCCGGGTGCTCCGGACGAGGTGAGCGCAGTGTTCGACTGGGACATGGCGACCCTCGGCGACCCGCTGATCGACCTGGGAACGGTCCTCAACTACTGGCCGGACCCATCCGACACCCCCGACGACAGGCCGATCACGCCGCCGGGCCTCGAGCACATGGGCCTACCCACCCGCGCCGAAGTCGTCGAACAGTACCAGGGGCAGACTGGGCTCGACGCGTCCGGCGCTTCGTGGTACGAGGCCTTCGCGTGCTTCAAGACTGCCGTGGTGCTCCAGCAGCTTTACGCCAGGTGGCTGCGCGGCGAAAGCAAGGACCCTAGGATGGGAGAGCGGGGAGCTTGGGTTCAACCCATGGCCAGGAGGGCCGCCCGCATTCTCGAAAGGAACCTCTGATCATGGGCGAAGACGCACCTCCGCAGGTCCTAGCCGGCAGGGTGGCGCTCGTAACAGGCGGCACCCGAGGCTTGGGACGTGAAATGGTGGAGGCGTTCGCCGACGCTGGAGCCGACTTGGTCATCTCCAGCCGAAAGATGGACTCCTGTGTCGGAGCCGCAAGTTCGGTGCACGAGCGCACAGGTCGGCGCTGCGTTCCTTACGCCTGCCACGTCGGGCACTGGGACGAGATCCCCGGGCTGATCGACGCCGCCTACGAGAACTTCGGTCGCCTCGACGTCGTCGTGAACAACGCGGGTATCTCACCGTTGTACCCGAGCCTCGACGCTCTGAGCGAGGAGCTGTTCGACAAGACGATCGGGGTCAACCTCAAAGGCCCTTTCCGTGTGTGCGCCCTCGCCGGGTCTCGCATGGCGGAAGGAGACGGCGGTTCAATAATTAACGTGAGCAGTATCGCAGCCGTGCGCCCCACCCCTAGGGAGCTGCCCTACGCCGCGGCCAAGGCCGGCCTGGACGTGCTGACGACCGGTTTCGCCATGGCCTACGGGCCGAAGGTCCGTGTGAATACGATAATGGCCGGCCCTTTCCTCACCGACATCGCCCGCGCATGGGACATGGACTCCTTCAATCGCCACGCCGCCAACTTCCCGCTCCGGCGGGCAGGCCAACCATCGGAGATCGTCGGTGCCGCCATGTACCTCGCGTCGCCAGCTTCTTCTTACACGACCGGAGCGGTTATCACCGTGGACGGCGGAAGCTCAATCGCCCGGATGTAGTGTTTCGTCGCCCGCCCAACCCTGCCAAGAGAGCTGAAAAATACCATGAAGATCCGCATCGACGAGAACCTCTGCGCCGGCCACGGCCGGTGCTACACCCTGTCCCCTGAACTGCTCGACTCCAACGACGAGGGCTTCCCTACACGTCTCGGGGAGGACATCGACATCGCTCCCCAACTCGAGGAGGCGGCTCAGCGTGTCGTCGCGAACTGCCCGGAGGGAGCGATCAAAATTCTATGAGCTATCCCTCCGGCTCCCGTCACCCGACGCTCCCCCTGCCCTGGTCTCGCATGTCCAGCCACCAGGGTTGCGCTGACGCGTCGAAACGCTTCGCGTAGGCCCTCTCGGTCTCAGAGGCTTCGTCGCCAGGGTCAGTCATGACCGTCGGCGCAAGCGGAGACGCTCCGGCTATCGGGTCGACCCACTCGAGGTGCATGTCCTCGATCACCTCCCGTAAGGCCGGACTCGCTTTCTCGTGGTGGGGACTCGTCTGATGTGCCAGGAAGCCCGGGTAGGAGTCGAACGAGGCGAGGGTGTAGTAGACGTCGGGCTCCTCGCCCCGCCAGTACTCGTACCTGCTCAGCGCCGTCTCAGTGTCGTGTGAGGCTGCGTAGAGATCCCTTACGATCTGCTCGAATCGAGCGGTTTCACCGTGACGGACACGTATACGAGCAAGAAAAGTAGCCACTGCTGGGATCTCCCTCCCTAACGTTGCCGATCCGGTGCGCACCACGACACTACAGCTCTTATAAACTATTTCTGGCATCGCGTTCCACTCGGGGAGGCCGAAGAGTGATACTTGATCTCGGCGGGGTCGACCTGTTCGACCCCGAAGTTCAGGAGAACTGGTATCCCGCCTACGACCTTCTGAGATCACAAGCCCCGGTTTGGCAAATGCCGGGCACGAACACCTTCGTGGTCACAAGCGACAGAACACGCCGGGCGATCTTCAAGTGGATCAACTGCGTCGGCCTCCGGTCGTCCTTGACCCCCGCCACCTACGTCAAATGAGCCGCGGCCCGCCCGACGGTTCCTGCCGCTGTCTTAGGTCCTTGTCACCGGCGGCGGTTTAACCTGCCCCTAGCGACAGCTGAACCTCCGCCTTGGTGAACCGGAGGTTCAGCTTCAGGGTCCCGAGCATGATCCCCGGCTGGTGTAGCCAGTCGTTCCCGTCGCCATATTCGACCGACTCGAGCCGGTCGAGCAGCACACCCCAGGCGATCTGTTGCTCCAGACGCGACAGGTTCGCTCCCGGACAGACTCGTGGACCGGTAGAGAACGTGACGTGACGGGTCAACCCTTCCCGGTCGAGGTCAAGATCGAACGGGCAGGCAAACTCGTCCTCGTCGACGTTGGCTGCCGCGAAGCGAAGATGCAACAGCGAGCCCGCTGGCACCTCAACGCCCTGGAAGACCTCGTCGCGGGAGGTGGTGCGGGTTGAGAGCCCTTGCGTGGGCGAACGTACCCGCAGCGCTTCCTCGGTGAACGCACGCACCTTCGCTCGATCATGTCGCAACTCTTCGAACATGCCCTCGTGCTCGCACAGCAGTTGAGCCTGCTCCTCGAGAGCGTATTGTGTCGTCTCGAGGCCGCCGATGATCATCGCGTGCACTATCCCGGCGATTTCGAGATCGGTGAGCTTGCGGTCGAGGGCCTCGTAGTGAATGTTGCACAGGAAGCTGACCATGTCGTCCTGAGGCTCTAGCCGCTTCCTTCGCACGTGCTCGTACACATAGTCCTGGAACCCGTCCAGGCGAGCCAGCATGTCGGCGGACTGCTCCGGGGTGAGCTCGTGCTTAAGGCCGCTGCCGTAGACGAACGGCATGACAATCGCATCGCCCCATCGGGCGAGCTGGGGGATGTCCTCTTTTGGGAACCCGAGCACGCTGGCCATGACACGCTGGGGCAGCGGCCGGGCGAAACGGCTGATGAACTCGACCCGGCCGTCATCAATCCATTCCTCGAGCAGGTCGTTCGCATGGCTGGTGATCATCGCCCGGTGGCGGCGGGCCCCCGGGCCGACCCAGGGGTCGGTGAGCTCCTTGCGATGCCGGATGTAGAGGTCCTGGGTGGGACGCAACGTCACCATCGATGCCTGCATCAGGTTGCGGTACGTGACGTAGGTGTCCTCTGCCGAGAGGCCCCGATTGGCGTATTCACCGACTTTCACTTGCGTCAGGACGGGGAACCGCTCGGGGTCCCTGACCACCCGGGAAATATCGGCGTGTTTGGTGAGTACGAACGCGTCGGTCTCAGCCGTCAGGCCGCCGCCCACGATGCGCAATACCGGAGCCTCGCGGTGCAGGATATCGTATGCCTCGTACCAGTGCTCCTGGGCGCCCTCTCCGAACAGGTCCACGGTGTCCAGGTCGACGGGACACGCCATCGGGCTCAGGTCATGATTGCAGTGCTTCGGATATGAAACCATAAAGCTCCCTCCCCGTTTGACTTTATGTCACCACGTTCTTACTAAATCTAACCTGAGGTTACCCCTTTTGGGCTAGGACACTCTGTTATCAACCTTCGCAGTTTTGGGGCCCCTGGCTTACCCGTGACGTTTGGTCGCCTGGCTGGCTCGGGGGTGGTTGGTCTTAGGTGAAGTCGCTTTGGCGGCAGTCGGAGGCTTCGGCTTGGGACGTGCCGAGACTGGCTCTACCAGGTCGAGGCTGAGATCGTGAAGCGCGCTGACTAAGTCTCGGATCTTGCGGGCATTGCCGAACGTCGGAGTTGGGCTGTCGAAGGCTCGGAGCTACCACGGGGCGCGTCGGTTCTTCTCGCGTTCGCGCTGCTCGGCGGAGGCGCTCTCTGAGGTGCTGGGCGCTTTGGTGGTGCGCCTGTTGGTAACGACCGATCCTTCCGGTTGGTCCTGGCCCGCCGGCTGGTTAAGGCGCTGACCGGAGCGTTACCCGCCGGCGCATCTAGGTCGTGACTGACTGCGGCTACGCAGCCAAGGTGCTCCGCTCTCCGCCCGATAGCAGCACTTGGACCACTCGGCCCCGCTTTAACGCATCGCTCTACCAAGCCATGCCGCTGCGCATCTGCAAGCGCGGGTGACGACAACTCCAAGGACCGAAACTAGCTTCGCTGGCCACACTCTGCGGCAATGCCACATAGCCCCGCGACCGTCACCCGATACGACACAACTAGCGCAGCAAAGATCATCGAGTGCTATGCCTCGCGCTGGTCCATCGAGGTCTGCACACCAGACGTAGCCGCCGTGCTGATCGACGTGCTAGCGGAGGGTCCCAACGGGTGGGCTGGGGACAGCGTCCAGCTATGGATCGGGCGTCCTTGCGTCCTACCGCCAGTCGCGACCTACCCGCCTGTGGCTAGCTAGGCCTGAAACAAGCCTAGAGGCGCCGCCCGTGTTTGGTCAGTCGATGGCTGTGGCAGCGAGGGTGAAGTTCCAGTCGCCGTGCCGTTGGTGGGCAGAGAACGGGTCGGCGGCTATCTCGGCACCGGTGATTTTGATGCCAGTGGGGTACCACTCGGTGTTGCGTTCGGCTCGGATCCGTAGCCCGGGCTCGGTAATCGCGATGAGTCGGATACACCCGGGTTTCAGGCTTCACCAGCTCATCGGGGCCTCAACCGGATCCCACTGGGGGAGGGTGACCTCGTCGTCTAGTACCTCGAATCGGGCCCGCATCGCCTGCCCGGCGGCCAGGTCGGGAGAGCCTTCGAGATAGCCGACCAGCCGTGCGCCAGGCGCCCCGTCGAGGTCTACGAGCACCACCGTGTACGGCACAGGGAAGTCGGGGTGAACCTGGTGTTCCACCACTGTCCATGAGTGCAACCGGCCAATGCCGGCGACGGTCTTCCAGTGGTTTTCCCAGCTTCCGCACTGATAGCAGTAGGCGCGGGGCATGTGCAGCAGAGCTCCGCAGGAGCTGCATTCGAGTACCCGGATCTCCCCCAGTCTCGCGCCTTGCCAGAAACCACCCGTGTCTATGTCCTCCGTCTCAGGTAGGACTCTGCGCTGCGACGCCATCAAAGCCCCCTCAATATCAGGGCGCTGCCGGGCGGCAGCGGAGTAGAAGTGACCAGGCACGTCTGGGCCCCCGGCACCTGCGACGTCGACGTGCCGCGGATCTGGCGAACTGCTTCGACTACGTGACTCATGCCGTGAACGTAGCCATCGGAGAGGTGCCCTCCGCTGGTGTTGATAGGTATCGTCCCGCCCATGTCGATCGCCCCGCTGGACACGAACGGACCTCCTTCCCCTTTGGCGCAGAACCCGAAGTCCTCTAGCTGCAACAGTACTGTTATTGAAAAGCAGTCGTAGAACTGGGCCACATCGATATCTGACGGCCCCAGCCCCGCACGCGAGTACAGCCTGTCGGCGGTCGCCTTCGCGGGAAGCGTGGTGATGGTGTCGCGCATGAGAACCGGAAACTGAACCCCGGGTTGAGGGTCGCGCATCGCCCCTTGAGAGACCGCCCTGATCAAAGCAGGCGGATTGGGTGAATCCTTGGCTCGCTGCGCGCTCGTCACGACCACAGCGCACGCCCCGTCGGTCTCCAGGCAGAAATCGAAGAGGCGGAGAGGGCTGGCTATCAGCCTTGCGTTCAGATAGTCGTCCATTGTCAGCTTCCGGTCGTGCATCTGCGCGCCCGGGTTGGCGTTCGCCCTCGCCCGGCAGGTGAGCGCTATCTGAGCCAGGTCGGTTTCCGAGGTCCCGAATTCGGCCATGTGACGCTGAGCTATAAGTGCAAAGATCTGCCCTGACGTCAAGAGTCCGTACGGGGCGAAGAACTCGTCGTAGGTGTTGTTACCCCCGACCTTGCTCTGCGTAGCGCTCGAACGGCCGTAGCGCCGTCCGGAGCGGCCGTTCAAGGAACGAAAGACCAACACGTTCTTGGCGAGGCCGGCTATCACCGCTGCTGCGGCCTGGCCGACCATCGCGCACGGCGCTACCCCACCGACGCTCACGTCGCCCATGTATGACAGGTCCCTGACGCCGAGGGCGTGGGCAAGGTCGTTGTGGCGGACGAGGTCCAAGTCGCATCGGACTATCCCGTCTATGTCTCCGGGACCAAGGCCGGCATCCTCGATCGCCGCCAGCGACGCCTGCACAGCGAGCGTCAGGTCACTGCGACCCGAGTTGCGGGTGAAGTCTGTAGTACCGATGCCAGCGATCGCGCACCGGTCCCTGAATGAGAGATCCTCGTCGCTCACACCCCACCTCCTCGTGTCAGTCACTTTTCATGATGATAGTTCTCGGCCGTCCGGGGAGGCACCACGAGGCGGTCGGGCAGGTAGCGTTCATTGGACGGACTTGGTCTGTCCGCCGTCGACGACCACGTGAGTGGCATTTATACCCACCCCGGCCGGGCTTGACACGAAAGCGACGACCTGGGCGACTTCACGGGCGGTCACCAGGCGCCGGAACGGGAACTGGCGCACCAGGCCGTTCCACAGCTCGGGGTCGGAGACTCTCACCCGGTCCCAGCCCCCACCTTCGAAGAAGGTCGCCCCAGGAGACACCACGTTAGCTCTGATCCCCTGACGACCCAGGGTCTGAGCCAGCTCGTTGGCTAGGACCCGCTGTGCGGCCTTGGCCGGGCCGTAACCAGACGGCCTAGCGCCCGGGCGGGCGAACCATTGCACACTGGCAGTAGAACCGATGAAGACGACGCTGGCGGCGTCGCTCGCCTCCAGGGCATCCAACGCAGCGTCCACGACGCGAACTGGGGCGAGGACGTCGGTGGTGAGAGTAGTCATCCAACCCTCCTCGCCAGCGCCCGAGAAACCGCTTGCGCAATGAACGTATATATCAAGACCGCCGAGAACCTCGACGGTCTGCTCTACGAGGACCTTGGTATCGGTGGCGTCCGTGAGGTCCGTCCGGCGAGCGTACACGGCCCCGGTGGCACCGAGGCATTCCAAGTGCTGACGGGCGGCCTCAAGTGACTTGGCCGTCCTGCCGCATATTGACACCGAGGAACCTTCCTCCAAGAAGACCTCCGCTATGGCGAGCCCGATGCCACGCGTAGCTCCAGCCACCAAGACTTTGCGGCCTTGCAATCCGAGCTTCATATCTCGACCTTTCTACTGTGGAGACCGGTTCGTCGACCGGATCCCCAGCGACGTCGCGACCTTGTGGAACTGCACGGACGTGTCCGTGCCGGGAGGACTGACGTCTTGGGCCCAGAACACGAGGCTCTTGAACCCTGCCTCCACGTACCGAGAGACGACCTCAGGAGTCGGGTGGCGGACCCGCATATGGCATTCGACGTTCCTACCCTCCGCACGGCAGTTCGCCGCTAGGGAATCCCGAAGTTCGACGGCCTCCTCGAAGCTCGGGGTGGCGGAGCTGAACCAGCCGTCGGCAATCCGAGCGGCCCGCAGTATCGCCCCCGGGCTGTTACCCCCGGTGACCAGCGGGACGTCCACGGGTTTCGGAGATACCTGGACGCCTTCGAAGCAGAAGTGGCGTCCGCGATAGTCAAAACGCCCTCCCTGCCAGGCTTGTCGCAAGATGGCTATGCTCTCTTCGACGCGACTTGCCCGCTGCGCGAACGGAACCCCGAGAGCGCTGAACTCCTCGCGAAGCCATCCGGCGCCCACTCCGAGCATGAACCTCCCGGAGGTGATCTCCTGCAACGTTGCCGCCGCTCTGGCCGTCACGAGTGGATGGCGCAATGCGAGCAGGTATATCCCCGTCGCTAGGCGGATACGAGAGGTCTGCGCGCCCACGGCGGCGAGGGCGACCATCGGGTCGACCAGACGCGTCGAGGTCTCGACGATACGGCGGGTGCGGAAATCATCGGAGGACACAGCGGCAGCGGCAGCGTCAGCGCCAAGTTTTGTTTGCGCCGGGTGCGTAGAGGCGTAGTCCCCCGGGTCGATGAGATGCTCACCGAGCCACAAGTGTTCGAAGCCTGCAGCCTCGGCAGCTTGGGCAACCTCCACTAGACGCGAGACGCTCACGTCGTAGGCGGATATACCAAAGCGTACGCCGGCTGCCGGCTCGAAGGTTGTCAACCCAGGTGGTACAAGTCGGCGGCATTGTCGTGGAGTATCCGCCGAAGGTCAGCTTCGGGTATTCCCGAAAGGCTATGAGCGATGTAGGTCCTCGGCGAGACCGCTGATGTCGCTGGACCGGGAGACATGCTCGTCGGGTGTGGGAAGTCGCTTTCGAAAAGGACCCACTTGGAGCCGAGCTGCTCGACCGCAGAGGTGACAGTGTCGGTCTCGAACCAGAAGCACCCGTACATCTGGCGCAAGAAGTACTCGCTAGGCAGGAGATCGTACTCGGGGTGTTCCTTCGGAACCCCGCAGTTGTTCCACTGCCAGTCCAAGTGGGCCAGAGCGAACGGTATCCAGCCGACCCCGCTCTCTACCGACACGAACCGCAAGTCCGGGAAGCGGTGACAGACCCCGCCGGTGATCAGGTTTGCGATCACCCTTGCGTTGGACATTCCGAATTGGACTCCGAACCCGGCGTAGTTAGCGTGGCGTCCCGCCGGGGCGTAGGCCGCGTCGAAGATGGACATGTCACCCGATCCGATATGGAAGTTGACTGACAGGCGCGCCTCTTGCAGGCAGGCCCACAGCCGGTCCCAGTGAGGGTCAGCGAGTTTGGGAAGACCCCAAAACGCTGGCTCGCCGGTCATGATCACCCCCTTGTGACCCAGCTCGACGGCTCTGGCTATCTCCGCCTCACAAAGCTGCACGTCCCACATTGGCAGGGCCATGATGGGTACGTAGCGGCGGGGGTCCGCCGACGCGTACTCAGCGAGAAAGTCGTTGTACGCTCGCACGCACCCATACATCAGGTCAGGGTCGCCGATGGTCAGAAGTTTGCCGGCCCCGAAGCCGGCCACGTTGGGATAGAGCACCTGAGCCCAGATCCCGTGAGCATCCATCCAGGCAAGGCGCTCGGTCGGGTCCCAAGTGGAGCGGTCGACCACTTCAAGGTTCGGTGGGTGATCGGGTGGATATTCGTGCCAACCGGCCTGGGCGGCACCCGCCGCCGCTCCCACCCGCGTTTCGCCGAAGAACCACGCGTCCTCACCCATCTTGTCGTCGAAGCGCACGTGAGGGACCCGGTCTCCCCAGCGTCGCACATCCATGCGTGAGGTCCACAGGTCGTATGGCTCGATCACGTGCGTGTCGGTGTCGATCACCTTCCACGAGTCGACTTGGGCTTCGAGCATCCTGACTCCTTGGCCGGGACGCGCCTATCCGGCATCTCCACGGTAGACGCAAAAGTAATTGGTGCTCATACTAATCCGACGATTAGCAAATGTAAAGGCCCTCCACCTCGTGCCCGCAATCACGAAGAGAGCGAATATCTACCAACCCTTGTTACCAGTGGGGAACTTTCAGACACAGCCCACGACTCGTCGCCTCAAGTAATGATTATGAGGAATATCTTGACAGTGGCGGTGTGCTCACTTATATTATGACCGCCGTCACACCATGTCCAAGGTCCGCCTTGTGGCAGTTCAGGCAGGTGTTTCCGTGGCACTACTACTCACCCACAGCGAGATCTGACCAACTGGAGGTCGCAGATGTACACGAAGAAGCTTGGTGCCGCTGCTCTTGCGTTGAGCCTGGCAGGAGGTCTGGCGGCATGCGGGTCTTCTAAGTCATCGACGGCTTCGTCGGCGACGACGGCCGGCTCGTCCTCGTCGACCGCATCTACTGGTTCTTCTGGAGGATCCGGCTCCTCGGCGGTAGCAACCGCCCAGTCAATCGTCAACAAGTACCTCGCAGCGCCGACCGATATCGCCGAGACAGTACCCCTGCCGCACGCGCCCGCGAAGGGAGTAAAGGTGGCCTTCCTCACCTGCCCTGAGGCTTCTTGCTCTCTGTTGAACTCCGGTTTCACTTCGGCGGCCCAAGCCCTCGGATGGGACCCAACCGTCATCACCTACAGCACCGCCACCCCCGGTCAGGCATTGCAGCAGGCAATCAACGAGGGCTACAAGTACATAGCAAGCACGAGCGTCACCTTGAGCGAGATCACTCCCGAGGTCCAAGAAGCCAAAGCCAAGGGGATTGCGTTGTTCGAGGGGTACGTGCCCGACACGCCCCAGGGAGCCAGCAACGGACTTTACGGCGTGGTCGCGGACCAGGCATCGAGCATCGCCGGGGGCGCCCTGATGGGAGACTGGATCGAAGCCAACTCGCACGGTCACGCCAACGTCGTTTATGTCGACCTGCCTCTTTATCCCTCTCTCGTCGGCGAAGGGCAGGGAGCCCAGAAAGAGCTCAACAAGCTATGCCCGTCGTGCAGTTTCTCGACTCTTCCAGTGACGGTAAACCAGCTCTCGGCCGGGCAGGTTCCCTCGGCGATCGTCAGCTACATCCAAGCGCACCCGAGCACCAACTACGTCTACCTGTCCTTCCAGGACCTCGACCCGGGCCTGGTCTCCGCGCTGCGCACCGCAGGCTTGCTCGGCAAGGTCAAGGTTATCGGCACCGAGGGAGAGGCCGCCCAACTCCAAGAAGTCGAGAACGGGACAGAGACGATGTGGTCTGTTCTTCCCGAGCCTTACGAGATGTGGGTCATTGTCGACTGGATGGCACGCCAGTCCGAAGGGGTTCTAAATCAGGCTGCACTCAACGCGGGCAACGCCCAGGAAGTCTTCTTCGTGCAGACCCCCGCCCAAGCGAAAGCTCAGCTAGCTGCCGATGGAGGCAACTGGCCGGGGCCGGCTAACTACGAGAAGGATTTCAAGGCACTCTGGCACGTGTGACCGTGATGTCGACTCCAGTCGCTTCACAGATAACGTGACACTTAGCCTTCGGAACCTGACCAAGACTTTCGGTGGTCAAGCCGCGCTGCGTGGCGTGAACCTCGACATCTGTTATGGCGAGGTTCACGCCCTGGTCGGCCAGAACGGCTCGGGAAAGTCGACCCTCATAAAGACCCTTTCGGGCTACCACGAACCCGATCCAGGCGCGCATGCCGAAATCGATGGCACTACATTCGAGTTAGGGAGCGCCTCGGCTGCAAAGACCGCCGGGCTCAGGTTCGTTCACCAAGATCTTGCTCTCGTGCTGTCGCTGAGCGTCGCCGACAACATGATGCTCGGCCGCTCCTATCCGACCAGCCTACTCGGACGAATCAACCGCCGGTCGGTTGACTTCGAAGCCCGCACCTCACTCGAAATGCTCGGCTTGGAGCTGGATGTACGGTCGAAGGTGGGGGATCTCAGCATGGCCGAAAGGTCCACCGTGGCGATCGCCCGCGCCTTGGCTGACTCTCATGGCCGGCGATCCCTGATCGTCCTCGACGAGCCGACAGCGGCGCTCCCTGCAGACGAAGTTGGCCGTCTCCTCCAAGCCATGGCCCGCCTTCGCTCAGAAGGTCACGGCGTCCTGCTGGTATCACACCACCTGAGCGAGGTCCTCGAAGTTGCTGACAGGATCACAGTCCTTCGCGACGGCCAGGTTGCAGCGTCACTAGCCCGCAACGAGGTTGATCAGGGCCTCCTGACCGAACTGATCGTCGGTCATCCAGTCGGCGCAAGCGGCCAGGATGTCGAACGCCTCAAATCCCCCGCTGCGCACAGCACCCCCGCCCTATCTGTCCGCTCGCTGAGCGGCAGTCGGCTTTCCAACCTCGATCTGGACGTGCACCCAGGCGAAGTGGTGGGCGTCGCAGGATTGACCGGATCAGGAAGAGAGTCCCTCGCCCCTCTCCTCATCGGCCACACAGGGCGGACCGGGACGGTCCGAGTCAACGGTCGTCCCCTGGGCGGCGGCAGCCCTCGGCGAGCCCACAAGGCAGGTATGGTGGCGATCCCCGGGGAGAGATCCCGGTATGGCATCTTTCCGAACCTCGAAACGCGGACCAACATGACCCTGTCGATGCTGGATCGCCACAGGATATTCCGCAGGATCAATACCCGGCGTGAACGCGAAGAGGTGCGGAACTGGATCGACAAGTTAGGTATCGTCTGCCAAGGACCCGAATCGCCGATCCTGAGCCTCTCGGGGGGAAACCAGCAGAAGGTGCTAGTGGCGAGAGCCTTGCGGATGGACCCCAAGGTTCTGGTGCTCGACGACCCCACCCAGGGTATAGACGTCGGAGCCCGAGCCCAGATACATCAAGTGATCGAGTCCTGCGCGAGATCAGGCATGGCAATCCTCCTGATCTCCACGGACAGCGACGAACTAGCCAGACTTTCCGACCGCGTCGTGGTACTCGCCCGGGGTCACGCCATCCGATCTTTGGATCGCAACGACGGGCTAACGACCGCTCTGATAGACATCGCACAGCTCGAGTCAGGCGCTCTAGTCCCCACCCGATGACCTATGTCCGATCTGAAACATGATAGTTAGGAGAAAGTTTGACTAGGACTGCCTCTGACACTTCTCACCCATCCCGCAAGATGGCGGAGCGCAGCCGGGCCGCCTCAGTGCGCAAGGCCCTCGGACTGAGAAGGATCAGCGCCATCTACCTGTGGATAGCGTTTATCGCTATCTTCGGGGGCGTCGAGGCACACCTGTTCCTGACCGTCAGCACTTTCCAGGTTGTCTTCTCCCAGGGGGCCGTCACCGCAACTCTTGCGCTCGCTTTCCTCGCGCCCCTCACGACGGACACCTATGACCTTTCGATCGGCGAGGTGATGTCCCTCACCATCGTCCTGATCAACTGGTTCACACTGCACTCACATATCCCGGTTGCGGCTATCTGTCTTGGAGTGGCGGTTTTCTGCGGACTCATCGGTGCCGTGTCCGGCTATGTGGTCGTCCGTCTGCGCGTCAACTCGCTTATTGCTACTCTCGGCATGAGCGAGGTCCTGAGCGCATTCCAACTCTACGTCTCCCAGAACCACCAAGTGGCTGGCACGTTCTCCAACCTGTTCGTAAATATCGGGAACGGCAAAGTCCTGGGCATTCCATACCTAGACGCCTACATGGTGGCTATTGCTATCGTGCTCTGGTTCATACTGGAGCAGACTCCTCTCGGACGGCGGATGTTCGCCATAGGAGGTAACAGGGAAGCAGCGCGCCTCGCCGGGGTATCGGCGGACCGCATCGTCTGGGGCTCTTTGGTGGCCTCAGCAGGAATAGCTTCCTTAGCTGGCATAATGTACACGTTGCAGGTTGGTGCCTACACTGGAGACATAGGCCAGGGGTATCTCTTCCCCGCGCTTGCAGCGGTCTTCCTCGGGGCCTCCCAGCTTTCCCAAAGGCCGAACGTCTGGGGAACCCTCATTGCCTTCTTTGCACTGGCCTTTGGTATCCAAGGGCTCACGCTGAAGTTCGGCGCCGGGACCTTCTGGGTTAGCCCACTCTTCCAGGGTGTGGCATTGATAATTGCTGTAGCAGTCGCGAGCGCACGGGGGAGCATCGGGGGTGGGCGCGACGGAAAGGCGATTCGCCGGATGCTTCGCGGATCACGCTCGGATACCGGGGACGGTCCGACCGGCCTCGCGCCCCCGAACGAGGACCGATCTCTGATAATGAACAGTGAGATTCCTAGCGACGGGTCGGCTACGATATCGAGGGGCTCGACGGTTTTAGACCCCAAAGGACTACACAATGGGAGTGGGATCCATGGTTGAGTACGCCTCGGTAGATTTAGACCTGACGTCAAAGGTTGCTCCTGCCACCGAGCACTGGAAGGAGATCGACAGCCTCCGCGAACAGCACCGCTTCTTCTGGAACTCCCACGGCCCCGGGTACTGGGTCCTCACCAGGTACGACGACATAAGGGAAGCCTTCAACACCCCCGAGGTCTTCTCGAACCGTTCGATCGTGGCAACGGATCCCAACCCCGCCTACCGGTTCCTGCCGTCGTTCAGCGAACCTCCCCAGCATATGAAGTACCGCCATCTAATGAACGCCTGGTTCGCTCCTGCGGCTATCAAGCGTTACGCTCCGAGAGTTGCCGAGCTCGCCCGAGAGACCGTCGAGCCTCTGGTCGCCGGCGGTAGCTGCGACTTTATCCAAGCGTTCGGCGACGGGTTCCCGGTTAAGGTATTCCTGCTGGTCATGGGACTTCCCTTGGACGACGCCAACTTCTTCGTCTCGGCTGTCCATCGCATGTCCGGTGACACTCCCGGGCATCCTTCTGACATGACGGCTTGGGACGACATCCGCCAATACTGGCGTCTGATGCTGGAGAGCCGCCGCTCCGCTCCCGGCGACCCTGCCGTCGACTTCGTGACCCATCTGAGTCGCTGCGAGTTGGACGGGGAGCCGCTGCCCGACGAAGACATCCTCGACATCCTCGTCACGCTGACCCTAGGAAGCTTGGACACCATCAAGAACCAGCTCGGGTGGTGCTTCTACCATCTGGCAACCCACCCCGACGACCGTCGCCGCGTTGCCAGCGAACCTGAACTGGTGCCCAGCGCCGTGGAGGAGTTCCTAAGGGCGTACCCGATCGTCGGGATGGCCCGAAAAGCAACCCGCGACGTCGATTTCCACGGCTGCCCGATCAAACAGGACCAGATGGTGCTCCTCAGCATACCGGCCGCAACCAGGGATCCCCGCCAGTTCCCGGATGCCGACAAGGTCAGAATCGACAGATCCCCGAACCGCCACATCGCATTCGGCGCCAGCGAGCACCGCTGCCTCGGATCGCACCTCGCCCGCTGCGAGCTGCAGTCTGCGATACGCCACTGGCACGAACTCATACCCGACTATCGCCTCGACACCGACGAGCCTCTTCTCGCCCACGGCGGCCTGATCTCCCTGCGCACCCTCCCCCTTGCGTGGGACCTATGACCACTGGCTAGAGTCCTGGGAGGGGTCCACCGCAGGGCCAAGCCAGGAGGAAACATGATAGACGGCACGTGCGACAGCCGCTTCGCGGCAGTTCGCGAAGCATTGGAGGCCAACGTCGACTCAGGGGAGGACTTGGGAGCTTCGATCGCCTTGGACATCGACGGCGAAACGGTCGTCGACATTTGGGGTGGGTGGCGAGACCCCGAGCGCACCAAACCGTGGGAACGAGACACCCTCGTAAACGTGTGGTCGACCACCAAGACCGTGACGGCCCTGGCGATCCTCGTGCTCGCATCGAGGGGTGAAATAGACCTTTACGCGCCAGTGTCGAGGTACTGGCCTGAGTTCGCAGCGCAAGGCAAAGCCCAAGTCGAGGTGCGCCATCTGATGTCGCACACGTCGGGGGTTTCGGGACTTGACCAGCCAGCGACGATCGAGGACCTCTACGACTGGCAAAGGTCGACTTCGAGGATGGCCGCTCAGGCGCCTTGGTGGGAACCCGGAACCGCCTCGGGGTATCACGCGCTCAACTTCGGGCACCTCCTCGGCGAGGTCGTCCGTCGGGTCACCGGCAAGACCCTCAAGAGTTTCGTCGCCGAAGAGATAGCAGGTCCGCTTGATGCCGACTTCCAGATCGGCGCCAAGCGGAGCGACGCCGAACGCATCGCTCCTGTCGTCCCACCTCCCCCGCTTTCTTTCGACTTCGCGAGCATGGACCCGACGAGCCCGACGGTCCGGACTTTCACTGGACCTCTGGTCGACGCCACTTACGCCAATACCGCTGCCTGGCGGGCGGCCGACATCGGCGCGGCGAATGGGCACGCCAACGCCCGTTCCGTCGTACGGGTCCTTTCCGCCCTGAGCCTGGGGAACCCGCGGTTGCTTTCCGCGGAGACGATCGATTGTGTCTTCGACGTGCAAGCGGACGGGATCGATCTGGTGCTTGGAGTGCCACTCTGCTTCGGAATCGGCTACGGGTTGGCCAAACCAGAGACCATCCCCTACATACCGGACGGCCGCGTGTGCTTTTGGGGTGGCTGGGGTGGCTCGCTGGTACTCATGGACCTGGAGCGCCGCGTAACGCTCGCCTACATGATGAACAGAATGTCACCGGGCGTGATCGGGTCGCCGCGCGCCGAGACCTACCTCGTCGCGGCATACGCCGCCATGGGGATCGACCTTCGCTGAGAAGCGGCCCTAGTTCGACGCGGTAACCGTCTCGCTATCACGCCCGGAACGCAGAACCCGACCCGGACGCCCATCGGTGAACTCCCCGCCGGTGACGATGTCGGCGCCAGCTACCATCACGCGCTCCACGCCGAGCGCGCCGCCGTAGACCCTGGCCGCTCCTCCAGGCAGGTCAAAACGTGTGTACACAGGCTCAGGGGCCACTCTCGACGGGTCGAAGACCACGAGGTCGGCCCAGCAGCCGGGCCGGAGGCACCCCCGGTCGCGGAGGCCGTAGAGGGCTGCGGGGGCGCCAGTCAGGTGGTAGACGACCTCCTCCATGGATATAAGGCCCAGCTCCCTGGCTGGTTTCGCCAGCATTGTCGTCGGATAGTTGAAGGTGTCGATCATGTCCAGGTGAGCACCCGCGTCCGAAGCTCCGACCACGGTCCGCGGGTCGCGCCACACCTCCACGCGCCTACGCCACGACTCGATGTCCTGCCCACGGTCCTGGTTGACGATCACTGTTCGCAGGCCGTCCGCTACGACGATGTCCGCCAACGCCGCCCAGGGATTCGTGCCGGTACGCTCGGCGATCTCACCGAAGGTGAGGCCCTCATAGGTCTTGGTCTGCTCCGTGAAGGTCTCCAGCAACACGTATTGCCGCCAGTTGGCTATCGAACGAAGAGGACCGTCCTGGCTTTGAGCCAGCCTGTCCATCTCCGCCCGCCCGGCCGGGTCGCGCAGCATCGCCAGCTTCTCGGCGTCAGGTAGCGCCATGATCGTCTCCCACCCCGGGAGTATGTCCAAAATGAAACCACTCTTAAAGTTGAGACGGTTCCGCTGGCTGTCGGGGAGGGTCAGGGCCACCACCCGTCCACCGTGGTCCGCAGCGTGGTCACTGCCGAGCAGCTGGTGCTCCACCACTTCGCGGTTCTTCGAGTACACAGGCAGCACGTTCCAGTTGATAGGCCTGTTCGCGGCCCTGCTCATCGCCGCCATGAGCTCGAACATGTCGTCGTCGAACGGGGCCGGCGCGGGAATGAACTCCAAGGTCGTCCCGGGGAACTCCCCCACAACCGAGCACAAGGCGATGAGCTCTTCCGGTGTCGCGTGGCGTGACGGAACCGGCGTGCCGTGGTGGTCATTGTGCGACCGCGACCACGTCGACGAGAAGCCGAACGCTCCTGCCGCCAACCCGTCCCTCAGAAGCTTCTTCATCGCCTCGAGCTGCTCTGCGCTGGCCGGTCCTTGCACCGCCTGGTCGCCCATTACCACCCGGCGCAGCGCCGAGTGGCCGACTAGGAAGGCCATGTTCGGCGATGTCTTTGCGTCCAAACGGTCAAAAAACTCTGCTGTGGTCTTCCAATCCCATGGGACGCCTTTCTGGAGCGATTCGAGAGGCATTCCTTCTACACGGGCAAGCATCCGCATCAGGTATTCGCCGTCGTCGGGCCGGGCCGACAATGGTGCGATAGTGAAACCACAGTTGCCGCTGACAGTCGTCGTCACGCCGTGCAGAGGCGACGGACTCAACGTCGGATCCCAGAAAGCCTGCGCATCGTAGTGGGTGTGAAGGTCGATGAAGCCGGGGGCTACTACCAAGTCTGTGGCGTCCACCACACGGCGGGCTGTCTCGTCGACCTCACCGAGAGCGACCACCCGACCGCCGACGATCCCGACGTCACCGGGCCGCCCCGGAGCCCCCGTACCGTCGACGATCAGACCGTTCCGTATGACTGCGTCAAGCATGCTATCGACGCTACACCTCGCCAGCGCCGCATGCCTCTAGAGATCGCCGCCGGCCCACCATCTCTCAAAGGCAGGCCTGACCGCCGTGGAGACCGGCTCGACGATCGTTCCTGTCGGCGAACGTACATCTGTGAAAGCCCCGTACCCGTCCTCAGGGGCCCTGCCGGCGAGCTCCAACGTCCAACCTTGCCCTAGCAGCTCCTCGGTGGTGCGCGCCACGTCGTCTACCCAGAAGCCCAGATGGTGAGGACCGGGAGCGTCGTCAGCGTCCCAGATCGAGCCCGGCTCCCCCTGGAGCAGTTCGAGGTGCACCGGCCCTTCGCTCGAATAGGTGAAGCGGAGATCTACCACCCTTACCCCCGAGCCTGGGAGCCATATCTGCTGTCGGCGGTGCTGGACGGCGCTCCACGAAACCGCCGCAGCACCGGTCATATTCCGCATAGCAGCGTCGAGATCGGGCACCCTGATACCCACGTGGAACAACTCCTCGAAGCGCACTGTAAGCCTCCTTGTCCATATTCGTTTCGGTGGTGGGTTATTTCCTGGTTCGCATACGGGACGTGGGACCCCATGTCGTGATCGGCGCGGCGAGGGACTCTAGGTATCCGTCGACGACCCGCCGCTGCTCCGACGCCGGCCACTGGTCGGGGGCGAAAACCACCTGAACCGCCACGCCGTCCAGCAGGGTCGCCAACACCCGTGCGAGTTCGCCAGGCGAGTGTCGCTCTGCGAGGATTCCCATCCCCTGGTCGTGTGCGGCAGCGCCCGCAAGGCCTTTGCGGAACACTTCGTAGCGGTGACGCTGTTCGGCGCTCCTGTAGTCCACCCGGCTGCGCGGGCGACCTCGCGCAGGCGAACCGACGCGAGTCCCACGCGGGCTATTTCGTGTGCCGTGGCATCTGTCAGCTGCCGGCGTCGCAAGTCGTGGTCGACGGTCTGCGGCATTGACAGACCATAGCACCGAGACTATCGTCAGATAACAGTGGTTATGTCCTGAGTGGACGCGGCCAATCTCGGGGAGGTCAGATGCAGCAGGCGTTGATGGACCGCATCAAAGCGGAGATCCGCTGGGAGTTTGCTCGAAGCAGCCCGCCGGAAGGCTTCCCGGGCTTCCACGACATTCCCGTCGGACGCTATATAGACGACGAGTTTTTCGAGTTGGAACGAAAGCACCTTTGGAGCAAGGTGTGGGTGCTTGCCGGCCGCGCCGAGGACATCCCCGAACCGGGAGACTATTTTACTTTCGACGACCTCGGCCCACCGGTAGTCGTGGTTCGGGGTCGTGACAGCGAGATCCGAGCTTTCTACAACACGTGCCGGCACAGGGGAGCGCCGGTCGTCCGGGCTGCGAAAGGGTCGGCTCGCAACCTGCGTTGCCAGTACCACGGCTGGACCTACGACATCGACTGCGGCAGCCTGGTCAGCGTCCCCGACGAGCGCGACTTCGTCGGGCTTTTTCGTCGGGCTTTGCAGGCAGGACCGATCCCTCGGGAGGATCGGATGCGAGGTGTGGCAAGGTTGGGTTTTCGTCAACCAGGACTCGAACGCCCCGACCTTAGGGGAGTGGTTCGGCCCCGCCTTGGACGAGATGGAGGAGCTAGAAGGCGAAAGCCTCAGGGTGGTGTCGACGCACAGCCAGACAATCGCCTGCAACTGGAAAGTGACCGCAGAGGCGTTCCTCGAGGTCTACCACTTTCGTCACATACACGGCCGCGGTGCCGGAGGTTCGGAAACCCTGCTCGATAGCCGGGGAGCCACTATGGGCCTCTTGCCCAACGGCTGCAGTCGGATGATCACGCCGTACTCGGCTTCTGGCGCTGCGGCGACTGGCATGAGCGACTGGTCGGACTGGCGTCACACAGTCACGCCCGGATTCGTCGACATCGCTGCGGTGAACGACATGTTTCGTTGCACCAGCAGCGCGTACAGCCTCTTTCCGAACCTGATCACACCGGTCGGCGCAGAAGGCTTTCCGTTCCTGGTCTTCTGGCCCTTGGACATCAAGACGACCCGACTCGATTGGATCTTCTACGCCCCCAAAGACTGGGACGGCGACGAGACACCCGAGCGTTGGAGGCGACGCATAGCGAACTTCAACCTGATCATGGAGGAGGACCGCCGCAACATGGAGCCCATGCAGAGGTCCTTGGAGTCGCCGGGTTCGACCGGGATTCCGATCAACTACCAGGAGCGGCGCATATGGCACCTTCACGAGCAGATCGACCGTACCATCGGGATCGACGAGATACCTGGCCACCTTCGTGTGGCCCAACTCCTCGAACCGTACGTGGAACGAGCCGCTGCGCCAGCAGCGCTGCGATGACCGACACCTATGACGTGATCGTCGCAGGGAGCGGCGCCGCCGGCCCGTAGGCACGCCGCTGGCTGTCCAGGCGCCAACAAGGTAGCGGCCCGGGTAGCCTAGCGGTCGGGTATTGTTGCGCGCCATGAGGCAGCGCGCATGACCAGGGCGGTCCCATCGAGGCCGTCCCCGCCAGAAGCCCCGGAGATTCTCCGGGAGCCGGAAGGCTCCCGGAGCCTGTGGGTCACCCTTGAAAGGTCGAGCGCTGGGTCGACCGACAGGCCCAAACGTACGGCAAAAAGAGCTGAGACCGTCGCAGCAGCGATAGTCGCGGACATCGTGTCACGCAAACTGCGTCCCGGCGACACCCTCCCCCCCGAGTCGGCGATGCTGGTCACCTACCAGGTGAGCCGGGCTTCACTACGTGAGGCGCTTCGGCTTCTTGAGGTTCAGGAGATCATAAGACTCAAGCCGGGCCCGGGCGGCGGGCCTGTGGTCAGCGCCGTCGACCCTCGCAACCTCGCCCGGGTCAGCGCCTTGTACCTCCACCTGGGAGGCGCCACCTACACCGAGCTGTTCGAAGCCCAGCTGGAACTGGCTCCCTTGTGCGCCGAGCTGGCCGCGCGCAACCCTGACCGTGAGCTGGTCAGCAGCCGCTTAGCGCCCTACATGGCAGCTTCGCTGCCGGTGGAAGGTCAAGGTTACTGGGACGCCACTAACGGTTTCCACGGGACAGTAGAGCACCTGGCGGCTAACCGTGTCATCGAGCTGTTCGCCCGCACGGTCAGCCACCTCTGGCATGAGCACGTAGTGACGCGGATGGACACCACGGGTTTCAGGGAGCAGATCCTAGACGAGCACCGCAAGATCGCCCGAGCCGTCGCCTCGGGTCAGGCGACTAGAGCGTCCCGGCTTATGCGTGAGCACTTCGCCGGCCTGCAGGAACGCTACGTCGGCTACTGGCCGGCGCGCTTCGACGAGTTGATCGAGTGGGAGTGAGGAGCCACACGCCTCACGACAGCTGTCGGGCCAGCCACTCCTCTATGCCCTGGTTGTAACGGTCCGCTACTGCGGTGCCGGCGAACACGCCGACACCGTGGGGAGCCCCAGGGTAAACGTGAAGCTCGGTCGGCACGTCGGCCTGGTTCAGCCGGGTCGCGTAGTCGACGTCCTCGTCGCGAAAGCCGTCTACAGCGCCGACGCACACGTACGCCGGTGGGAGCCCCCGGAGATCTGTTGCTCTTGCAGGAGCGGCGTAGGCCGGCACGTCCGGTGTTCCGTAGAGCTTGCCCAGATAGGAACGCCAGCCGAACTCGTTGGACTCCTTGGTCCATATAGCGAGGCCGTCAAGCCGGCTCGACGCGGTGACTTGGCGGTCGTCGAGCATCGGACATTCCAGCAGTTGGAAGCGTAGTGGCACCTCGGCCCGGTCACGAGCCAGGAGGGCCAGTCCCGCAGCGAGGCCGCCTCCTGCGCTGACCCCGGCGATACCGATCCTCTCGGGGTCGACTCCGAGCGTCTGGTGGTTCTCGTACACCCAACGCAGCCCGCTGTAGGCGTCTTCGAGTGGTCCGGGGTAGGGGGTTTCGGGAGCCAACCGGTACTCTACCGAGACCCCGACGATTCCATAGCGTTGGCACCACGAGTCGAAGCGCGCGTCGTCCATAGCGTAGCTTCCCAGCACGTAACCGCCGCCGTGCATCGAGTAGACGCAAGCAAGTGCGCCCTCTACGCCGACAGGCCGGTGCACACGAACGACCACGTCTGGGTCACCGGGCACGACGTGGTCCCCGCGCTCGACGCTGTCGGATAGCTCAACCGGCCCCGTGAGATCGGCGTCACGTATCGCTGCCAGCGTCTCGTCGTCGATGGTGCCGATCGGCACCATCTCGACCATCGCAGCGACGTCAGGATCCAGTGCGAGCATAGTTCTCTCCTTGTGTTATCCGGTTGGGACCCCAGCCGTCTCGGCTGGCTCATTTGGCGCATCGGACTCGGCTGGACTCTCGGTTGCGGTCACCCTGCGTCTCGCCCCTGCAGTCCGTTGACGCCAGACGGCAAAGCCGACAGCGACGATCAGCGCAACGCCGTTAAACATGTCGTTGAGCCACTGCACCCCGGTAACCAGCTGGAGGCCTTTCACCCCTGTAGCGAGCACGTACACTGCGAGCATCGTTCCCCACACGTTGAAACGTCCCGGCCGCAGCTGGGTAGAACCGAGAAAGACCGCTGCGAACGCTGGGAGCAGAAGTGTGCTGCCGAAGTTGAGTGACGGTCCGGAAAGAGAGCTGTAGAAAACCCCGGCGATGCCGGCGACTGTCGCTGAGATGATCAGAGTCAGCCACGTCCAGTAGTCGACACGGACCCCGGCTAGCCTCGCTGCCTCCTGGTTGCCGCCCGTGGCGTGGATGTAGCGTCCCGCGGGCGTGTGCTCGAGCAGCCACCAGAAGAACAAGGCGACGACGACGAGGTAGAGCACGACTATCTGGAAGCCCCCGACGGTCCGTTGCGTGAAGCTGTTCCAAGCTGCAGCGGTCGGCGGCAATGGTTGACTGTTACCAGAAACGATCGTCTGCACAGCTGCGACCACCGTCGCCATACCGAGAGTCGCTATGAACGAGTTGATCCGAAGTTTGACCACGACGAACCCGTTAACGACGCCTACCAGGAACGTAGCACCTACTGCGATGAACATCGCCGGCCACATGTTCCAGTGGTGCGCGCTCTGCAGCCAAGCCACGATGATCGCCGAGAGGTTGATCGTGGCGCCTATCGACAAGTCGAAAGCCCCTGCAGCGAGAGGCACCAAGACTGCTATCGCGAGCATCGCGCCTATCGCCTGGGAGGAGGCCACCGAGTGCAGCGTCGCCTGCGTTAGGAACAGATGCGGCTTCCAGACGCCGAAGACGATGATCGCCAGCGCCCAGAGGTAAAAACCGCTGAAGCGGTCCAACCCCAGGCTGAAAGTTCTGCGTGATTGGCTCATGTTGCGACTGCCTCCTGGCTGGCACCCAAAGATTCGCGTGATATCGCCGCTACGGTAACGTCGTCACCCCGGAGCCGTGCAACGATCTTTCCGTTTCGGACCACCAACACCTCGTGACACAAAGCTGCGAGCTCATCGACATCCGAAGAGCTGATTACGACTGCTGCGCCGCTTGCAGCCGACGCAAGAATCTGGCGGTGCAGTCCCGCCTTGGCTCCCACATCGACTCCTTGGGTGGGTTCGTCGAGCAGGAACACTTTCGGATTGCGTCTCATCCACTTCCCGAACAGCACCTTCTGCTGGTTCCCCCCGCTGAAGTTCATGAGGGGCAGCTCGAAAGCGCCGCCCGGTCGAACGTCGAGACGCTCGAACCACGAAGCGGCTTCGACTCTCTCGCGCTTACGGCGGAGAAGTCCTTTGATCCAAAAAGGCTGCAAATTCGAGATGGTGAGGTTCTCCCGAGCGGAGAACTCCATTATTCCCCCCTGCGTTTTGCGCTCGGAGGGCAGGTACCCAACCCCGGCGTCCATCGCCGACCTCGGCTGGAAAGCCGCTACGACTTTCCCGTCGACGGTGACTCGGCCACCCTCGCGTTCGACGCCCCCGAAGATGGCTCCAAGCACGACGTCACGGCCGGACCCGGTTATGCCGGCCACGCCCACAACGTCTCCGGAACGAACCTCGAAGGAAACCCCGCTCAGGGGGGCCGAACGCAGCCCTTCCACTTTGAGCACCGCATCGCCGCTCCCCGGTGGGATCGCCGACGAAGCCCGACGCACCTCGTCGAGCTCGCTTCCGACGAGGAGGGTCACGAGAGTGTGGCGATCCAGGGATTGCACTGGGCGGGTCGCCACCTTACGGCCGTCGCGAAGTACCGTCGCGTTCTCCGCTAGTTCGAAGACCTCGTCGAGGCGGTGCGTCACGTAAAGTACGCCGATGTCACGCGCGGCGACGCGGCGGACGATGTCGAGCAGGTTCCGGACTTCGCTCTCGGGAAGGGTCGCGGTCGGCTCGTCGAGCACAAGCAGTGTCACTTCTTGGGAGTCTCGGCCCAGTTGCCGCAGGGCGCGTGCCACAGCCACCCCGGTCTTCTGGGATGGCGACAGGAGCGACACCGGCGTCGCCGGATCCACGTCCAAACCCACCCTTGCAAGGTCTGCCTCGGCGAGACGCCTGGACTCCGCCGACTTGACAGTCCCCCAACGGGTCGGGTACCCGCTGTTGAGTGACAGGTTGTCAAGCACCGACAACGTCGGCACCAAACCCAGGTCCTGGTGTACGAAGCGGCACCCTAGGTGAAAGGAGGACTCGGCGGAGCCGAATTCCAATGGATGCGAGTCGATCGTGACTTTGGCGCCGGGGTCAGGCTGGTGGTATCCGGAGAGAATCTTTATAAAAGTGGACTTCCCAGATCCGTTCTCGCCGAGGAGGGCGTGAATCTCCCCGGCCCTGATCTCCAAGTCGAAGTGATCCAGAGCCGGGGAGCCGGCAAAGGTCTTGGAAAGTCCCTCGACCGCAAGCACGCAGCGGGCGGGGGACCCGCTGCGTGCCTCGTCGGTCAACCCACGTGCCACAGTGACATGAACTGCTGCGGGTAGTCCGCAGGGAAGTTGAAGGAGTTGGCAGCAGGGATGTTTCCCTTCGTCATGGAGTTCTTCGTGAGCAGCATGCCAGGTAGGCCCCCGTCGCTGGTTGCCGTCACAGGCATTCCCTCCACATGACGCAGAGCGGCATCGACCATCAGCCACCCTGAGTCGAGCGTTGCCAGGGCCGTGAAAGCCTTGAAGTCGCCTCCCGAGAGGATGTTCGTCTCGTTGGCTACGTCAGCGCCGATGCCGGTGATCTGCACCTTGCCGGTCAGTCCAGCAGCCGCTAGCGCAGACGGAAGCCCGTCCACGAAGGCCCCGTCCACGATGGTCACGTACTTAATCGACGGATCCTTCTGCAAGGCGGACACGATAAGAGAGTCGATCTGTCCGGCGTCCACCTCAGGAATAGTGGCGTTGATGGTGGATATAGTGCACGCGGAGCAGTCCTTGCCCAGAGCCGAAGCGAAAGCGGTCGTGTAGGTCGCCAGCAGCGGGAAAGAAGGCACCCCGACCGAGAGCACCTTAGCGTTGGCGTTCGACTTCTCGGTTATCCAAGCCGCTATCTGCTTGGCACTGGTGACGGTCCCGTTGTAGGCGCCGATGTCGTAAGGTACGACTGGCGACGGTGTCGTCAGCTGTCCCATGAAAGCGGGAATCATAATCACACCAGCTTTTTGGTAGGCCGGGATCTCGCTCTGCCAGGTGACCTCGGGGAGACCCGAGAACGCCACCGCGACCGGGTTGTACTGCAAGGCCTGCTGCATAGCCGACACCAGAGTTGCCGGGTTAGCCGACTGGAACGGAATCGTCTTTAGGTTCCATCCGACAGCGCTTGTCGCAGCTTTTATGCCGCTCGCTATGTCGGTGCATTGAGCGACCTCGCACTGCAGGAAGACGAACGTCTTACCTTTCGGCGGGGCCGACGTCAGAGGCGTAGTCTGAGGTATGTGGGTCGGCGGCTGTTCCGCAGCAGCGACGATCTGCTCCGCGGCGGTCACCTCTGCCGACGAGCCACCCCCCGAGGCTGTCGTAGCCGAAGAGCCGGTCGCCGTCGTAGCCGAACTCGAAGCGGTCGTCGCAGAACTAGTCGACGTCTTCGATGAGCTGCACGCGGACAACGCTCCTCCGATCGTCACCAGAGCCACACCCGCAGTCAGCGACCGCGTCAGCTTGGAGCGGTAATGTTCGAACATGCTTTCCTCCCTTGGTTGACCGGTTAGACCGATCGTCAGTTAATTAATCAGCCTTACAGTTAGATATGTGAATCAGTATTGCACAGTAGCTCTTGTACGTCCAACTAAATCGTGCTGGTGACCAGCCACGCAGGCTCTCAGGTCAGTACGGCATCGTCCCGCCGTCGATTGGGAAGAGACAGCCGGTCATGTTCCGACCGGCATCAGAAGCCAGTAGCACCGCTACGGCTGCGACCTCTTCGACACGGTTGGGCCGTTTGATCGACGATTCCTGGCAGAACAGGCCGATCATCGCGTCGTAGCTCTCCAAACCCATCGCCGCGGCGGAGGCAGGGCCGGTCTCGCGTACTATGTCGGTCTCGATGATCCCCGGAAGCAACGCGTTCACGGTAATACCGAGTGTCCCGACTTCCTTGGCGGCCGTCTTGACCAGACCGTTGACTGCGTGCTTGCCGGTCACGTAGCCGGCGAGACCGGGCTTGCCGAGCTTGCCCTCCACCGACGACGTGACGATGACCCGTCCAGCCTGGCGCGGGATCATGTGTTGCAGAGATTTTCTCATTCCCCAAAATACGTGGTTTATGTTCCAGTCCATCTCGAGCTTCCACTCTTCGTCGGACATGGAGGCCACGGGGGCTGTAGCTTCAACGCCACCTGAGTTGAGGCAGCAGATGTCGAGGTGGCCGAAGCGTTGGACTGAGAAGTCGATCAAGCCTTCGACGTCCTCTTGCCTGCGCGCATCTCCGGCGAAGAAGGCAGCGCGGTCCCCAGCGCCCATCTCGTCCAGGCAGCGTTGCCCTTTGGCTGGGTCACGACCGTTGACCACTACGCTTGCGCCTTCCGCCAGGAACGCATCGGCAATAGCCCTACCGATGCTCCTGGTTCCACCGGTCACGCAGGCGACTTTGCCTTCCAGCTTACCCATCCGTCGTTCCTTTCGATCTCTAGTAGGGCGACGTTCCGCCGTCGATGGATATGAGGGATCCGGTTATCCCCGCTCCTGCGTCGGAGGCAAGAAGCAGAGCCACCTCAGCTACGTCCTCCACTTCGTTCAGGCGCTTTATCGCCGATTCGTTAGCGAACGTCTGCAGGAGCTCCTCGTAGGTGATCCCCATAGACTCTGCGGCAGACGGCCCCTGCGCTCGCATCTCGTCTGTCTCGATCGCCCCCGGGCACAACGCGTTGACCGTGATTCCCATGGTGCCAACCTCGCGGGCGACGGACTTGGTCAGCCCGCACACTGCGTGCTTGGCGACGACATAGCTTGCGATGCCAGGCTTGCCCATCTTGCCCTCGACGGAGCTCATGGCGATGATCCGTCCCCAGCGGTTCGGGATCATGTGCTTCAACGCCGCCCGGACAGTCCAAAAGGTGTGCCAAAAGCTCCAGTCCAAGGCCTCCGCCATCGCCTCATCGGTCATGTCCACGACTGGCGCGTAGTTGCTTCCGCCACCGGCGTTCGGTACGAGGATGTCGATCTTGCCGAAACGCTCAACCGTCTGTGCCACGATCGCCTCGCAGTCGGAGCGAAGCTTCACGTCACCCGCCACGAAATGCACAGCCCCGCCACCTTTGCGCCTTGACAGTTCCTCGACAGCCTGAGCACCCTTGACTGGGTCCCGGCCGTTGATAACCACGTCGGCACCTTCGCGCTGAAAGCCGTTGGCTATCGCGAAGCCAATGCCACGGGTACCACCTGTCACGCAGGCGACGCGGCCTTCGAGAAAACCCATCTCCCCTCCCTGGTAGAGCTGCTAGATATGATTATGACGGATTTAGCCGCGCTAATCAACTGGTCAGTTTATAGCGGGTCTTGACCTGGCGCACGTCGGGCAGTACCGCTTGAAGCCAGGAGCAACCGACGGCATACTAACTGGTCGATTAGCATCACCACCACAAGATCGCTTCCAAGCTGCAGGGGGATGGGCAAATGATGGACCGCTGGATAACCGACTGGGCTCCGAGCGAGCGCTGGCCTCATTACACGCGGGCAAACTCCGGAGAGGTAGCCCCGACCCCGGTCAGCCCGCTGAGCGCCACTTACACGTGGGCGAACGGCATCTGCCAAGGATGGCGGGACGGCTACGTGAGGACCGGCAACTACTCGATGGACGAGTTCGACATGGCCCGACCCGAGACCGTTGGATTCTTCGGTGGTTACATGTACATAAACCTGTCGAACGTGCGCATGCAGGGAGTTCGCAACCCGGCGGTCACCGTGGAACAGCTCGACCTTGCCTTCTTCGGGGACCACCCGGACGTGCCTCCGTATGTCCCTGATCCCCGCGACGAGCGCCCCGACCTGACCGACAAGATCCTCGCTCACATGGGCTGGCTCGTCACCACCTCCAGCTGGCCTGAGATAGACGAGGAACGCGACAAGACCAAGGCCCTTCGCGCGAACCGCCCGGACCTCACGTCCCTCGATGACGCCGCTCTGCTCGGCCGGCTCCGGAAACTACAGACGCTCATCGCCAAGCTCTTCGAGAGCCACACGCTTACCTCGAGCGGTTCGGGGGTGGCCCCAGGGATCCTCTTCGCCGTGGGCCAGGCTATCGGAGATCCGACCGTGCCGATGAAGCTCGTATCCGGGCTCGGTGACGTCGACTCGGCAGAGCCAAGCGCCAGGATGTGGGAGCTTTCCCGCCTCGTGCGCAGTTCCCGGGAGTTGAGCGACCACTTCGACCGGGGCGTCGCCGGGCTCGTCGGGCGCTTGGCCGACTCGGGATCCCAAGACTCGTCGAAGTTCCTGTCCGAGTGGCAGAGGTTCATCGAGGACTTCGGGTCCCGCTCGGTGAACGAGTACGAGCTGAGCGCGGACACCTGGGAGACTCGCCCCGAACTCGCGCTCGCTACCTTGGAACGCGTCCGGTTCCAATCCGACGAGGACAGCCCGGCCCTTCGGCTGGCCCAGCGAGTCGCCGAACGTGAAGCCGTCACGGCCGAAGTACGAGCGAAGCTCGCCGAGAGGGGCGTCGAGGATCTGGCCAACCAGTTCGAGTCGGCCCTGGTAGCCGCCAACCAGCTGGTGTTCAGGGAACGCACGAAGACCAACCTCATCCGCGCGATCCACGAGGCCAGAATGACCTTCTTGGAGCTGGGACGCCGCCACGCTGCCGCTGGAAACTTGAGGGTAGTGTCACACGTGTTCCAGCTCCTCGACGAGGAGCTGGAAGGCTTCGTCGCCGACCCGGCTTCTTTCACCGACACCCTGGCATCGAGAGCTGCGGAGTGGGCCGAGCTGTTCGACCTCGAACCGCCGTTCATAATCCGCGACGGTAAGGTCCCACCGTTGAGCGACTGGCCCAGAAGGGGAGATGCCAAGGTTGCGAAGCTCGAAGCTGGAGCCAGCCTCCGAGGTGTTGCCGGATGCCCCGGGAAGGCGACCGGTCGAGCGAGGGTGATCATGCAGGTCGGCGACCCAGGGGATCTGGAGCCCGGTGACGTACTCGTCGCGCCGGTAACCGACCCGGGCTGGGCCTCGTTGTTCATGGCGGCTTCCGCTGTGGTCGTCGAAGTCGGCGGCCAGATCAGCCACGCGATCATCGTCAGCCGAGAGCTTGGGCTGCCCTGCGTGGTGTCCGCCACGGGAGCCTGCCAGGCGATACCCGACGGAGCTGTCGTCGAGGTGGACGGCGACACCGGAACCGTCACCGTCCTAGAACTACCGGCCTGAGACCGATACGGGATCCCGGGAAGCTCGGAGCACTGTGGCGAAGAAGCCGCCGGCACGAATCGGTCGTCCCCCGTCTTCGAACGCTGTCGACACGCGCCTGCGGATCATCTCCGTCGCCGCCGAGCTGTTCGCCAGGAAAGGCTACGGGATCGTCACCAACAAAGACGTCGCAGAGGCGGCAGGGATCAGCACCGGTGCCCTCTACTACTATTTCAGCTCGAAGCTGGAGATGTACCTGGCCGTCTACTGGACGCTTCAGACCAGGGTGGACGAAGCGATCGCCGAGGCGATGCGCTCACAACAGACCTTCGACGGGCGCTTCAGAGCCATCCTGGAGGTGGCGCACTCGCTCAACGCCCAGGAGCCCCGTATAGCGCAGTTCTTGGGTACCGCCCGAGTCGACCGGCTTCGACACCCCGAACTTCGAGAGGCGATCGCAAGCCCTCCAGGAGAAGGAGCACGGATCATGAGCGAACTCATCGAAGGTGCCGTCGCTACCGGTGAGGTCGTCGCCAAGCGGCGCAAGCAGGTCGAGGCCGTCCTGCAGACAATCTTCGTCGGTCTAGTCGACTCGCAGTCCGACGATCTCGGACGCCACAGACAAGCAGTCGACGGGCTGCTGGCGCTGCTGGATCACAAGCTGCTCCTGCCGGCCAAGCGCGCAGCGCTCTAAGACCCTGCCGGGCCCGGCGATCAGGCGGAGGCGATCGGACGGACAGGTTCCGAGCCGTCCCAACAATGTGCTGCGGACCTGACCAGGGAGTAGAAAGCGCTCAGCCTGGGGGTGGGCTCGTAGAGCTCGACTAGATGCCCGTAGCCCGCCCCGGAGACGAAGGCGAACCGCTGGCCGGATGCCGTCTCAGCCTCGACGACAAGTTCATGGCCGGCGCCGCGCATCGCTTCGAGGTCCGTGGCGAGGTCGTCGACGAAGCACGCTACGTGATGCAAGCCTGAAACCCCGATCGCAAGCTGGTCGGAGAGGCTGGCCGGGCTCGCCTCGTGGTAGGCGACCAGTTCGACCATGACATTGCCCCACTGGCCGTACGCCGAGGAGTGGTCGAGCAGCGCCGGCCGGCCCTTGTGGGTAACCGCCGGAAGCTTGATGTGCTCGGATACGAAAAACGGGCCCGATCCGAACTGGGCGCTATGAGCGAGGGCGGCCTTGGCCACGTCGTCGGTCTGATAAGCGATCTGGACCGCGTCGAGGGTCACCCGTAGATTCTGCCCGCAACCTTCCTCCCCGCGACAGCCGGTAGCGTCACGGGCGTGAACCAAGGCTTCGGATCCTTCCGGCACCTAGCGGGTCGATTCTTCGGGGCTGTCGACCCTCGCCCTCCCGAAGCTTCGCTCGACGCGTGGGCGCAGAGCTTCCTGATCCCCACCGAGCGGGTGCTGTGGTGCCAGATGTCGGGCCCAGATCGCCGTCACGCCATCGGCGTAGCACGCCAAGTCGAGGCTGCGCTTTACACAAACAGGGAGTCACCTGACCGCCCGGTGATGGCTGCGGCGTTGCTGCACGACGTCGGTAAGGTCCGGTGCGGGCTCGGGACGTTCGCTCGGGTTGCAGTGACCTTGGCAGCGATAGTCAAAGGCAGGAAGGCGTTGGCCGTAATACCCGAGCGGGCACCAAGGTGGCGTGCCCGGGTCGGCGAGTACTTAACCCACGACGTGATAGGAGCCGAGATGCTAGCCGGGGCAGGGTCCGACGAGCTGACCGTCACGTGGGCTGGTGAGCACCACCGCTCCCCCGACACGTGGTCGACACCGCCTCACGTGGCAGCGGCGCTCAGCGAGGCCGACGGGGACTGACCGCCGCGCGGTACGACTGCCAACGGTGCCATAGCACGAAAGCCACCGCTGCTACCACGACTACCGCTATCACATAACCGGCGTAGCTGACCCCGTGCATGATCTTCTGGTAGCTCGAACCCACCTGATAGCCGATCAGCGCCATAGCCCCGTCCCACAGCAGCGACCCTGCTGCCGTGAGAATCCCGAAACGCAGCAGGGGAACCTCTGCGACGCCCGCCGGCAGCGCTACGAAGTTTCGGATCACCGGCAAAAGCCGGCTCGCGAACACACCCCAGCGCTCGTGACGGGCGTACCAACGCTCGGCCCTGTCGAGATCTCGATGGGTGAGCAAGATGTAGCGCCCGTAGCGGTCCACGAAGGCACGGCCGCCATAACGCCCGACGATCCACGCGATGTAGGCCCCGATCACCTCACCTGCGGCCCCGACGAGGATCACGGCGGCTAGGTTGAGCTTGCCTTCGGCGGCGAGCACGCCGGCGAAGCCGAGTGTCAGCTCCGACGAGGTAGGAACGCAAGCCGACTGCAGGATCGACAAGACGAAGATGGCCGTATAACCCGCCGAGGACACGAAAGACGTGAAGTTCAGTATCGCGAGCACCGTGCAAGGGTAGACAAAACGCCCCTGGGCGTGGGCGCACCCCGTGCATCGCAGCCCTGTCACATACAAGGGGTCGCCGGGACGCTACCGTGTTGACTCGTGCCCTCCGACAAACGAGCCCGCCAGCGAGCCGGCCGAGCTACCCGCATGGCCGAGTTGCAGCAGGCGCAGAAGCGCCGGCGACGAAACACCCGCACCATCCCGGTCGCTGTGATCGCCGTCGCGGTGGTTGTGGTCGCCATCGTGCTCACTGGTACCTCCACCAGCTCGAAGAAGAAGACGTCAACCGCTTCTACGGCCACGACAACGACAAAGCCGTCGCCTTCGACGACAACAGTCACCCCGCCGACAGCCCCGCCAGTAACCGGCGCCACCAAAATCACCGGTACGACCCCGTGCCCGTCGTTCAGCGGCTCGTCACCTCACGTGATCTCCTTCTCCAAGGCACCGCCCATGTGCATCACCAAGGGTGCCTCGTACACCGCTACGTTCCAGCTGAACGTGGGAACCGTAGCGGTCAGCCTCGACACGACCAAGACGCCGATGACTGCCAACAACTTCGTCGTGTTGTCTTTGTACCACTATTACAACGACACCGCTCTGTTTCGCACTGACCCGTCGATCGGGATCATCCAGGGTGGTTCGCCGAGCACGCAGAGCGCTAGCGATCCCGGCCCTGGCTACACGATCCCCGACGAAGGCAAGGGTTACACCTACGCCCCAGGGGACCTTGTCATGGCCCGCACGAGCGCTCCGAACAGCGCAGGAGCGCAGTTCTTCTTCTGCGTCACTTCGGCGTGCTCCAACTTGAACAGCCAAGGAACCTACGTGGTGTTCGGTCACGTCACGAGCGGGCTCAGCGTCCTGCAGGGAATTCTTGCGTCGAGCGTGAACATCCCTAACAGCCAACTCGGCGGCGCCCCAGCGAAGCTTACGCTGGTCAAACAGGTCACAATCAGCCAGTCCTGACCCTTCCCGGTCAGCTCACGACCACGAAACGGAGTGAAACGCATGTCACAGCCCTGCCCGCAACCCGACGGGAGCAGCCCCAAGCTCTCGTCTTTCGACTCCGCCCCGCCCATGTGTATCGACCCCGAGCGCCGCTACAGCGCCGAGATGGTCACTTCGAAGGGCACGATGCGAATAGCCCTCGACCCTGTGGCGGCGCCGGTCACGGTCAACAGCTTCGTCTTCCTAGCCCGCTACCACTACTTCGACGGGATCGTCTTCCATCGGATCATCCCGGGCTTCGTGCTCCAGGGCGGGGATCCGACAGGCACAGGCCGGGGAGGCCCCGGCTACCGCTTCGCCGACGAGCTCCCCAAACCCGGCCGCTACGAGATCGGCTCGCTGGCCATGGCCAACGCGGGTCCCGATACGAACGGCAGCCAGTTCTTCGTGATATCAGGACCGCAGGGAGTTTCCCTGCCACCGCAGTACTCTCTTTTTGGGAAGGTGGTCTCCGGTCTGGACGTCGTCGCTGCGATCGATGCTGTCGGCTCACGCTCCGGGGCACCGAAAGAGAAGGTCACCATCGAGTCGGTAACCATCACCGAGAAAGACGCCTAAGTCCGCAGGTGTTCAGTTCCCTTTCAGGGCGCTGAGACCAGCCGGCTGGCCGTCTACGTAGACGGTCACCGACCCTGCGCCGTCAACCCGCCACGTCCCGTCAGGCTCGCGGATCAGGGCGGTCCGCTCGTCGATAGTGGCGATCCTGAGGTGACCGGTGGCGAGCTGCACGCTGCGGCGAGCCTTCTCCGGCGACCACGTGTCGTAGTGGGGCAGGACCGCGAAGCGCTCCACAAGCCCCAGGCCGAGCGTCAGAGCTCCACCACGCGGATCGACCATCGAGTCGCCCATCACCATGGCGCCGGCGGACGACCCTGCCAAGACACCCCCTTCACGCCAAGCCTCGACGATCGCAGACCAAGCGGGGGTCTCCTTGAGAACCGAGCGCAGGTGCATCGGCGAGCCACCCCCGATGTAGGTGAAACGGCTCGTCGCGAGCCTCCCGACTAGGTCGGGGTCGGATGCGTCCGGTCTCGACAGGAGCATCACGGCGTCCGCTTGGGCTCCGAAGGACGAGAACCACGCCTCGGCGGTGCTCACGGCCCGCTCGGGATGCTCGTAGGCAGCGGCCGTCGGCAGGACGAGCACTTGGGGTCTCCCCGCCTCCTGCCACAAGGAGACGTCGAAAGTGCATCCGGGGGTCCATTCGCCACCACCGACGAGACAGAGGCTTCCAGGTTGGTCGGACATCACCTCTACCGTAGCCGTCGCGTCCGCATCGCCGTTCGCCTGTCCGAGCGGCCACCACCCCTAATCGATTCCTGGCAGCCTCGAGGTGCTTGCGGAGCAGCCGGAATCCGGTCGTAGCTATGAAAAGCCAGAACTGTTACCGATCGCGCGGTGAGTGGCGTATGTTGTGAGAAGGATCCCTTGAGACGGGAGGTCGGCGATGCCAGATGATGACATATCGCAGGTAGGTGGCATGTGTTTCGCAGGCCACGACGTACCGAAAGGGTCCTTCTTCTGTCCGCGCTGCGGCGCCCCCGCCGTTCAGGCCAGCTCTGAGCGCCCCGGGAACACACCTCCTCAGGGAGTCTGGAACGGCGTGAGCGGCTATACCCAACCGAGCTCCTCGTCTCCCCATCCTCTCTACCCGCCGCCGGCGACGCCCGCCTCGTATCCTTGGGGGCCGGTACAGCCACCCCCACCGCGAAGACCTTTCGGTTTCTACCCACCGTACGGTTACATGGCCACTCGAAGGCGTGACACCAACCCTCTCGCTCTTTTAGCTCTCGCCGCAGGGGCCATATGGGTTTTCTGGATCGGTTCTCTCGCGGCGGTGGTCCTCGGCCACGTTGCGTTGTACCAGATCAGGGCCAACAGGCGCGTCGGCCGTCTTCAGGCTGGCGCCAGCGCTGCGGTAGCAGCCCTCGTTCTCGGATACATCGGCCTGGCGGTTCTGGTTGTCACCATCGTCGCTGGCGTAACCAGCTCAGCCGGGGGCTTCAACTAGGCGAAACCCACGGCCGGGTCCGCTGAACAGCGTGGGGCTTTGACCACCACCTCCCGGAGAACCTCCACTCCGTCGGGTCGACGGCCACGGCTGCCTCCTGGGGTGCTCGCGGCCACAAGACCTCGGCAGCGGCGATTATCGCTGCCACTTCCTCGGGTGACGGGCCGCGCACATTCGAGCTCCCAGGGCGGCTCATAGTGGCACGTTTCCGTGCTTGCGTTTGGGCAGTTCCTCCCGCTTCGAGCGCAACAGGTCCAACGAACGGGTCAGCACTCTACGGGTATCAGCCGGGTCGATGACGTCGTCGATGTATCCGCGCTCCGCGGCTAGGTATGGGTTGGCGAAGCGCTCGGTGTACTCCTCTACGAGCTCGGCGCGTCGGGCTGCGGGGTCTGGCGCCGTGGCAAGCTCGCGGCGGTAGACGATGTCGACAGCCCCTTGTGGGCCCATGACCGCCAGCTCGGCGGACGGCCAAGCGAACGCCAAGTCGGCCCCTATGGACTTGGAGTTCATGACCACGTAGGCCCCACCGTAGGCTTTTCGGGTGATCACCTGGACGCGCGGCACCGTTGCCTCGCAGTAAGCGTAGAGAAGCTTGGCTCCGTGGCGGATGATGCCGCCGTACTCCTGGTCGGTTCCGGGCATGAAGCCGGGGACGTCCACGAAGGTGACTAATGGAATGTTAAAAGAGTCGCAGGTGCGCACGAAACGGGCGCCTTTCTCCGAGCTCTCGATGTCTAGAACCCCTGCCAGGTTCTGCGGCTGATTGCCGACGATGCCCACCACGTGCCCGTCGATTCGGGCAAACCCGCATACGAGGTTCATCGCCCACAAGGCGTGGTACTCGACGAAATCCCCGTCGTCGACGACAGCAGAGATGACTTTCTTCATGTCGTAGGGCTGGTTGGGGCTGGCGGGGATGAGCGCCGTCAACTCCGGAGTCGACCGGTCAGGGTCGTCTCCGCAAAGCACCCTCGGCGGCTCCTCCATGTTGTTCGAAGGCAGGAATCCGAGCAGGTAGCGGACCTCGTCTAGACAGCCCTTCTCGTCTGGCGCGACGAAAGCAGCGACGCCGGACTTGGTCGCGTGCGTCAACGCACCTCCGAGAGCCTCGAGGGTCACCTCCTCCCCGGTCACCGTCTTGACGACGTCAGGTCCGGTGATGAACATCTGTGAGGTGTCTCGGACCATGAAGATGAAATCGGTCATGGCCGGGCTGTAGACGGCGCCGCCGGCGCACGAACCCATGATGACGCTGATCTGGGGTATCACGCCCGAGGAGGATACGTTTCGCTTGAAGATACCCCCGAAGTAATGCAGGCCGACGACTCCCTCTTGGACTCGTGCACCGCCTCCGTCGTTTATGCCGATCATCGGCACCCCAAGCGACGCGGCAAGGTCCATGACCTTGTGAACCTTCTCCCCGAAGACCTCTCCGAGCGACCCGCCGTTGACGGTGAAATCCTGGGAGAATACGCACACTTTGCGTCCGTCGACAGTGCCGAAACCTGTTACGACACCGTCGGTGTAAGGCCGCTTCTCGTCGGGCAACCCTGGTGCCCGGGTTCGCGCCAGCATGTCGAGCTCCTGGAAGGAACCCTCGTCTAGGAGGTAGTCGATCCTCTCCCGGGCGGTCATCTTGCCCTTGGCGTGCTGGCGTTCGATGGCGTGGGGAGCCCCAGCTTGCAAAGCCGCCTCGCGTCGTCGTGCCAGCTCGGCGAGGCGTTCGGTCATCGGGTGCTCGGTCATTGGGATGAAGGCTAGTGTTGCCGCCCGCTGGGCGCCTACCGAATCGGGTTTTGTGCAAGTGTATTGGTGTGACATCCAAGCGGCTCTCCCCGGCACCGCTGGCGGGTCCGCGCGTGCCGCGCCTTGCGATAGAGCCGCCGGAGAGCCGTTGGGCTTTCCCGGCTGAGCCGCCAGCGCAAACCGGTCGATCCCGGTCGGTCGCCGCCCCTAACCCGACCGGGGTGCAAGAGGTGGTCGGTGTCGGCGCTGATCTGGAACCGGGCACGCTTCTGCGGGCTTACCGCACGGGGGTGTTCCCGATGCCGGCGGGACGGGGAACCCTGGCTTGGTGGGCTCCCGACCCTCGAGGGATTCTTCCTCTCGACGGGCTGAAAGTCTCGCGTTCGCTGCGACGGTCCTGTCGGCGCTACACGATAACCCTGGACTTGGACTTCGAGGCTGTGATAACCGCCTGCGCCGACCTGCGCAGACGGGGAGCTTGGATCGACGAGCCGCTGCGTTGCGCCTACCTTCGCCTGCACGAGCTTGGCTGGGCTCATAGCATCGAGGCTTGGGACGCTGAAGGTGTTCTAGCTGGCGGCTTGTACGGCGTCGCTATCGGCGGGCTTTTTGCCGGCGAGTCGATGTTCCATCACCAGACGGACGCCTCGAAAGTAGCCCTGGTCGGCCTGGTGGACCTTCTGATCGACGCTGGATCCTGCCTGCTGGACGTCCAATGGGCGACCGATCACCTGACGAGCTTGGGGGTCGTGGAGGTTCCCAGGGGCAAGTACCTCGAGATGCTCAAATACGCCGTGAGCCTGCCCCAGCCGGCGATCTTCGGTGGCTGACGTCGCCGGAAGAGGTCTCTAGCCGAACCGACTCGCCAGACGCTCCGCTCTACCTACCAGGCTGGGATGCTCGAGTTGGAGTTCGCAGAACTCGCCGAAACCACTGGTGGGACCGCGCCAACGTAACTGCCCGACCGACGAGCACACCTGTGCGTCGCGTCGTAGGGTGGCCAGGTCCCGGAAGAGGATTGCAAGATCGCGCGAACCAGCGAGGGTCGCGGCGAGCTTCATCGCCCCCCGTATCGGCACATCCCACCTCCCGGGCTCGTCGGGTATGGCTTCCAGGTGACGGTAGCGGGCCAGGACGGCTGCGGTCGAACGGGCGCCCCAGCCGGCAAGACCTGGGTATCCGTCGGCCGCGTCGCCGACGAGCGCCAGGTAGTCGGGTATGGACTCGGGTTCGACACCGAACTTCGCGACAACCCCGTCTTCGTCTATCACGGTCCGCCGGCGCCGATCGAGCTGCACCACACGGGTTCCCTGGACACACTGGGCGAGATCCTTGTCCGGGGTGCAGATGAGCACCTGCCCGACTGCCGGGTCCGCTGCGATGGTTTGCGCTGCCGAGGCGAGAGCGTCGTCAGCTTCCAGTTCAACCATCGCCCAGACCGCCACGCCCAGCAGGCCTAAGGCTTCCTCGACAAGGCCGAACTCCCCTCTGAGGACTGGGTCGACTCCTTCGCCGGTCTTGTAACCAGCCCACATCGCGTTGCGAAACGACTCGATCACGTGGTCCGTAGCAACGCCCAAATAAGGTCCGCCGTCCTCCATCAGGGTGAGGATCGACCCTACAACTCCTCTGGCCGCTCCAACCTCGCATCCCTGGGAGTTGACGTGGGAGGGCGCGCCGTAAAAATGGCGGAACAACTCGTAGGTTCCGTCGACAAGAAACACTTTCAAACCAGCCCACCTGCGCGAGGAAGCTGGCCAGCCACAGCCCTAGCGGTCAGCTAGAACGCAGTTTCTGAGCCGCAAATAGTCCGAACCCAGCAAGCACAGCGAGAATCAGTAGCTTTTTCACCCTTCCTACTCTACCAGCAGCAGCAGCGTTGAGGTCCAGCCGACAGTAGCCGGACCATGAGGAGGGGTCAGACGAACGAGAGGGTCGGGAAAGACCCGCCGAGCACTTTCTCGGGGTCGGTGCCCACAACCTTGTCGAGGACGGTGGCGTACACGGATCGGAAGTCGACGTTGTGCAGCAGGTTCCCGTTCGGGTCAAGCGAGCTGAGCGAGGGCTCCTCCCCGTAGAACTGGCCGCCTTTGACCTTCGGGCCGGCGACGAACATCGGGGCAGCGGTCCCATGGTCGGTTCCGCCGCTTGCGTTCTCGGCGGGGCGCCGCCCGAACTCCGAATAGGTCATGACAACCACACCTTGTGCCGCTTTGACGTCTTTCAGGGCGGCAAAGAACGAGCTGAAAGCGTTGTCGAGGTCGGCCAGAAGTTTCTCCTGGTTGGGCTTCTCCGACGCGTGGGTGTCGAAGCTGGACAAGCTCACCTGATACACCTGGGTTGGAGCCCCGGCTCTGATCAGCGCCGCAACCACCGCCATCTGCTCAGTCAGGCTCACCGCGCCCGACGTCGTCTCAGCCGGCGTCGAAGACGAGGCGGTGGAACCAGCAAGCCTGTCCAGCTGGCTTTTGGCGCTGAGCAGGTCCGCACCGCTGGTCGCCACCGCAGCTGCAAGGCCGGTCCGGTCCGAGCCGGACGCTTGAAGTGCCCCGTAGGCCCCTTGAAGCGTCGCGTCACCCGGCAGGGTGAGCCGTGTGGAGGTGATCGCCGTAGCGGCGTTCCTTTCGCCGCGCAGCACCGGCGGCAGGGTAGTGCCGACACTCAGGGCGCGCATCGGGTCGTCGGAGTACTCGTCGAGCCATTTGCCGAGCCATCCCGGTCCTGAACCGTCCGTGGGGTTCGCTGTCTGCCAGATGTCCATCCCCTCGAAATGGCTGAGAACAGGATTGGGGTATCCGACGCCTCGCACGACCGCAAGCGTCCCGGCGCCCCACAGCGAGTGCAGGCCTTTCAGCTGGGGATTGAAGCCGAGGCCCTCGGCGAGTGGCAGCACTTGCTCGGGCTGGTAGCCGAGATTGGGACGCAGCTTGAGGTAGTTCGGGTCCTGGTAGGGGATCACCGTGTTCAGGCCGTCGTTGCCACCGTAGAGTGTCACAAGCACCAAAGGGCCACTTCCCGCAGAAGCGGATTGGGCCGACCCGTGGGTGCTGGCGAGGACGTCTGTCCAATGTCCGAGGACAGCCCCGGTCGCCAACGCCGCGGTGGCAGCTCCGGCGCCCGCGAGGAACCGTCGCCTGGTGAAGATGGGGTCCTTGGTCATGCGAGCACGTACTCGGGCGAGCTGAGGGCGAGCGCTACAAGCTCGGGGGGCCGGTCGGCTACCTGGGCGAGGGCCGAGCGTGTCGTGGGGCCCCATCCGTCGACTCCGAGGAAGTTAGCGGCGGCGTCGACCCGGTCGGCGAGTGGCGATGCGCTGACGGCGCTGATGTCCCCGCGCTCAACGAGTAGCAGTGCTATCTCGAATCGTCTCAGGGCCGTGACTGTGTCAAGCCAGTAGGTGTTCTGGCCCCATCCGCCGACGTTCGGCGGATCGAACAGGGTCTGACCTAGCGTAGTGGCGAGCGCAGCCAGACGGATCGGCTTTGCTTTAGGCCGGCCGCCGGCAGCGCTTCCGGTAGAACCGGTGCTCGACAGCGGTTGCAGCGTCGAGTCCAACCCGAGGGTTCGAGCCGCCCCTGCTAGGTACTCGACCGGCTGCTTAACGAGCCCGGTTCGGGTGGTGTCGCTACGAAAGTCTGGGTGCAAGAAGATCGCCCTGAGTGCCGAGGACACCGACATCCCCGTCCCGTAAGCGCCGAGAAGGTCGGTGACCACCTGCTCGGCGGGGCTCACGGGATAGGCGAAGTGGCTCCAAAGCTTCGAAAGCACAAACCGCGGCGACGCCGGGCGTGTCACGGCGATGGAGACGATGTCGTTGCCGTTCCAGTCTCCGGTCTGGCCCAGGTAGGTCTTGGTGGCGTAGTCGTGCTGTGCGTGTTGGAACACGTAGCGATCCTCCTTCGGATTGTAAGTCCAACCGGTGAAACCCTCAGCGGCGGCGACCACGTCGTCTTGTGTGTAGTTGCCCAGCCCAAGAGTGAAAAGCTCCATCATCTCGCGGCCGAAGTTCTCGTTGGGATGTGCCTTCTTGTCGGTGATCGTGTCCAGCCAGACCATCATCGCCCCGTCCTTCGCTACTGCCTGCATGAGAGTCTCGAAGCTGCCGGCGCCCGCCTGGCGAAACAGCTGGTTTTGCAGGTACATCAGCTTCGGGTTCCTCACCTTGGACACAGCGGTCGCAAAGTGACCGTGCCAAAAGAGGGTGAGCCTCTCACGCAGCGGAGTCGACGTCGAAATCATCTTGTCCATCCACCACGATTGGAGGCTCTGGGTGTCTGACGCTACCGCCCTGCCGAATGCTTTCTCCGCTGCTACGTCCCCCTTCGCAGGGCGCGCCGGCAGGGTCAAGGTGGGTTCGGGGAGGTGAGCCGACCCCGGGTCCGGTGCAGCTCCCAGCCCTGCTAGAAGCCCGTCGACTGCCGCCTCGTAGCTGCCGGCGGACAGCCGGTCTAGTTCGTCGGAGCGGAGCCCGAACCCGGCTCTGCGGTAGAGCAGAGCCACGTCGCTGCGGTTCTGAGAGACCATGGTGACATCATCGCCCGAAAATGTCAGGAAAGCGTGATGGACTTGTCAGGGTTCGGTTGTGAGAACCTCGGCTCCGGTTTCGGTTATCACCAGGGTGTGCTCGAACTGCGCGGTTCGTTTCCCGTCGGAAGTGACGGCCGTCCAGCCGTTGTCCCACATGCGCTCCCGCCACGATCCCGCCGTAATCATCGGCTCGACGGTGAAGGTCATACCCGGTTTCATGATCGTCGTCGCCGAAGGCGTGTAGTAGTGCGGCACGTTCGGCGGGAGGTGGAACTGCTCGCCGATGCCGTGACCGACGAAGGCTCTCACTACGCCGTAGCCGTTCGCCTCAGCGTGGGTCTGGATTGCACGTCCGATATCAGAGATCGGTCGGCCTGGCTTGGCTGCGGCTATGCCGAGCTCGCGGCACCGACGTGTAACTTCGACGAGGCGGTGCGACTCGGGGTCGACGTCACCTGCGAAGAAAGTGGCGTTGCAGTCGCCGTGGACACCTCCGATGTACGCGGTGACGTCGATGTTGACTATGTCGCCGTCTTCGAGGGGCCGGTCGTCGGGAATCCCGTGACAGATCACCTCGTTCACAGAGGTACATACCGACTTCGGGTAACCGTGGTAGTTCAGCGTGGAAGGGAACGCGCCGCGGTCTATGTAGGCTTGGTGCGCGATGCGGTCAAGTTCGTCTGTGGTCACACCTGGTGCCACCGCAGCCCCGGTCACCGCGAGAACCTCCGCTGCTATCTTGCAGGCGACTCTCATGGCTTCAATGATCTCGGGCGACTTGACCATCGGCTCCTCCCACCGACGCGGCTTTCCCGTCAGGTAGTAGTCGGTCGCCTTGATCGTGTCCGGGACGGTCAACATCGGGCTGACACGACCGGGCATGACCTTTCCTTCGTTGCCCTTGTGGCAGCGTTTGTACTTCCGGCCACTGCCACACCAGCACAGGTCGTTGGATTTCAGCGCCGCACCGGCGCCTGTGCCTGCTGCTGGGGACCTCATTCCTCCACCAGCTCGATAAGAGTCCCAAAAGCCGTCTTGGGGTGCAGAAAAGCGACGGTCGTGCCCCGCGACCCGGGCCTGGGATGGTGGTCTATCGCTTTCGCCCCGGAAGCGATAGCCGCTTCGAGAGCCGCGGCGCAGTCTTTCACCCTGTAGCCGACATGGTGGATCCCCTCACCTTTGGTTTCGAGGAACTTGGCAACGGTGGAGTCCGGGCGGGTCGGGGTCAGCAGTTGCACGTAGGAGTCGGCTACGGCGATAAGGGCTTCCTCGACGCCATCTCCGTCGACGCGCTCCCGGTGGGACACGCCGGCACCGAACGCCTCGGCATACCAGCGGACCGCCGCGTCGAGATCTCGGACCGCGATGGCTACATGGTCGACTTCGTCTAGAAGCATCTTATCAGCCTACCGGCGGTCCGCGAGGAACTCAGCGAACTCCGCTGCGACCCTCGGGCCCTGTTCTGGTATCAGAGCGTGCCCGGCCCCGTGCAGCACAACGAGGCGGCCCCTCTCCCCGAGGGCGTCCACGAGAGCCGCAGCGTTAGCCGGAGGTGCGATGCGATCCTCGGCTCCGACGAGCGCAAGGACCCTGATGGGCTCCGGCGGAAGCCACCAATCCTCGGTAGGCGTCGCCGCCACGGCCGCCGCCTGGGCTTCGGCAGCCTCGGGATGCCAGCCGTCGCTCCACACCGCAGGATCGTTGCCCGGAGCGAAGAACGCCGTGGCCACGTCGCGCAAGTGCTCCTCGCAGCTCGCAGTGACGTCGAAGCACCGTCGCAGAGCCGCCCTGGCTTCGTCGTCACCTGGGAAACGTCCCCCACATCCAAGAAGGACAAGCCCGCGGACGAGATCGGGGTGATCCGCTGCGACGCAGCGGGCAACCCGGTTCCCGAAGGCGTGCCCGACGACCACCGCCCCCGCCTCCTTGCCCGCAGCGGTCTCGATGACCCCTGCGACTGCGGCAGCTATCGCGTGAAGGTCACAGCCCGGCAGTGGGAGCGGGCTCGGTGAGACCCCTGGCAGCTCCACTTTCACGGAAGTCCAGCCGTGACCCTTCGCCGTGTCACTCAACAATTCGAGATCCCCCACCGGCCGGCCGAGCGAGGCGAGGTACACCACCGCCCGCCCGGGTTCATCGGCGAGGGCTGGACCCTCAACGCTGTAGCTCAGCTCCACTCCGGTCAACTCAGACTCCCGCTCCTACTGGCGGGACATCTGTGCCCGAGCCCCGGCGGCCAGGGCCTCGCTCTCAGCGGCCTGGGAGCGGTCGGGTATCTCGAACACGACCCGTGTGATGGTCCCGCCGAAAGCGAAAGGCGCCTCGTAGTCGTCGCACGACGGCGACCCGGGATCAGAACCGATGTCCATTCCGAGGGTTGAGAGCATCCTCAGCACGCCCGGGATCTGCACTGTCTCGCCGGGAAGCCCGTCGACGGAGACCGACGCTGACGCGCTGTTGGCCTCCCGGTCGAAATTCACTCCGACGGTGCTCTCACCGCTAGGGAGCCGCCCCGGGGACACAGCCTGGTAGTGACGGCCGTAGAGGTTGTAGTCGAAGACGGCTGTGCCGTCGCGGACATAAAGGCACATTCCACTCGTAACCGACCCGTAGGACACGAGCACGCCGTCCTCGTCGCCTGAGGGCCTGTCGATCAGAGCGCTGATCGTGAACGAGCGCGCTCCGAGCGGTGGGGCGGCGTCGGAGTTGACGTGGGAAACCGGCGGCAGGAACACGAAACGCCGGCCGATCTCGACCAGTCGTCGTTTGCCGGCCATCCCGAAAAGCTCCCCGCTGCGCTCATCTAGGGGTAGCACCTTGTGCCGGCCTGCTTCGCTCCACCAGCGCTCGACCATCTCCCGGAGCTTGGCCGGTTGCGCCTCGGCCAGATCGTGACACTCGGAGAAGTCCTCGTCGAGGTGGTACAGCTCCCACGTGTCGTCGTCGAACGCCGTCCCGCGCTGGTGGAAGGCGACCGCTTTCCACCCGTCGTGGTAGATGCCGCGATGGCCGAGCATCTCGAAGTGCTGGACCTTCTTGCGGGTAGGTTCGCTTCCGGCTCCAGAAGCGAACGTGTAGGCGATGCTCGTGCCGGTGATCGGCTCCTGGGGAACACCGCGGTACACCTCCGGAGGGGAAACTCCCGCCACTTCGAGCACCGTAGGCGCTATGTCGCTGACGTGGCAGAACTGCGTTCGGATTGAGCCACGCTCTGCGATGCGGTCTGGCCAGGTGACGATCAGCGGGTCCCGAACGCCCCCACCGTGGGTGTTCTGCTTGTAGCGCTTGAGGGGAGTGTTACCCGCCTGGGCCCATCCCCACGGATAGTTGTTGTTGGCTCTCGGGCCTCCGATGTCGTCGATACGTTCCAGGCTCTCGGGGAGGGTCTCGGCCGCTCCGTTGAAGAAGTGGATGGAGTCGACCATTCCGTTAGGGCCGCCCTCCTGGCTGGCGCCGTTGTCGGACATCAGTATAAACAGGGTGTTGTCCGCGACCCCGAGGGACCCGAGACCTCCGACGAGGCGTCCGACCTGCGCGTCGGTGTGGTCGAGGAAGCCCGCGAAGGCTTCCTGCAAGCGCAGCGCCAAGCGGCGCTCGTCGCCGCTGAGGCTCGCCCAGGGACGCACACCCGGGTTCGGCGGCGCTAGGTCGGTCCCCGCCGGGACGATGCCCAACTCGACCTGACGAGCGAACCACGCCTCGCGGATGGCATCCCAGCCAGCGTCGAAACGGCCCCGGTATTTGGCGATGAAGTCGGGCGGAGCCTGGTGGGGCGCGTGCGTGGCTCCAAAGCAGAAGTACATGAAAAAAGGAGTCGTCGGAGCGTTCGAACGCTGATCGCGCAGCATCTCCAGTGCGTGGTCGACAAGATCCTCGGAGACGTGGTAGCCGTCCTCGGGCCCGTAGGGGGTGGGTATCGGGTGGTTGTCGCAGTACAGTTCCGGGTAGAACTGACTCGTCTCGCCCTGCATGAACCCGTAGAAGCGATCGAACCCCCGCCGCAGCGGCCAGTCGTCGAACGGTCCAGCAGCAGAAGTCTCCTCCATAGGAGTCAGATGCCACTTACCGACGGCAAACGTGGAGTAACCAGCCGCGCTCAGAAGCTCCGCGAGCGTCGCAGCGCTGGGCGGTATCCGCCCCGTGCAGTTGGGGAAGCCGCTGGTCCAGTTGGACAGGCCGCGCATGCCGACGGCGTGGTGGTTGCGACCCGTCAAAAGCGCCGCACGCGTAGGCGAGCACAGAGCCGTCGTGTGGAAGCTGTTGTAGCGCAGACCGCTGGCGGCGAGTGCGTCGATGTTGGGGGTTTCGATGCTCGACCCGTAGCAACCGAGATGAGAAAAACCGGTGTCGTCGAGCACGACGACCACCACGTTGGGGGCGCCGGGTGCCGGCTTGGCCCTAGACGGCCAGTCGGCCGTGGACTCTGCGACGGTCCGCCCGATGACACCGTTCCATGCGGGGGGTTGAGGCCAGCTAGGCGACGAAGGAGCGTTCACTGGCCGCCTCCTTGAGTGCCGGCGAGCTCTATCGCCCTCCAGCGCAGCAGCCTGTTCTCCAGAGCCCGGACGATCGCCGACACCGCCAAAGCGACGATCACGAGGAGGATCAGACCCCCGAAGAAGCCGGTGGTGTCGAAGCTGCCCATCTTGAGGGCGAGGTAGCCGCCGAGGCCGTCGCTACCGGTAAGCATCTCCCCGACGACCGCCCCGAGGAACGCGTAGGTGAGTGCCAGTTGCAGTCCGGCGAAAATCGACGGCGCCGCCGACGGCAACACGAACTTGAAGAACCTCTCACGCCTGGACGCTCCGAGCACCCTGGACAGGAGCAGGTGGTCACGGTTGACACCCTGCAAACCTGCGTAGGTGTTGAAAGCGACGATGAAGAAGCTGAGGCTGACTATAAGGACGATCCGGCTGAGAGAGCCGAGACCGAACCACAGAACGAACAGCGGAGCGAGAGCGATCCTCGGTATCGAGTTGAAACCGGTCATGAAAGGTCGGATTATCACGTCGAACGCCTTGAACTCCGCCAGCAGGTAACCGCCGGCCAATCCCAGTATCGCCGAGAGGGCGAAGCCTACAAAGGTTTCGTACAGGGTCGTGCCTATCAGGCCTAGAAGGCCGCCGCCGTCGACCCCGTGCCAGAAGGACGGGAAGTACTGGGACGGTTCGCTGACGAAAGCCGGGTTCAACACCTTGGTCGCAGCGAGCAGCTGCCACGACCCGAACAAAGCTACGAGCAGGGCGAACTGGATCACCCGCACCGTCAGCGATGCCCGGGCTCTTCGAGAGCGTCTACGCCCCGACGAGCCCTGAACCCGTCCTTGTGGGACCGTCACGTCGTTACGGACCGTCGCGTCTGCCTCCAGGTTCGCTTCGAGCTGTGTCACTGGCGAACCACCTCCTCGCTTAGCTCACTCCACAACTGCTGGTACATCCGGTGGTAGGCCTCCTCGGACTGCAGTGTCACCACTGAGCGAGGCCTTGGAAGGTCCACCTCGAAGACGCGTTTGATGCGTCCTGGCCGGGCTGTCATCAACACGACCCTGTCGGCAAGGCTGATCGCTTCCGACAGGTCGTGGGTTATCAGCACTACCGTCGCACCAAGCCCGGCCCAAAGCTGACTGAACGTGTCCTGAAGCAGCAGCTTGGTCTGCGCGTCCAGAGCAGAAAACGGCTCGTCGAGCATTAGCAGGTCCGGCCGAGTGGCGAGCGTCCGGGCGATCGCCACCCTCTGGCGCATGCCCTGGGACAGCTGTGCCGGGTAGGCGTTTGCGCTGTCAGCCAGGCCGACCGAAGCGAGGAGCTCCTCCGCGCGCCGGACGCGCTCTGATTTCGCTACACCCGCGATCTCTAACGCCAGTTCGGCGTTGCCCAGAACGGTCCTCCACGGAAGCAGCGCGTCGCGAGCGAAAAGGTAGCCCACCTCGGGATCACCCAGCTTGGGGCGCCCGCCGTGCACCTCGACGATTCCAACCTCGGCGCGAACCAGGCCGGCTACAAGGTTGAGCAGCGTCGTCTTGCCGCAACCCGACGGGCCTACGATGGCCACGAACTCGCCACGGCGGATCTCCAAGTCGATACCGTCGAGCACCAAGCGGCGCGAGCCGTCGGGTGCCGCGAAAGAGTGGGAAACTCCCGCGACCCTAACGACGCTGCCCCCTGGACCGCTTGGGGTGGGGATAGCCGGATCCGGGCCGTCGATGGTTTCACCGGTCACCCCGCTGCGTATCATGACACCCCGGCCGCTGCCGCAGCCGACGTCACCTGCGCTTCTGTCGCCGGGATGCTCGCCGAGTACCACTGTCCCACGGGAATGGTGTGGGAGAGCAAACCGACCTTGACCCAGAAGCTCATGACTGTCGCAGCGCCGGTCTGTCCTCCCGGTTCGCTGGCTACTTCGAGGGGTAGAGCGTAGGCGAAGAACTTGGCCGCTCCGGCCCCCTCCTCGAAAGCCGCCAGGTCCTTTTCGGCTTGCAAAGTTGCGATCAGCTTGGTGAGGTTCGCCGGGTTGTGCATCCAAACGTCGGCTTCGTCCATCGCCAACTGGAATTTCGTTTCGACTCCGGGGTGAGCGCTAAGCCACCCGTTGCGAGCCCACATGCCGGACCCAGAGTTACCTGCAAGAGTGCCCAGCAGACCACCAGCCGCTTGGAGCTGGGAGCTGGAAGTGGTGTTGAACAGAAGCTTTCCACCCAAGTCGTTGACGAGGTAGTAGCCAAGATCAGGCGACACCATTGCTGCGGCAACTCGGTTGGCATCCAAGGCGCTGACAGCGTCGGCGGGCAGACCACCCAGGGCGGCGTATGAGACACCGCCGGCGCCGATACCGGCCGAGACCGCCGTCTGCTGAAGGTAGTAGTAAGACGACGAACCGAGGGAGACGACACCGACGGGCTTACCTTTGAGGTACTGAACGTCCGCCGGGAAGTTGGTCGGAGCAGCCGAACCCTTGGGTGCGATCAGCTGCCAACCGCCTTTTACCGCGCCCGAGATTAGCGTGAGGCCCACCCCTTTCTCGAGAAGAGGACCCGCCAGCGACAGGTCGCCCATAGCGACATCTGCGCTGCCGTTAGCGAGCGCAGCGAACGCGACCGGCCCGCCGCTGGTGATGCCGATGACGTGGGCATCGATCCCGTTCTTGGCGAAGAAGCCCTCCGACGACGCCACATAAGGCAGCCACGTGTAAAACGACCCGAGATATATCTCGAGGTTCAGAGGCACGGCGGCACCGGAGGTCGAAGGGGCGGCCGTCGAGGAACTGGCGGACGCAGCGGAGGGCGACGCGCTGGTAGCACTCGAAGCGGAGCCGTGACTAGAGCTGCTACACGCAGACAGGCCGCCGGCAAGCAGCGCTAGGGCCCCGAGACCCCCTGCCAGGCGTCTGCGCCCACCGAACGGCTTCCGCTTGCCCAGCCGCAGTCCAGCCGCTCCGAATCGGCTCGCGGGTTCGCCTTGATCGGGGACCACGGCGCTGTTTGGGACGGTCATGTCGATCATCTTGTTCCTCCCTTTAGGGAACTCTATCCCTGGATCGTGTTGGTGTCTTGTGAGTGGTTCGGTTCGGATCGCACGGCGAGAGCATCGACGGCGACGAGCCCCCCGGCAGCGGTGACAAGGACCGGGTTTACGTCGACCTCGGTGATCGTCGCGTCAGCTTCCAGCAGCGCTTCCAGCGCTAGCAGCGCAGCCGCGAGCGGTTCGGCACCGACCGGCGTTCCCGCGAGGAGGGCAACCTGCTCGCACATCGCTTCGAGGCTTCGAACTGACAGTGGGAGCAGTCCAGCCACTCTTCGGGCAGCCTGGTCCTCGACCCGGCCGCCTCCCAGGCCGACGAGGATGACGGGACCCCAACTGCGGTGACGCAAAGCTCCAAGCGAGAACATCCCGACGTGGCTTACCATCGGCTCCACGACCAGACGGGCCGCGTGAAGCCCTAAGTTGGCCGCCCGATCCGAAAGCACACGCAGCGCTGCTCTCAAAGTCGCCGCGTCGGTCAGGGCCCCAGCAAGCAGGCCCAGACGGGCCCGGTGAGGCGCTCCGGGATGGTCCACCTTGGCTATCCACGGCGCGGGCACACCACTTCCTTCGACCACTTCAGCCAGTCGCTCGGGTTGATCGCCGACAGCCATGTCAACATAGGGCATGCCGGCCTTGGCGAGCCAGGGCGCGAGGACAGCTTCGCTTAGAAGCGTAGTGCTCCCCAAAGAGGCCTCCGGGGGGCCGGCGGCATGGAGGCCAAGAGCCTCGGCGCTGCGTTGTCTCATTGCGTCCAACAGACCCTCGGGCAGCGCCGGGCGACGGGGTTGGGCGGCCAGGGACCTGGCGAGCGCCGGGATGCTGCTCACGACACGGCCCGTGGAAGCTTGGCCCTCCACCTCGCCTTCGGGCGCTCCGGCCCAAACCAGCCAAGCCGGATCAGGACGGTCCGCCAGGGTTGCGGCTAGGGCCCGGTAGGCGTCGACCATCTGGTCACCGAAAGTGAAGTAGAGCACGGTCGCGTCGACAGCCTCGTCGGCGGCGACCGCAGAGATGACCTCGTCGAGGCGGTCCAGGTTGGCGAAGAACATTCCGGTCAGGTCGACAGGGTTGGAGTCCCCCGCCAGCGGGATGCCCAGGGATCGAAGGGCCCCCCGGCTGCTCTCGGAAAGCGGCGGGACCAAAGCCTGGGATCGGAGCTGGTCGGAGATCATCGCCCCGCCACCTCCCGACATCGTGATCACAGCGAGGCCCGGGCGCGACGGGAGGACGACGGGCCTGCTGAGAGCGGTGACGGCCTCGGCGAAGGACTCCTCGTCTCCCACCACGGTGACCCCGTCGTCCCGGGCGGCAGCTTCGAACATCTCGGCCTCGCCAGCCGCTGACGCCGTGTGAGACAGCGCCGCTCGCTGGGCTGCTTCGGAGCGTCCGACCTTGAGAGCCACGACCTGGCAACCCGCCTCCCGTGCGCCACGGCAGGCGTTACGCCAAGCCTCCACGTCGCGCACGCCTTCCAGGTAGCAGCCGACTACCTTGACTTCCGGTCTCGCCGAGACATACGCGACTAGGTCAGCAGCACCCAGCGCCGCCTCGTTACCGGTGCTGGCGTAGAACGAGAACCCGACTCCACGCCGGCGGAGATGCTCCGCCAGGATAAACCCCATAGCCCCTGACTGGCTGACCAGCGCTACCGGCCCGTTACGACGAGGTCGGTTCAGGAAAGCCGAGACCGACACCACCACGTTCCCGGGCGCGCTCACCAGGCCGAGACAGTTGGGGCCGAGCATGGCCATCGGTCCCGCCGCGTCCACCAGACGCCGCTGCAATTCCGCCCCTTCGGCGCCGTCCTCGGCGAAACCCGACGAGAAGACCACTGCGGAGCCGACGCCCGCAGCTGACGCGTCCGCGACGATCCCGACCGCAGCGGCCGCCGGCACAGCGACGACCAGGAGATCCACCGGCCCGACAGAGCCGAAATCGTCGAAAGCTTCGACTCCGGGCTCCTCGTGGTTGGGTCGATACGCTAGGACGTCCCCATCGAAGCCGCCCGCCCTCAAGAAGCGGTAAGCCATCTGCCCCCACGCTCTCGGTCGGGCCGACAGCCCGGCGATAGCGACTCGCCGGGGGAACATCAGCCGGTCAAGCTTCGACACGTCCGCTCCGCCTTCCAGCACTTTCGGTGTGCTCACGGCGTAGGGCCGTCGGACGTACCTGCTATCGAAGCGGACACAGCGGCAGCCTCGCCGTAGATCGCCTTGGCCATAAGAGACAGCTCTACGTCTCGGCGGCGCCCGTAGACCTCAGAGCGCGCAGTGTGCACGCCCGGTGACTCGGGCTCGGCTTTCGCAGCGATCTCCGCGAGGTGACAGGCGAGGCGGTGATCCCCCAGTTCGGACAGTTCGACCGCCCTCGACGCTAGCCGCTGCGCGCCGCCAGCAAGCGCTGACAGCTCAGCCGCCAACTGCGCAGGTTGAGCCGGTTTCAGCTGAGACGGATCCCCGTCCCACCAGCCTCCGTAGAGACGCCAGATGTTGTGTACGACGAACTCGGGTTCGTCGTAGGTGGCTTGCAGGTACGGTCGTTCAGCCAGAGCCGAGTCCAACTTGACGGTAGCGAGGACTTCGGGGAGGGTCGCCCCGGCGTTCATCAGCTCTAGTGTCTGCGCCACAAGGGACTCCAGAGCGGTGGCGATGTCGATGAGAACCCGGTGGATCCTGTCCCGGCCGGCTATGGGTAGACCGTGTGCCGGTAGGAACAACTCAGGTTCGAGAGCTGCCATGGCACGCATCGCCTTAGCCCACTCCAACGGGAAGCGCTGTACTTTCTGCGGGTTCCCGGCGTTGGGGAAGACCCATGTCAGAAAGTCGCCGCCACAGATAGCTCGCCTCTCGGGAAGCCATACCCATGCATGGTCGTCGGTCTCCCCCTTGTCGTGGTAGAGCATGGCCTCCCTGCCGCCAAGGTCGATCTCGAGGCGGTCCACGAAGCTGACGTCTGGCCATACCCAGTCGACGGTCCACTTCTGCGCGTCCTGGCCGAGGCTGCCGAGTCTCGCCCTTCCACGAAACTGCCTCGCGTTAATGCGGTGGTTGTAGCCCTCGGTGGCGTCGTATCTCCGGAAGCGCTCCGCCACGTTCGCGTGGCCGACGACCCGAGGGGCTCTGGCCCCCGCCTCGGCAGCCAGACGTGCGAACGTCGGTGCCCCGCCAACATGGTCGAGGTGCCCGTGGGTGTAGATGATCGTGTCGACAGGGTCTGACGACCAGGCTCGAAGCGAGGTCTCGACCGCCGACGCGAGCCTCGCCGACGACGTGTCGACCAAGGTCAAGCCTGAGGCGCCGCCGAGCGCTACCACGTGGGAGAAGGAAGCCACCAGCGCTATTCCCCCTCCGAAATCGGCAAGACCGGCGTCGACCGGGTTCGTCGTCTTGGACTGCGCCGCGTTAAACCCGCCGTCCCATCCCTCGTCAACGAGCCGGGCCGACCGTTGCAGAAGGTCGTCAGCGTAGGCGTTGCCGGTCACCGGCGTCCCTCCCAATGTTTAGCATTATGTTAGCGCTGTCATTATGGCGCCTGGAGCGGTCCCCGTCAAGGAAGCTCCAAGGAATCCGCAAATTGGCCTGTCGAGAGGCCATACTTGGCTGAATGGGCGAGGAGATGACACAGGTCACACCGACGGCGCGGGCAACGGCGGAGCAGGCAGCATCGACACCCGAAGGGGGGCTCGACGCCAGCGGTGACACCCAGGGTGGGCGGGCATCGACCGAGGCAGCTCTCGAGGAGGCGGCCATGGCGCTCTTGGCGCGCGACGGAGTCCTCGCTGGTCTCAACCTGCGCGAAGTAGCCGACGAGGCAGGAGTCAACCGAGGCCTCGTCTACCACTACTTCGGTTCGAGGGGAAAACTCCTCCGCCGTGCCCTTCGCCGACGTGGCGAGAGTTCCCTGCAGAAAATCCGGGAGATAGACCGGATGCCCCTGGCAGATGGGCAGCTGCGGCTCCTGCGCACCCTGCTCGGCGATCCGGAGCCGGTCAAGCTCCGCACCCTGCTTCTCATAGACGGCACCGAGAAGATGAAGATGATGCCGCTCCGGGAGCGCACCCAGGGCCTCCTCGGCCAAGCGATCCAAAGCGGCGACCTCGACCCCGGCCTCGACCGTAACGGCGTGCACGCCTTCCTCGTCACCGCCATCTACGGTTACATCCTTTATCGCGAGGCGTTCGCCGCTGAGATGGGAGTGGAGCTCCCCGCGCTTGACGAAGGCTTCGCAGAGGTATACGAAAGGGCGGTGCGATCTCTGACTGCCCCACCCCCGGCCGCAACGTGACGGATGCCGTGCCGGGCGTCGTGAGAGTTGTTCGTCACGGACCATGGTCCGAGGTGGTCCTGAACCGGCCCGAGCGGCGCAACGCGATCATCGCCGAGACAGTCGACCGACTGAGAGAATCTCTGGACGATCTCGGACGTGACGGCGAAACCGCTGCGGTAGTGCTGCGCGGCGAGGGCGGGGTCTTCTGCTCAGGGCTGGACTTGGGCCAGGCGCCGAGCGGCCCCAAGTTCGCGGCCGCCTGGGCCGGGCTCCACCGGGACCTGGCCTCGTTCCCGGTCATTACAATCGGAGCGTTGGAGGTAGCGGCGGTAGCTGGAGGGGCTTCCCTCGCCCTGGCCTGCGATCTTCTCATCGCGGGGCGGAACGCTTTCCTGTCGGTTCCCGAGCTGGCGATGGGACGGCCGGCGCCCATGAACACCGCCTGGCTGGTCTACAAGCACGGTCTTGGCCGGGCAGCCGCGTTGCTCCTCGGAGCGCAACGCACGAACGCCGAACAGCTTCTCGCCTCGGGAATCGCCTTCGAGGTCGTAGACGGCGCCCAGGTCGTCGGACGTGCCTGCGAGCTAGCGACAACCTTCGCAGGATGGCGGCGCTCCTCGATAGTCGCAGCGAAGGACTCTCTGCGCCGGAGCGCTCCACGGACGTTCGAGGAGACACTCGATGCGGTCGCCAGCTGAGCAGGCCGCTTCGCTTGCCGGGGACGGCAGCCGGGCGGAGCGCTTCCGGCTCCGAGTACGCGAATTCTTCGATGTGAGCCTCCCCCGGTCCCTGGCCGGTCTGGACGAACGCCTGGAGCGCGCCCGGGCGTGGCGCAGGGCTTTCTACGATGCCGGTTTAGCTGGCCTCGGATACCCAGAGAGCTTCGGAGGACACGGCGGCGACGCCTCCGACCTCGCCGTGCTCGCCGAGGAATCCCGGGGGCGCTTCCCGCCCGAGGAGGACGTGTTCGGCATCGGAGTGCGAATGGCTCTACCGGTGATCAGGGACCTCGCCTCCCCAGACCTGAAAAGCCGTTTCTTGAGGTCAGGCCTTTGCGGTCAGGAGATCTGGTGTCAGCTTTACTCCGAGCCCGGGGCGGGATCGGACCTGGCGTCCCTGTCGACGAGCGCCGTGAGAGACGGAGACGAGTGGGTCGTCAGCGGCCAAAAAGTGTGGACCTCCGGGGCGCAACACAGCGACCTTGGGATACTGCTGGCTCGCACGGATCCGACGGCGCCCAAGCACCGGGGGATCACGATGTTCGTCCTTCCGATGCATCAGCCGGGGGTTACGGTCCGACCGCTGAGGCAGATGACCGGGGTGTCGGAGTTCAACGAGGTGTTCCTCGACGAAGCTAAAGTGCCCGCCTCGTGGGTCGTCGGCGACGTCAACGATGGTTGGAGAGCCGCTGTGGCACTGCTCGGGTACGAGCGTGTCGCCACGGGGACCTCGTCAGTCGAGCGCCCCACCGCCCACAAGCTCAAAGCCGGCCGAGCGCCGCTACCAGTAGCGCAGCTGGTCCAGCTTGCGGCCGCCAGGCGTCGAAGTGACGACGTGTCGGTCCGCCAGGATCTGGCGCGCCTCTACAGCGGCGAGAGGATCATGGCATGGCTGGGCGTGAGGGCAGCACACCCTTCGATCGGCAAGCTATGGCGTACCCGCCAGGGAAGGGCCGCTGCGCAGCTCGCCCACGGACTTGCCCTCGGCGGCGGAGCGGCGTGGGAGCAAGATGACCAGGATCGTGACTACTTCGCCTACCACGTCCTCAACTGCCGTGCCATGTCGATCGGAGGTGGCACCGACGAAATGCAGCTTAACACCCTAGCCGAGAAGGCTCTCGGCTTACCTCGAAGCTGAGCAGCAATAGGACCTGAACCGCGGCCGGGTCAGAAACTAGAGTCGTGCCAGGAGGTTTCAGATGCCTGGATCAGTCATAGTCGCTGGAGCGAGAACCCCGATAGGAAAGCTCTCCGGGGCTCTCGCCGGTTTCAGCGCAGCCCAACTTGGTTCTTTCGCTATAACAGCGGCGCTCGAACGCTCGAACCTGGCAGCTTCGCAGGTCGACTACGTGATCATGGGGCAGGTGATCCTCGCGGGAGCCGGCCAGGTGCCCGCCCGCCAAGCCGCTATCGGCGCAGGCATCCCCATGTCCACCCCGGCGACAGTGGTGAACAAAGTCTGCCTGTCGGGACTGAACGCTATCTACCAGGCAGACCTGATGATCAGCGCAGGCGACGCAGAGATCGTCGTCGCAGGCGGCATGGAGTCGATGTCCAACGCGCCACACCTTCTCGCCGGGGCGCGCAATGGCTACCGCCTGGGTGGAACAGAGCTTCGCGACGCGTTGATGTACGACGGTCTCGAGGACGCCAGCAGCCATGAGGCCATGGGCGCGGACAGCGAGCGATACATGGACAAGTTCCCCAACGTGACCCGCCGTCGCCAGGACGAGTTCTCGGCCGGCTCCCACGAGCGGGCAGCCCGCGCGACCAAAGACGGTTTCCTCGCCGAGGAAATCGTCGCGATCGAAGTTCCACAACGCAAGGGCGACCCAGTACTGCTAAACGTCGACGAGGGTATCCGCTCGTCGACGAGCGTCGATTCGCTGGCCGCTTTGCGCCCGGCGTTTGCATCGGGAGGGTCGATAACAGCCGGTAACGCGTCGCAGATATCCGACGGTGCCTCGGCTGTAGTGGTGATGTCGGAGGCGGCCGCTACACGTTGCGGAGTCGAACCGCTAGGGCGGGTAGTCAGCTACGGGATGGTCGCTGGGCCCGACACGTGCCTTATGACCCAACCATCGCGTTCCACAGCGAAAGCGCTGGCGAAAGCCGGCTTGAGCGTCGGCGACGTTAGCGTGTTCGAGTTCAACGAGGCTTTCGCCGCAGTAGCGTTGGCTTCTATAGACGACCTGGGGTTGAACCCCGACTCGGTCAACCCGAACGGCGGAGCGGTGGCTCTGGGGCATCCCATCGGGGCCTCGGGGAACCGTTTGGCGCTTACGCTGCTCCACGAACTACGCCGCCGGGGTGGCGGCTACGGGGTGGCGGCGCTCTGCGGTGGTGGCGGGCAAGGCGACGCTCTCGTCGTTCGTGCCGGCTGATGGCGTTCTCTCGGGCAGCTAGCCACCTGCCAGTGGCCCGGCCTTTTTCTCCTCGATGCGGTTGAGCAACGCTCTCAGGGCAAGCTCGTATCCGTAGACGCCGCAACCACAGATGAATCCGGCGACCACCGGGGATATGACCGATCTGTGACGGAACTCTTCGCGCGCGTGAATGTTGGAGATGTGCACTTCTACGCACGGGACGGGGACCGCTTCTATGGCGTCGCGGATGGCGTAGCTGTAGTGAGCATAAGCACCGGGGTTGATGACGATTCCGTCCATTGAGCGGGCTTCGTGGATACGGTCGACGAGAACGCCTTCGCTGTTCGACTGGGCCGTCACCACCTCGACGCCCAGCTGAGCGGCCAACTTTACGAAAGCCGACTCCACTTCGGCGAGCGTTAGGGAGCCGTACACCTTGCTGTCGCGCACTCCGAGCAGGTTAAGGTTCGGGCCATTCAAGAGCATCACATGGGTTGTCATAGCGAAATCCTCCACAGTCGAAGTTAGCCGCTGGGCTGTGGGAGTGACAGGAAAGCGACCACTTCCTCGACGACCTCCTCCGGGCGCCTCCGATCGGTCTCCACGGAGAAGCTCGCAGCTTCGCAGTAAGAGCCGAGTCGACGGTAGTAGATGTCGCGCAAGTCAGGCCGGGCGGTCATGGGACGCAGATCGTCGTTGCCGATCCGGCGGAGGGCTTCTTGGTAGCTGACCTTCAGGTGGATGCCTGTCGCAGCTTGCAGCGCCTCTATGGTGGCTGGGTGTTCCAACGCTCCGCCACCCAGGGCGACCACCGCGTCCGCACCGGCTAGTACCCCGACGATGGTCTCGTGTTCGAGACGGCGGAACTCCGCCTCGCCGTCCTCGGAGAATATGTCACGGACCCGCCGGTCGGTTCGGCGCTCTATCAGGTTGTCTATGTCGACGAACGGCAGTCCCAGCTTCTCGGCGAGCAAGCGAGCAACGGTCGTCTTACCGGCTCCCATGAAGCCCATCAGAACGACTATCACCTGTGTCAGCCTCCTATAGTGCGGCGCCCCTCCAGGGCCCGTCCGAGGGTGAGCTCATCGGCGTACTCGAGGTCACCTCCAACGGGCAACCCGCTCGCCAACTGTGTGACTTTCAAAGGCATGTGCCCCAACAGTTTCGTCAGGTACAAGGCCGTCGCCTCGCCTTCTATGTTGGGGTTCGTTGCGAGGATCACCTCCTCCACCCCTTCAGGCGAGATCCTCGCTATCAGCTCCCGGACTCTGAGCCTGTCCGGTCCGATCCCATCGATCGGACTGATCGCACCTCCGAGGACGTGATAAAGACCCCTGAACTCGCGTGTCTTTTCCATCGCGACGACGTCCCGGGATTCCTCGACGACGCATATCACTTTCGGGTCGCGACGGGTGTCCCGGCAGATGTCGCACAAGACCGCGCCGGCGTCTCCTGCGGGATCCAAGCTGACGGGAGGGGGCAGCCCCGGGCCGGGTTGCAGGCTAGCTTGCATCTCAGCGATGTTGAAGCAGCGTCGGCACCACGAAACTCGGTCCTTGGCCGCTGTGATGCTCTGCGCCAGACGGAGGGCTTCGTCTTTAGAGACGCTTAGAAGGTGGAAAGCGATCCTCTGAGCCGACTTCGGTCCGATTCCGGGGAGGCGGCCTAGTTCGTCGATCAGGTCCTGGACCGCAGCGGTGTACATCCCCCGCTAAGACTACAGCGTCTCTAGGAGGTCATTGGGAGCCGAAGAGACCTCCGAGGTCACCAAGGCCGGGCATCCCGCCCAGCCCGGGTAGCGAGCCCATGCCGGCAGCGCCGATAGCATCGCTGGCGAGCTCCGCCGCTTTCTCGATCCCGTCGCGTATTGCGGCGAGGACGAGGTCTTGGAGCATCTCGACGTCTTGGGGGTCGACCGCCGAAGGGTCGATCGTCACCGACTCGAATTCGAAGGCACCGGTCAAAGTCACTCTTACTACCCCTCCCCCAGCTGATCCCTCGACCACTTCCGCGGCGGCCGCTCGTTGGGCCTCTGCGAGGTTGTGCTGGACCTCTCCGAGCTGACCGATGAGGGCCCCCAGGTCGAAGGGCATCTCGCCCCCGTCGCTCATCGCTGACCTGGTCTCGTCATGACTGAACCTCCTCGGCGCCCGGGAAGGCTTCCAAAAGGCGCTGCGCCGGCGAGGCTAGCGCGCTCGGCGCGTCGTCGAGCGCGTCTATGTCGAAGTCTTCGACCTCCTCGTCTGCGGGTTCGCTCGCGGCCCCGGGAACGGACCCTCCGAGCTGGGAAGTGACGCTCGCAGGGTCCACAACCAGTTCCAGTTCCACGCGCCGGCCGAAGTGTGATGACAAGGCCTTTTCGAGCTCGGCTTTGTTTGCCTGAGCACGGGTCAGCAGCCCCCGATCCGGCACCGCGAGCACTGCCTTGCCGTTCGCGCTAGGAAGGAAGCGTCCGGTAGCCACGTAGACCTTCACTGCGGGACGCAGTGACGGGAGAACCTTGTCTCCCCAGGCGAGGGTCAGCTCCTCTCTCGTGGGAGCCTCACTGCGATCCCGGGCCGAACCGGGGGTTTCCGACTTCGCAGCCGCCTCTGCCACCTGCTGGCTCGCCGGCACCTGCTGGCTCGCCGGCGCCCGGAGGCCCCCCGGACGGGGGCGTGCTCCACTAGGTGTAGGTAGCGGCGGGGGTGGGGGAGTCACGCGGGACCTGGCCGCCCCAGCCGGATCGCGACCGACGTTCGCCGGCGGGGTCGACGTCGGTTCCCGCTGGCCGGTATCGACCACGCCGCCCGGGGAGGCTCTCGAAACGAGCCCCTCCAAGCGTTCGACTCGCTCCAAGATGGCGGCTCGACTGTCGTCGAGGTCGGCTGCGCACAGCCGGACCAACGCGACCTCGAGGGTTATCCTCGGTTCCGGAGAGTCGCGCATGTCGATCAGCGCCGCGCCTATGAGCTCCATCGCCCGGACGAGACCCGCAGCACCGAGGGATCTAGCGTGAGCTGCGACTTGCGACAGCTCGCCCGGTGCTAGCTGCACTAGTGACGGAGCGCGGGTGGCCAGGAAGCCGTTCCTCAGGTACTCCACGATCTCGCTACCAAGCCTGCGGGCGTCGTAGCCGGACTGGACTGCCTCGGCCACCTTTACGAGAGCACAGCCGGGGTCCTGCTCTGCGACAGCGGCTACCAAGTCGCCGACCTCGACGGCATCGCTTTCGACACCACCCGCAGCTGCGACCTGGTCCAGCACCGACAGGGCGTCGCGAGCCGAACCATGCCCTCGCCTCACCACGACGTCCAACGCTTCGGGTTCGAGGTCGACTCCAGCCCGACCGGCGACGTCTGCGACCAACGCTGCCAGCACGTCAGGGCCCAGAAGATGAAACTCGAAATGCTGGGTGCGACTTCGGATCGTGTCCAGGACCTTCTGGGGATCCGTGGTCGCCAACACGAAGATCACGTGGGCGGGCGGTTCCTCGAGAGTTTTCAGGAGGGCACCGGCTGCCGCTGGGGTTATCTGGTGGACCTCGTCGACGATGTAGACCTTCCAGCGACCCGGGCTGCCGAGCGCCACCCTCGACAGCAGATCGCGCATCTCATCGATACCACGGTTGGTGGCCGAGTCGAGCTCTTGGACGTCGAGGGAGGACCCGGAACGCACGGCGAGGCAAGACCGGCAGCGTCCGCAGGGCTCGCCGTCCTCGGGGGACTCACAGTTGAGCGCCATAGCCAAGATCCGAGCCGTGCTCGTCTTGCCGGTACCTCTGGGCCCGCTGAAAAGGTAGGCGTGAGCGACCTTCGAGTCGCGTACAGCAGCTCGGAGAACCCTGGTGACGTGCTCCTGGCCGACGACGTCGGAGAAACGCTGCGGTCGGAACCGCCTGTAGAGAGCCTGGTAGGGAGCTTCTTGATCCTCGGCCACCTTACGAGCCTAGAAGCTGGGAGCGAGGTCGGGTTATCCTCACGACCCGAACCGCTCGCCGCCTTCGTTCGAACGGGCGTCGGGTGCGACGGTCAGGCTGTCTACGGCACACGAAGCGTTCCGCTGAGAGCTGCTGCCGTCAGGCCCTGACTCGGTTCACGGTGCCACGTTGCGTAGGACCCGACCGTCGCACCCGACGCCCGTTCCTCTCCAACATAGTAGTCTAGGGATAGCACGTCCCGGAGGGGTGCGAGAGCGGCCGAATCGGCACGATTGGAAATCGTGTGAGGGGCAACCCTCCGTGGGTTCAAATCCCACCCTCTCCGCCAAGGGGTCCTTACGAAAGTGAGGTCCCCGAGGTTACGAAACCCCTCGCCGCAGGCCGTCCACCGGCTTCGGCGGGGGTTCGTCGTTGTCGGCAGCTTCCTCGGGTCCACGATCAGATGGCCCCTGACGCTCGTGAGGCCAGGCGGCGCGTCCGGCTGGCGTTTCGTCCCGGGTCGGGGCAGCACTTTGAGCCCGCCGGCGTGATGGCTGGCGGGCTCGAAGTTGGCTGAGCGGGTTCAGGTGGCTCGGGGTGGCCCGGTGGCGGGGTGGGCGCTGCCGGGGTCGATTTCCTCGAAGCCGTGGTCTTCGGGGTCGGCCCAGGTGAGCCGGTCGGTGCGGTCACCGGTGCGCTCGGCCCAGGTGCGCAGGCAGCGCAGGTTGGCGGCGGCCTGGGCGACGGCGACCATGAGGCCGGTCTTGACCAGGCCGACGACGTGTATCCAGCCCCGGCGGACGTCTTCGGTCTTGGAGCTTTTGATGTTGCCGAAGCCGGCCTCGACCCGGGAGCGGCGGTTGTAGGCGGCTATCCATTTCGGGCCGCCCCAGTAGAGACGCTGACGGATTTTCGGGGTGACGTCGCCGGGCACGGTGATGGTGCGCTGCGAGCAGGCGGCAGGCGCAGTGCCGGCGGCTGGCAGGTTCTCCACGGTCGGTGTGCCCTCGGGCAGGTGCTGCGAGAGGGGGCAGTGCTCGCAGCGGCGTTTGCCGGCCTGGGCGGGGCACTCGTAGCGTTCTTTGCCGGTCTGGTCGGGGCCTTCGACCCGGCGGAACGCCCAGGTTTCCCGCTCGGCGATGAGCGCCTGGAACTCGTCGAGAGCTTTCTGCTTCTCGGTGTGCTCGGCCCGCTCGACGGCGGAGGCGTTGGCCTTGAGGGCCGGGACCGACAGCTGGGCGGGCCGGACGATGACCTCGAGATGCTCGGGGGTGGCCGGACAGTGCGGTGTGCCGTCAATCATCTTCACCCCGTCGAAGTCCCGCACACCCCGGTCGTTTTGGTGCAGGTCGAGGACCTGTTCGATGCCCCGGTCACGCAGCTTGTAGGCCCAGTTTTCGGCCAGGGCGTAGGAGAAGCCCCGGTCGTCGGCTATCTCGGTGACTGCTTTGCCCTCGGCTCGCAGCCGGTCGATGACGTCGAGAGCCGGGCCGACCGGGCTGGCATTCGCCGGGATGAAAGCGATGCGTTCGACCAGCATCGGCAGGTCAGCCTTGGAGTCGACCCGGGCGAGACGGGTGAGGGAGACCAGCTTGTAGCCGAACAGCTTGTTCGTGCGGTTGTCGTAGGTGCGGGTGCGGTATCCCCAGCGGGCGTCGGGGTCGAACGACGTCCCGGTCTCCTCGGCGACTTCGGCGATGTCGGTGTCGGTCACCTCACCATCACTCTCGGCTGCGGCGGTCGTCCGGCGGCGTTTGCCGCGGGCGGCGGAGTCGATGCCCGAGTCGTCGAGGGCGTAGGCGCCGCTGTCCGGCAGATGCTCGGCCATGGTGGCGGCCAGCAGCCGGTCGTAGATGTTCTGCAGTGCCTCTTGGCGTTCGGCCCGGTCGACCGCAGACAGGGCCGGCGCCCGGTCCTCGGTGAAGGCCAGCTTGTTCTCGATGGCTTCGAGCAGGTAGCGGACCTGGCGGACGGTTACCGCCTGGAACCCTTCCCGGATCCCGAGGGCGGTCTGGTAGGAGCGGGCCAGGTCCTTGGTGAGCAACTCGTGGACGTTCGTGAGTGCGAGGGTCTTCTTGGTTCCGACGGTGCAGATGAGGCCGGCCAGGAACACGTCCACGCCGAGGCGGCGGGGCCGGCCGCCCCGGCCGTCGGGGCGCAAGATGGCCTCCAGGTCGCTGTGCACGCCGGAGCGGTGCACCAGGGCCAGGGCCCGGTTGAACTCGCAGCGGCGTATCAAAGCCGGTCCCGTCCCTGAGCGATGCCAGCATGGTCGAGATGAGCCAGGGCCCCCGCCACCACCGCCGGGTCCGGGGCGGGGCAGTGGGCGAGCAGGTCAGTGAGGCTGCGGGCCGAGCGCAGCCCGGCCGCAGCGAGAAGCGCCCCGAGGGGGATGGGAGCGCACATGGCGGCGACCAGCCATGTGGCCCGCAGCCGGTTCACCTCGATGGCGACCGTTTCTGTGGCCCGGGCGGTCACGGCGTGCTCCATGACGGGGGTGGTGATGTTCCGCCTGCTCCGGCTGCGCCCCAGGATGGATGCCGTCCGGCCCCGGCGGGCGGCGTCGTGGGAGCCGAGGGCTTCCCGGACCAGCGGTTCGTAGGCCCGGCGGACGACCACGGTGCGGGGCCGGTCCCCTCCTGCGACGGTCACGGCCAAGCCGGGGGTGGTTTCGCCCAGGTCGACATCGGAGAAGCTGTCCCGGGCGACATGGCGCAGGTCCCGGCCGTCCAAGCCGGCGCCGAGGCCGAGACCGACGACGAAGGAGAGTTCCCGGCGTCGTGCCGGGCTGGGCTGGTGGCGGGCCAGGCGCACGAAGGCGGCGCACTCGGCCGGGCTGTAGGGGCCGGCGACGGGCTGGTAGGCGATGGGAGCGGGACGCTCGGTGGCGTCGAGGGAGCGCAGCGCCCGGCGCAGCACCGACCGGCGGGTGGCCCGGGACCCGTCGGGGACACCGGCGGCGACAAGATGGGCGTCGTAGGCGTCGACCAGGCCGCCCTCGAGTAGCTCCTCGAGGGCGAGCAGTGCGGCCGGGGCGGGCCGGCCGGGTCGGGCGGCAGCCCATTCGACGAAGTCGGCCACCATCGAGCCGACGTGGCCGGCGACCTGCACGCTGGGCGGCCCGTAGCCGGCCACCAGCCGCTGGCAGACGGCCGCCATCGCCGCCCACCGACCGGCCGGGATTCTCTTCGGCCGGTACGATACGATGGCCTCGGCCACCCCGCGGTCCAGGGTGGACAGGTCCGGGGCGTCAGCCAGGCGAGGACCAAAGGGCTGGCCGGCAGCAGCCATCGCCGCTTTGGCCTGGCGCAGAGCAGCTGCCCGGCTCAGACCCCCTGAACGGCCCGGCCGGGAGGCGCTCCTAACTGAGGACACGACGCTGTTGGTGGCAACCTCCCCTCGGGTCGGGACAACATCAGCTGCCGCCGCCAAGACGGAGGGCAGCGAGCAAGCCATGGTGCCGGGTGCTGCCGGCGATGCACACGCCCCCTCTCTCACGACCAGCGACGCCACCACCGGGTCGAGCTCCTTCCGCCGCAACGGCCGGCCTGACCGCTGCTCCCAGGCGACGGCCAGCGCCGTCAGGGGACCGGGCCACGCTGCGAGCAGTTCCGCCCGTCCGGCCGGGGCGGCAGGGGCGGACCAGGGTGCGGACGGCTGGCGGGACGGCAGCCCTGCGACTGCCCGGGCCAGGCGACGCAGATCCACACGATGGTTCTCCCGGGTCTTGCCCGCCTTGCCCGAAGTTCGCAGCCGGTCCAGATGGGCGGCAATGCCCGTCTCGCCGAGCAGGCCGGCCAAGTCCGGGGCCGCCGTGCGGTCCCAGCCGCACGGCCCCGCCAGGAACAGGCACAACCTCGACACCAGCCCCTTGGCGTCCTCCGCAGCCGACGGCCTGGAGGCCAGCACCACTGCGCGCACGGCCGGACCGGCCAGTTCCCAGTCCCGCCCGGACAGGCACGACGGCCGGTACCGGTCCAGACGTCTGACGACCTCGGGCGACACAGACACAGATGGGTCGGCCGGAGCCGGTAACAAAACCACGGATCGGACCGGTCCAAGCCGCCAGTTCCCGGGCATCCGCCACTCAGCAGAGAACGCGCGTTAGACGCGTGCTACGCGGAGTTACGCGACATCAAAGGGCTGTGATGTTGCGTTATGCGCGACTACCACTGGAAATGGTGCCCCGATCGCCGTCCTACGTCCCCCGCAACATGCTCGCCGAACCAGGCGCCTGGGACACCGACAACCCGCAGATCCGAGCCGGCATCGAGCCCCGGGTAGCCGCCGCCGTTCGGGTCCAACAGCGCCTCGCCCGACAGATCGTCGCCCACCGCAAGGTCCACAACCTGACCAAGGCCGACCTGGCCGAGCAGCTGCACATGTCCCGTGCCCAACTGTGGCGGCTCGTCGACGGACATGCCCCCATCACTTTGCTCCAGGTCTGCGCCTGGGCTGAACTACTCGGCCTCAGCGAGCTGCACCTATGAACGATCCGAAGATCGCCGCGCTCTCCACAGTCCCCGGCGACCGGGTCAGCTGGCTGGAGACAACGGGCCGGGCTGGACACTTCTCAGCTGCGCCCCCGAGTGGATGTGCCAGCTGTTGTCGTCACGGAGATCCCAGCACCACACCGACCAACCGCGTTCTACCAGGTCAGCGACCAACGCTCCCGTCCCAGCCGGAACCGGAACCCTGAGAAAGAATGACTTCATGCCGACAGTCTCGGACCCGGATAACAAAGGAGAGTGGCTCGTGCAGCGCACCTTGGCCAACATCACCGGCGATCACAGCCCACCCCCGGCGGGCATCACCTACGCCTCGGTGCCTCCCGGCCAGGCCGGCGAGCTCAGGGAGCACGGATCGCTTGGTCCGAATGGCGGGCTATGCTTGGATCGCTGCCTGCCAAGCAGCTTTTCGTCAGAGTGCTCCATAGCGTCGCGGATCCGCTTCGCATCCCGTCCTTGAACGGAAGTTATCGGTAGAGCGTCACCCGCCTGCCTTCGTTCTCTCAGGGCTCGGATGTTCAGGATGGCACGATGGGTAGCGTCCACAGAGTTCTCCATGTGATGCGACCAGTCGATAGCGTATTCGACCGAGTTGTATCTCTCAACGGCGAACGGCGACTGATCCATGACGAGTAAGACGAGCAAGATGAAGGATAGAATCGTAAGGGAGAAAGGCGCAGACATGTCCGGTTCTGGTGTTGGAGTCAAGCGGGGTCGTCGACCGTTGGTGATCGCAGCGGCCGTGGTGATCGGCGGTGCGGGAGTTGGCGTCGGCTTGTACACGTCCGGCGGTAAGGCACAGCCCGTAGCGACCGCTGTCCAGTCGGCTGCTTTCCAATCCCAGCCGGGATCTCAGCTTGGGTTCCCGTCGTCGTGGACGCTGCCTTCTATGCCGGCAAATCCGACAGCCGCTCAGATATCAGCCCGCAACCAGGCTTTAACGGCGCTGCGAGAATATGCGGCAGCGCTCGGCTCCCAGGCCGGGTCGGTACCGGCGGTGGCACAGCTGAAAGATTTCTCCCCACCGCTGTTGCCGGCCGGGGCGACCAACGCCCAGATCGTCGCCCGCAAGAGCGCCGGTGGGGCGCTGCACGCCTACGAGATGGCGATAGTACCGCCCCCACCACCGACACCAATACCGATGGGTATGCAATACGACGGCAGGCAAGGGCCGGCGACGCTCTCGTTCCTCAACGACCAGTACACCTGGACAGGGTATGTTGCGGGAAAGTTGACCTTCGTGTTCGCTGGCGGTGCTCTAGGTCCGACGACTAGGTACAGGTACAGATCGAAGCTTCCTGGTGAGGTGGTAGTCGAGGTGGATACGGATTCGCGCCAGGTGGCGCATCCGACTACGGCGGACGTGTCCGGTACCTCGACAACAAGCCTGTATCCGGCCCCCGCAGGGGTTACCGAGCTTGAGTTGATCTCAGTAAACGGTGACGTAGCGAACCTCAAATCCACCAACGGCAAGACTCTCACCTTCAACTTGGTGACCCATGCCTACCAAGTCGTTGGCTGATCGGCCTGTTCCTTTCGGAGAGGAGCCCGAGCGGACCGTTACGTCGATGACAGTCCTCTCAGCCACCTTATGCAGGCAGGTGCGCCCACCGAATCTCGCTGGGCGCGTCCAGTCCAGGAACTCCCTAATTTCCGACCACTCGTCGAGGTCGGTTTGATAACCCTGTGCGCCAGGATGCGGCCACCGTCATCGCGCAGAGCGGGCATGGAGGCAGACTGAGAGTGACCTGGCTAGCCGGGCTTTCAGCACATGGAAGGGTCATGGGTACTTCCGCCGGTCCGGGAGGTGCGTGATTAGCGCTTGGTGGTCCCTTCGGCCTGCTCGAACGCTCGGAGGGACAGGGCCTCGAGTTCGGTGACGAGGCGGTGGAGTCTCCGGGCATTGTCGAACCATGACTGGTAGTGGGCCTGCTGGTCCTCGCTGATCTTGCGGGTCACGGTCTTGCCGGCGACCGCCCGGGTCCAGGTGAGATAAGGCCCGTGTAGCACCGGCGGGTCATCCTGGCAGTGGCAGCCGGCTTTACCACACGCGGTGGTGCGCCATACCAGGCTGCCCGGAAGGGCGAAGCCGATCTCGCCCAGTGCAGTCGCAATCCGGGACTGGGCTCGTCGTTGTCGTGCACCTGGTTCGGCCATCATCTCCTCTTTCGGGTATCCGCGTCTTGGAGACTTGAAGCATACACGCTTCAAGTAGACAGATGCAATCATCGTCCAGGAGGTCACCGTGCCAAGACACCAGATCCGCTACGGGCCACTCAGTGTGGAAAAAGCGTTGGGCGCGCTACCGGTCGTCGCCGAGTTCTGCCGGTGCCTCGATGTCGCCGGCATCGTCGACCGGGCCGCTCCGGTGCGCGACATCGCCTATGCCACCCATGGCCAGGTGATCGAGGCCTTGGTGGCCAACCGGCTGACCTCACCTGCCCCGCTGGTCCATGTGGAGGACTGGGCCCGGGCGTGGGCGGTCGAAGAGGTGTTCGGTCTCGCTCCGGAGGTCTTAAACGACGACCGTATCGGCCGGGCGCTCGATGCGGTCGCTCCCGAGCTCGCTGGCATCGTCGGCTCCATCGGGGCCAAAGCGATCACCAGCTTCGGTGTCGACGTGGCCCGCATCCACTGGGACATGACGTCGGTCAGCCTCTATGGCGCCTACCGTTCGCCCGAGCCCGACTTCATCGAGCCCCGCTTCGGGCACCCGAAGGATCGCCGGCCCGACCTGTTGCAGGTCCAGGCCGGCCTCGCGGTCGCTGCGGACGGCGGGATCCCGGTCTGGCATCGGGCCTATGACGGAGGAGCCGGCGAGGTCGCCCAGGTGGTCCCAGCGATGGAGGCACTCGCCAAGCTCGCCGGCGAGCGACGCTTTCTGATGGTCGGGGACTCCAAACTGGTCTCCTACCCGAACCTTGCGGCGATCATCGACGCCAAAGTGAGCTTCATCGCCCCGGCCTCGAAGTCCTATGTGGGCGCCGACGTGCTGGCCGCCTGTGACTTCGACGCCGCTGTCCCCGTCGACTACGTGGCAGAGCGTGACGCTGGCAAGCCACCCGAGGACCGGGGTTCGTATCGGGTGTCAGAGGACACCATGGTCATCAAAGCCAAGAAGACCTCCGAGCCCGATCTTTGTTTGCGCCGGGTGTTCGTGTGGTCGAGCGCCCGGGCCGGTGCAGCCGCCAAGGCCCGGACAAAGAAGTTGGCACGGGCCCGCGGCGATCTCGAGCGCCTGGGTCGGGGGCTCGGGGGGCGGTACTACCCGACCGAGAAAGAGGTCACCGAGCGCATCGCGGTGATCACGCGGGAGCGCCGGGTGAAGGCCAGTCTTAGAACGACCGTCGGCACCGACCCGCAGACGAGAAAGCCCACCTTGGAGTGGCACTTCGACGAGACCGCGCTTGCTGGCGAGGCCTCTACCGACGGGTGGTATGCGCTGCTCACCAATCTCTCCGCTGAGGTGAGCGCGGCCGACGTGCTCTCCAACTACAAGGGACAGGAGGCAGCCGAACGGCGCTACTCCAACTTCAAAGGCCC